>Ga0315298_1000813_pt1 | contig 59786 bp, 55 predicted proteins | sample WHS_1_MG_FD_203077 | JGI IMG/M metagenome (GOLD analysis project Ga0315298, IMG submission 203077) | Extremophilic microbial mat communities from Washburn Hot Springs, YNP, Wyoming, USA - WHS_1_MG | ecosystem: Environmental > Aquatic > Thermal springs > Hot (42-90C) | place: USA: Wyoming... | reverse complement strand
TTCATAGATTGGGAAATATAAAAGCGCGGTGACTGTAGCAAGAACGGTAAAAATCCCTTTTTTGAGTGCGCTACCAGTTTGTAAAGCCACTGTTGTGAGCCATATAGACACCAGAGCCATCGTATAAGTGAAGAGATGATTGGAGAATGTATTCGCGTTCGGTTGCTGTAGAAAGCCTGGATATATCAGACTGAGCAGCGCTACTATAAAGGTAGCACGATCTTTGTCTGGCCACAAACGGCGCAGAATAGCGAGAAAGACGACACCTCCTGTAAGGCGGAGGGCAAGCGAATACAGATGCCAGTATAAGGGACGTGTTCCGAGAAGGGAGGAAGTTGCAGCATACAGATAACCCATTGCCGGACGGTCGATGGAGAAGAGGGTCACAAGGCTCTTTGCGCCTAGAGCCTTTAATGCCCAGAGTTGATACCAATCGTCACGATAAAAGCCCAGTTGAGAGAGCAAAGGCGCGTACGTAATACATCCTATTAGGATGAGAATCAGGAAATAAAGATACTTTTTCCGGTTTTGCCGGGTTATTTTACTCTCCATCGCTGTTGACCCTCCTCAACTTCCGCAGGGATGGCAACTCACTCTCATAGACTCGCTTGACCCCATCGCCCAGGGCGGCTTCCGTAACACGAATGTATTTGACCAGCCGCTCAAAACCGCCCGGCTCAACGGACGCCGCCTGATCACTGCCCCACATGGCGCGATCCAGCGTCAGATGGCGCTCTACCATACAGGCGCCAAGTGCCACGGCCACGGCGGAGGGCACCAATCCGACCTCGTGGCCGGAGTACCCGACAGGCACCTCAGGAAATTCCTGACGTAACGTCACGATCATGCGCAAATTCAGTTCTTCCGGCTCGCAAGGGTAAGTGCTGGTACAGTGGGTAATGATCAGGTTCTCGCGTCCCAGAACGGCAACCGCGCGCTGGATTTGTTCCATGGTGGACATCCCCGTAGAGAGGATGACTGGCTTGCCGGTCTTGCGGACATAACGTAATAGCGCATGGTCGGTCAGGGCTGCGGAAGGAATTTTATAGGCAGGCGGGTCAAAATGTTCTAGAAAGTCCACGGCGGGTTCATCCCAAACGGAGGCAAACCAGCGAATGTTTTTCTTCTTGCAGTAACGATCGATTTCGCGATATTCCTTTTCCCCGAATTCGACACGTTGGCGGTATTCCAGATAGGTGATATACCCCCAAGGAGTCTCGCGCATTTGTTTTTGTTGCTCTGGCGGAGTACAAATCTCGGGGGTGCGCTTCTGGAACTTGACCGCGTCCACACCGGCATGAACGGCAGCATCAATCATCCGCCTGGCCAGTTCCAGATCGCCATTGTGGTTGATGCCAATCTCGGCGACGATGTAGGTTGGATGTCCATCGCCAACCCAGCGATTGCCAATTCTGACTTCACGTTTCATGGGTTCTCTCCAGGATCAAATCACATAACTCGCGTACCGCGCCGTGCCCGCCAGCACTATGCAGGACAAAATCGGCCTGTCGGGCAACCTGCGGATGCGCATCGGCTACGGCAACAGCCCAACCAACCAGGGGAAAGCAGGGTAAGTCGTTGGTGTCGTTGCCGAGATAGATCACCTGCTCCGCTTCCAGTTTTTGTTCGGCGAGCAGTCGTTGCAACGCGCTGGCTTTGTCGGCAATACCCTGCAGGAAAGGAATGTTGAGTTTATTGCAGCGCGCGGCTACCACCGGATTGGTTTCTTTGGAAATTACCCAGACCTGTATCCCTCGGCGACGCAGGTGAGATAGCCCCTCGCTGTCGCTGCGGTTGGAAGCCACCGCCTCGCGTCCGCGCTCATCCGTCCAGACACGATTGTCGGTCAAAACGCCATCAAAGTCCAGGATCAGCGCCGCGACGCGCGAGGGAAACGCTCGACGCGGTCGCCCTGGCCAGACGATTTCCAGCGCCGTGGTCGTGATTAAATGCTCATAGCGCGCCCAATCGGCCAGGGTGTCAATATCCACTGTATAGCGGGGATCAATCAGAAGGGGATAGATGATCTCGCCTGTCATGGAGTTCTTCTCGAGGATTGTGGCCGGACGAATGGCGTCAATGTGACCGGTTTGCCAGTAAACGGGCGGGAGGGCCTGGCGTGGTGCATTATACGGTTCTGGCAGCCCCGGTACCTGGAGCAGGGGCTTCAAATAACCGGTTTGCGCATCAATCTGCCACATCTTATAGGGGTTTTGCCCGGCTGGCACCACACCGCGCACGCAATCCGCCTCCGGATGCTCCAGCAGCAGTCGCACCGCACGCTCCACGCAATCGGGTGGCCGCAAAGGCGATGTGGGGCGTAACTGTACCACCACGTCGGGACGATACCCCTCGTTCTCTTCTAACCAGCGCAGGGCATGGACAAACACTGGCCAATCGGTGGTGGTATCCTGTGCCAGTTCCGCAGGGCGCAGGAAGGGCACCTCTGCGCCATAGTGACGGGCCACAGCGGCTATTTCCTCGTCATCCGTGCTGACAACCGTGCGCGTGACACAGCCAGCCTGACGTGCCGCGGCAATGCTCCAGGCAATAAGCGGATAACCGGCAAAGGGACGGATGTTCTTGCGCGGAATGCCTTTCGAGCCGCCGCGCGCCGGGATAACCGCCAGTACTTCCATGGTTGTCCCTGTCCTGACAGTCCTCACCATGCTGTCCAGCCTCCATCCACAATCAGGTTCGCGCCGGTCATGTAGGAAGAGGCATCCGAGGCCAGGAACAGCAAGGCGCCGTTCATCTCGTCTTTGCGCGCCATGCGTCCGAGAACAGTCCTGGCCGAATAGTTGCGCACGAAATCCTCGTCATGGTTGTTGTAAACCCCGCCGGGCGTCAGAGCGTTGACGCGAATCTCCGTGCCGGCGTAATAGGCGGCCAGATACTTCGTCAGGCCCAGAATGCCCGCCTTGGTCACGCTGTAATAGACCGGTTTATAGGCCACGCGCTGACCGTTCCGAATATAAATGCGCTGGTCGGGCCCATTCAGCCCGTAGGTCGAGCAAATATTGATGATGCTGCCGCGTTTCCCTTGCGCCAGCATGGGACGTACACAGGCCTGAGTGACCAGGAAGGCGCCGGTCAGATTGACCGCCAGAGCCTGATTCCACTGCTCAAGCGGGTAGTCCTCAAAGGCGCCGGGGGCGATGCCTTGTGCCAGCGCCTGCGGATCGAACTTCGGGTCGAGCGCGGCGCTGTTAACCAGAATGTCCAAACGGCCAAAGGCTTCCAGCACCGCGTTTACCATGTCCGCGACGGAATCCGGCCGGGTAATGTCAGTCATGAGGCAGCGGACGCGATAGCCGTGCTGGAGGAGGTCGTTTTCCACTTTCCGGGCGGCGGCCTCGTTCAGGTCCACGATGGCGACTGCCGCGCCGGCCTCGGCCAGGGTACGGCAGAATTCGGCGCCGAGGAGTCCGGCGCCGCCTGTCACCACCGCGACCCGCCCGCTTAAGTCAAATTTTTCCTGAATCTTGCCCATAAAGTCCTCGTGGTGAACTCATGGCAGGGGTTCCAGGTAGCCCTGCGCCTTGAGATAGTCAATAATTTTACGCGCGTTGTCTTCCGGCGTGGCTCCGTAACCCTGCAAAGTCAGTTCGGGGTCAACAGGCGGTTCATAGGGGTCATCCACGCCGGTAAAGCCCATTGGTTTGCCCTCTGCCAGTGCCTGCCGTGCTTTGGCGTACAATCCTTTCACATCGCGCTGCTCACAGATTTCAATGGGGGTATCCATGTACACCATGATGAAGTTCTCGCCGACCATTTTCCGGGCTTCCTCGCGTGCCGCGCGATAGGGGCTGATCGCGGCGCAGATGACCACGCCCCCGTGACGGACGATTTCGCCGGCGACAAAGCCGATACGCAAAATGTTGGTATCGCGGTCTTCCTTGCTGAAGCCCAGGCCTTTGGAAAGGTGGGTGCGCACCACGTCGCCATCCAGAACGGTCGCCTGGCGTCCGTATTCGAGCAAGAGTTCGGCCAGGATCTGAGCCGTAGCCGACTTACCCGCGCCGCTCAGGCCGGTGAACCAGATGCAGAACCCCTGCTTGTGGCGCGGCGGATACATTTGCTGCAAGATTTCGGCTGTTTCCGGTCGGGTGAACCAGGCGGGGAGGAGTTTCCCTTTCGCCAGATACTCATCGCGTACCTGCGTGCCGGAAATATTCAACACGCGCGCGCCGGGTGGAACTTCGCTGGCCTCCACGTAGCGGTCTTCGTCAGGTAAGTATACCAGTTCCTCGAAAGGAATCATGTGCACGCCCAGCTCCTCTTCGTATTGCTTCATCAATTCCTGGGCTTCGTAGGGACCATAGAAGGGACGACCGCTGGAATCCTTGCCAGGGCCGGCGTGGTCACGACCGACGATGAAATGGTTGGCGCCGTAGTTACGGCGGATGATGGCATGGAGTAACGCTTCCTTTGGCCCTGCCAGCCGCATGGCAAGCGGCAGCAGGCTGAGCAACGTTCTGCTCTTGTCATAGTACTTTTCAACCAGAATGCGGTAAATGCGCACCCGCGTGTAGTGATCCACATCACCGGGTTTGGTCATTCCAACGACGGGGTGAATCAGCAATGACCCGTTCACGGCCTGAGCGGCCCGCTTGGTTAATTCCTCGTGAATGCGATGCAGGGGGTTGCGCGTTTGAAAGGCAACCACGTTCGCGTTCCCCATGGCCTCCAGCCGGGCGCGTACCTGTGCTGGCGTCAGGCGCAAATCAACGAAGTCGTAATATTTGGGCAGGTTGAGCACCCGCAGCGGCCCCGAAATACATACCTTGCCCCAACGCGCCATCTCCGAAACCATCGGATGTTTGGCATCGGTGGTGCCGTATGCCAGCGCGGCCTCGACTTCGGGGTCCCAGTGGTAAACCTCCTCCAACGTCATGATGGCGATAATGTCGTTCGTGGCGTTGCGCAGCACCAGTTCACTGCCCACCGTGGGTAGTTCTTTCGGGTCGGCGGTGAGGGTAACGGGCAAAGGCCAGAGCAAACCGCTCGTCAGACGCATATCGTGCAGCACGCGCATGTAGTCGGCTTTGTCCATGAATGTTGTCAGGGGCGAGAAACCGCCTGTGGCGAGCAGTTCCAAGTCGCACAGGTTGCGCATGCTGATTTTGATGGAGGGGAGTCTGGCGGCGCGCGTCAGCAGCTCTTCCCGTTCGGGCCCCTCCACCATCAGATTGACCAGTTTCCCGCCGTAGGGCGAAATCAGGGTTGTACTTTTAGCGGTTGTCGTGGCTTGTTTCGACATGGTAACTACGCTCCCTTTTCCATGAAATTCCCGTCCGTACCACGCGCGCCGGGTTGCCGGCGATGAGCGAGTGCGGCGGGCAAGATTTGGTGACAATCGCTCCGGTCGCCACGACGGAATGGTCGCCAACCTGCACGCCCTTCAGCACGACCACATGTGGCGCAATCCAGACGTGATGACCAATGACTACGTTCGCGGCCGGGTTGAGGCGTTGACCGCTGGCGACGTCGATGATCGCGTGACTGTCTCCGCTGCGAATGTCAATGTCGTTGGCGAACATGCAATCCTCGCCAATGATGACCTGTGAACCGGGTTCGGTAACGGCGATGTGAACTTCCACCATTGTGGTCCCGGCCCCGACTTGCAACAGGCAATGATCGTCTTCGAACCAGAGCAAGGCGCCACGGCTGATGCGGCAGTTCGGCCCAAATTCGATGCGGTGACCATCTCCGCGCAGGCGGAAGCGAACGTTGTGAAACACGCCGCCTTCGCCCAGAACAATGCGGTTGTCATTGCCGATGATATCCAGTTCGACGTTGACCAGCGTGGCGCCCTGAGCCTCCAGTTGATTATTCCTTCCTTGAATTGCCCGGTGCACGCCGTCGGGCTCGGCCAGGAGCCAGCGCGCCAGACGACGCAGGCCTCGTTGCAAGATGCTCATAGGGTTAGCCTCACAGCACACCCCCGGCGGTTGGATTCATGAGCCGCCAGGGCTATTTGCAGCGCGTACCTGCCATCGGCCAGCGTACAGACCGGCGGCGCGCCGCGAACTACCTCCAGAAAGTGCCGCATTTCCTCGATGAACATTTCGTTGCGTTCAAAGGCTGGCGGCGGAGAGTATATTTTCCACTCATTCTCTGCCGCGCGGTATTCATGCAGGATGCCATCGCGGTTATCCCAGCGCAGCGTTCCCTCGGTTCCGATGATCTCCAGCGAGTGCGTTGGCGGACGCTGATTATAATCCAGGTGAACGCTCCCCAGGGCGCCGTTCGCAAAGCGCAGGCCGATCTCGGCGGTATCTTCTACCGGCAGGTTCAGATGAAGCGCGGCGGTCATCGCCCAGAGCGTTTCCACTTTGCCTACCAGCCAGTGCAGGTAATCCAGCGGGTGACAGAGCGTGAGCACCACGCCACCACCCAGGTCGGGACGCGCGGCGTAACCCTGACGGAAATCTTCCCAGGGGTGCCAGTTTGGAAGGTACTCGCCCCAATGGGCGCGCACCGAAAGCACGCGACCAATACGTCCCTCTTGTAACAGTGCGGCGGCCTGGCGCAGGGTAGGGTGAAAGCGAAACTGGAAGCCAACCAGAATACGGCTTCCGCTCCCTTGAGCGGCTCTTTCCAGTTCGTCCACTCTCGCCAGCGAATGCGAAATCGGCTTTTCGAGCAGGATGTGACAGCCGGCCTGCGCCGCCGGAATGGCTACTTCGAGATGCAACGCCGTCGGATTGGCGACGATGACCGCGTCCGGCTTGTGCGCCAGCGCGGCCTGTAAATCAGTCTCGACCGGCAAACCGCTCAACTCCTCCTCCGGCAGGGTTGAACGATGGGTGCGGTAAAGAATGATGTCGTTCTCGCCCAGGGCGCGCAGATTGCGCAGATGGCGGCGACCGATGGACCCAAGGCCAGCAATGAGGAACTTCATGGTCTTCGCTCCAACAGGGACAGTAGATATTCGCCAGTTCGGCGACCGGCGCTGCCGTCGGTGAAGGTACATTCTTCTTGCACGAATCGGCGACGTGCTGCTGCATCGGCTTGAGGATGTTTCAGGTAAAAGTTAATCTGCTCCCGTAGTTCTGCGCGATTGGTAGCCACGCGTCCGGCGCCAGATTGACGGAAGCGTTTATGGGTGGGCCATTCGCCAATCGCGGTCAGCGGCAGGGAGTAGACTTTGGGCGAATTCCAGCCATGGGGGGCATCAATACATACACTGACAATTGGCCGATCATGAATGGCGGTCTCTACCACCATGGTTGAATAAACGGTCAGGAATACATCGGAGTAGGCCATCATCGAGGCCTTTTCGGGCATATCTTCTCCCGAATAGTGCCCCAACCCGCCGCTCAGTGGAACCGGCTCAACGATATGGACGTGGGGCATGTCCCGAACAAAGGCGCGTATGCGTTGCGCTTCTGCCTCATAAATCGAACCCTGGCGGAAATGGTTGGGATGAAGCCGAATCAGCAGCTGACACGGCTCGTCCAGCGCGTCGCTGGCGACGAGTTCCGCCAGCGTGGACATGTTGGGGAAATTAGGGGCAAACGTGACGAAACTCGCCGCGTACGAAAGCAGTTTCCGCTGAGGGTCCAGGCCATGCAGACGAAAATATTCCTGACGGGGAATTAACCAGGATTTGCGGAAATAGCCATCGTAGGAGGGAATGCCTCCGATGTGGACCTGTTCTGGCTTCCAGTCCGCGCCCAGCACCAGTTCTTCTTTCTGGATTTCTGACCAGCAGGTAATCCAGTTCACCGGCGCGCCGCAAAGGCGATAGGAAGAGGGATTGTCCCAGCCAACAATGACGGACGCGGTGGGGATATGGCGTGCGGCGGCTTCACGGAGCAGGTAACGGTCAAAGCGCCAGCCAGGGGTACTGGCAACCACCAGAGCCGGCTGGTATTTCTCAAAGAGATCCGCGTAAATGGACGGCGTGAAGCGGTTTTGATAGTTGACCACAGCCTGACGAACAGGTCGAGAGAGACGCATCAAGAGAATCAGGGCGCGGATGAAAGGAATGATGAACCGTGTGCGTCCCCTAACGCCATGGACGGATAGATGATAGTTGCCTTCAATGGCAGTGGTATTGATGCGCCGCGAACCGCCGGCCCAGCGGAGCAGGTATAACCAGCGCTGCTGCGATGGCTTGACTGTGCGGTAGTAGTGCTGACATTGGTCCAGACGTAACCCTTCGAAGATCAGGCCCGGCTGGTGAAAACGTTGCTCCAAAGCCGCCCGCGCGCTGTCCTCGGTCAGCAACACGACTTCCACCCCCCCTTGAAGCAGCGTCGCGACCACATCGCTTTGCAGGAAGTAAATCAGTGCCAGGCCGTGATCGGCGCTGATGAATAGGCGCTTCCTCGATGCCATGACCTCACTCCAGTTCCTGCCAGGCTTTTTTGGGGAAGAGGCGGTGGAGCAAACGACGGCGAAGAAGCCCCGCTTTCCGCTTGATCCCCACCCCTCGTTCTGGGCGAACGGCAGGGTTGCTATCCGGCCGCGTATGCGGACGGGCCAGCACGGTAATATAGTAAGGCACGAGCATTGACCGGGGATGGCCATGCCGTTTCAACCGTACGATTTCGTAACCGGCCCGGAGCAGGGTTTGGCGCAAGGTGTGTGCGCTGAACGAAACCAGATGGGCAACCTCAAAGCAATCGTGAGCATAGAGGTTGGGGACTTCCAGCAATAACCAGCCCTGCGGGGATAGCAGACTGGTTCGCAGATGAGCCAGATACTCCACCGGCGCCGGCAAATGCTCCAGCACATGCGCCAGACTGATTAAATCGAAGAGAGGCTCCTCTGCCTGTTCCAGCGCTTCCAGCGAAGCATAGACCGACAAACCCGCCTGCCGGGCGCAGGCGCGATGCGCTTCCCCCGGTTCGATGCCTGCGGAGCGGCAATGATAGGCGGCGGCGAAGCGTTGAAGCAGGATTCCCAGTGAACAACCAATGTCCAGGTGAGCGGTGATTGCCGGCACCAGGGGGCGGACAAAGCTCAGTAACCATTCCGCGCGTGCCTGCTGCACGCGCCGGTCTCGCGCGGTTGGCTCCGCGCTGCCTCCGTACACCAGACGGTACTCTTGCGCGTAAAACGCTTCGCTTTCGGCGGCAGTCATACGCGGCGACTGGTATACCAGCCCACAGTCACCACAGAGGCGATTGACGACAGGCCGGCCGCGAAAATCACGGCGATCGAAGAGCCGGCTGCGGTTGCTGCCGCACAAGGGACAACGGAGTACATCTTCAGGCATAAGGTCAGTCCACGTGGAGGAAATACAGGCGGAAAATACGATCGTGCAGCCAGAGCAGTGTTCGCCGAACGAGGGACAGATTCAGGAAACGTGTCCAGAGCGCGGCTGGGCGCGTTGCTTTGGGACGCGGCAGAGCCTCGCTCAGACGGTTGCCCATGTGCCAGACCAGCGGCCGGGCCGTGGTCAGCCGCAGCAGTCCCCGCGCGTTGATGGCAATATCCAGCGCTCGTTCGCCGCGCATGGGATATTGGGAAGGCAAGGGGAAGATTTCCTTCAAAACCTCGCGTCGCGCCAGGAACTGGAAGTGAGCCGCACCCACGAAAGCGATTTTACCCTGAACGGAGAGGCGGTAATCTTTGCCGGCAGGATATTCCTGCCGGGCTCTGGCCTCGCTGTGCCCCAGGCTCTGAACGTGTTCCCAGTATGTTTCCCAGTCGAGAAAGGAACCTTCCTCCAGCGTGCCCTCCGGCTGGCGGCGCGCCCAGTCGAGGGTGGCCGAGGAAAATTCCAGGGGCGTCCGCAATGGCCGCGCGGTGACCATGCCAACGTTGGGAAAGGTCTCGAAAAGTTCCAGCGAAGCCTCCAGCCAGCCGGGGCGAAAGTAAATATCGCTATCGGCGAAAGCGATGTATTTGCCCTGCGCCGCGCCAAACATGAAATTCCAGGCGCCAATCTTGCCAATGTTCTTATCAGAGAGCACCAGGTATTGAATCAGCCCTTGTTCGTAGGCCTGGCGCAGGTAATCACGCACCTCGCGGCAAGAGCGATTGTCGAATACCAGCAGGTCATACGGCAGCGATGTGTTTTCGTGAATGCTGTTCAGGCAGGTGCGGAGCACCTCCAGACTTTGTTCGTAAAAACCGCTCAGAAAGGGAATGCACGAGACAACCGTCACGGTAACTTCTGCCGGTTGTGCGATCTGATTGACGAATTTGGCGGGATTCTGGCCGACGCGCATACTATCTTCTCGGAATGGCGTAATAGCGGCTTTCCAGTCGCTTGATGCGAAATCCAATTCTGGCTTTGAGACTGCCGAGGTCATCGGTCAGGAAGCAACGTTCCAGACGGCGCAGCAGGCGCGCCAGATAAAATTTTGGACGGCGGATCTTGCCGTCAATCAGTTCGCGATTGGTATCCAGAACATGGTATACACAACGCCGCCCCCCAGCCCTGGCCAGGTTACGCCGAGCAACCTCAGAGCCATAGGGTGGCTTGTTGCCGGGCAGGTGACTGTAATCGTGATTCTGATGAATCACCATGACCGAACGCGTCACGTCAATGGCCAGTCCCCAGGTTTTGAGTGCATGGTACACCATCCAGTTATCCCAGGCAGGACGGCCAATGGTAAAGTCGGGTACCTCCGTGTAAAGGTGGCGCGGAAAAACGAAGAAGTCAATGCCCCAGGGGTTGTAAAATTCACCGCGTTGCTCCACCTCGCGCCGCAGACGGGTTTCCCAATCGCCTTCAAAGTCTATGGGTTCGGTCACGTCCAGATTCCAGCGCTGACCTACCAGCAGGAAATCGTTGACCTGTGCCGCGACCTGACGCGCAGCGACGACCAGATCGGACATCAGAATCATATCGGCGTTGGCGTAGCACAATAGAGGGCTATCGCTGTAAGTGTGGCCGATTTCCATCACCCCGCTGACGGTTGGAACGCCTTTTTCGTCACGCGCCACCTGCTTTGCGTTGCGGACTCCGAACTCGGCAGCCGTTTCAGGGATGCCTTCCTCATCGCCAATCAAGAGCACCTCCACGTCGGGCAAGTGGAGCCAGGACTGGATGGCATTGCGCTGAATCAGGCGAATATGGGGATTCGTAAACGGTTTGGGAGCGGTGAAGATCGTCAGGAATGCCATAGGCAGTGCACCTCTGCTCTTCTCAGGCCGCTGTAGCCAGCCCCAGTTTGCGAGCGACCTGTTGCTCAATCCAGGCATACGTACGCGCCAGACCTTCCTCGAGGGAAATTTGCGGTTCCCAGCCCAGCACCTGACGCAGGCGGGTGTTGTCGGAGTTGCGTCCCCGCACACCTTGCGGCCCCGCTACATGGTTGATGGTGATTTTGATGCCGGCAATGTCGGCAATCAGGTACGCCAGCTGGTTGATGGTGATCAATCGGTCCGAACCCAGATTGAGCGGATGGGGATAATCTGAACGCATCAGGCGGTAAATGCCCTCGACACAGTCGTCAATATAGCAGAAAGAACGGGTTTGTTCGCCATCGCCCCAGACTTCGATTTCGTGGTTGCCGGTCAGTTTGGCGATGGCGATTTTACGGCACAGTGCCGCTGGCGCCTTCTCGCGTCCGCCTTCCCAGGTGCCTTCTGGACCGTAAATGTTATGGAAGCGTACGATGCGCGTTTCGAGGCCGTATTCTTCGCGGTAGTGCATGCACAGGCGTTCCATGACCAGTTTTTCCCAGCCATAGGCATCCTGGGGCTGCGCCGGGTAAGCATCCTCCTCCTTGAGTGGAGTGACATTGGCGTCAGTCTGGCGGTATTCGGGATAGACGCAGGCCGAGGAAGTGTAAAAGTAACGTTTGGCGCCGTTGAGACGCGCCGCTTCGAGGGTGTGAATGTTAATGAGCGAGTTGTTGTGCAGAATCTGGGCGTGATGGGAGGAGATGAAGCCCATGCCGCCCATGTCGGCAGCCAGGCCATACACTTCCTCAACGCCGCGCGTCGCCTGCAAACAATTATCCCAACGCCGCAGGTCGAGAATCTCAAACTCATCGGCGTCTACCTCGCTGAATTCCGGGTATTTGAGGTCCACGCCGCGCACCCAGTAGCCTTTGCGCTTCAGATAGGTAACCAGATGATGCCCGATGAAACCACCGGCGCCGGTTACGAGGACTTTGGTTGGGGACATATCAAAACCTCCTGAATTGGAACGTCAATATCGCCAGGGAACGGTCAAAACATGGGCATAGGTGTCGAGCAGTTTGCGGGAATTATCTTTCCAGTCGGCTCGGGCCTCGGCGGTAGCGCGCGCTGCTGGACGGACTCGTTCCAGCGCCGCACGGTCGTCCATCAGTTGCAGGATTCTGGCCGCCAGGGCTTCCACATCGCCTGCCGGGAAGAGCCAGCCATTGACGCCATCCTGAATCCATTCGCGATTCGCCGGAATATCGGAGACCAGACAGGGCAGGCCACAGGCCAGAGCCTCCAGCAGAGAGACCGAGGAGCCATCAACGTACGAGGGGCTGATGAATAGATCCGCCAGATGATAGTAACGCGGCAGCTGGCGCTGACTGACCTGACCAGCGAAGGTCACGCGCTCGCTCACGCCATCCCGTTCGAAAATCTGGCGCAGCAGCGCCGCCTGAGAACCGCCGTTCAACAGCAGCAACGAAACGCTGGCGCGTTGCTGCGCCACTTTGCCAAAGGCGCGCGCCAGAATATCTACTCCATAGCGCGGTTCCCAGGCGCGATTGCAGAACAGCGTAAAGGTCGAAGGGGACGCGCCGGCAGAACGGCGTGGGGATTCGGGGCGAAAGTGGTCGAGATCAACACCCCAGGGAAAGACCCGGGTGCGCTCCGCCGGCATGCCAAAGGCGATAGCCTTCTGGCGAGTGACCTCGGCATCGCTGATGAAATAATCACTGGAGCGCAAGACGTAACGCGTGATCCAGCGTTGCCAGCGGTCGCGTTCGGCATCTTGCATCAGGTCAAAGCCCCAGGACATGGTCAGGAGCGGATGGAAACCGCTCAAGGCGGCGATAAAGGCGCAGGTTTGAATGGGACCGGCGTGTATCAAATCCGGGCGCAGGCGGCGTGTCAGGCGTCGGAAAGCCAGCGTCAGAGGCGGTAATTGTGACCAGCGAAACTCGCTCCGCCCACCGCTCCAGCGCACCTGCCGAATCGCGGCCGGCACAGGACGGTCTTCTGTCTGGCGCGGGCCGCGCTGCAGGCGCACATAGAACACTTCGTGCTCGCTTTCGGCCAGCGCCGCGAGAAAGCGATAGTCGTGCGGGGTGTAATCGAGCGAAAAATACAGGATACGAGCCATGATGTCTTTACCGGCGAAGCGTACCCTGGCGCGTCTCCACGTCGTAGAGAGATTTGTGGACCACATCGGCGTTGATGCGCGCCAGTTCTGGCTTTTGCTGATAGAGCCGCAGGACATCCTGCCAGGAGAAATCATCCCGGTTGTGGAAATGGGCATAGACCTGGCGCATGGCTTCCAGGTCTTGCGGCGTGTCCACAGCCCAACGGAATGTTCCATAGTCCACCGCATGGTTGAGGAGCAGGAGGCGAAAACCACGCGGCGACTGCGCGAACACGTCTTCCGTCGCGTGGCTGCTCGCGGTGGGCAGGCCTTCGTACAAATAGGGCATGACATGCTCGCGCTGAAAGGGTTGATCTGCTTCGCGCCAGGCGCGCGCCAGCGCGGCAAAGGTGCAGACCTCGACATCCAGGCCAATCGGATAGGTGCGGTGAAAAGGCGGCGGCAAGCGGTTGGCGGCAAAGTCAACCTCTCGTTGGCGGAATTTGTCAACCGCCTCATCGATCAACGTGGGATCAATCAAAGGACAATCGGCAGTAATGCGCACGATGACCCCGGCGTCGAAATGCCTGGCGGCCTGATAGTAGCGGTCCAGCACATCATGCAGGCTGCCGCGGAAACAGGGATAATTGCGCTGGCGGCACAGCGCCTCGATGGCTTCATCTTCAGGCTCCAGCGTGGTTGCGACCACGACTTCATCCACAAGGCTGGCGCGCCGCGTTCGCTCTACCACGCGGACCAGCACCGGTTGTCCACCCAGGTCCAGCAACACCTTGGCGGGCAGGCGCACGGAGCCGGTGCGCGCCTGAACGATGGCAACTGTTCGTGGGCGATGCGCTGGAGTCATGCTTGGTCCCGGAGATCAGGCGCGTTGCAGGAACATATCCCATTGCAACGGTTCATCTTCCTGAATATCGCGCCGGGCAACCGCGCCGACCACAACCTCCAGGAAGCGGGGGTCAATCCCGCTGCCAGGGCGCTTGATGAGAACATCGTCGGCGCTCAAGCGTTTGCCGGCCGGAATAGCGCGGGCCGCGACCAGGCTACGGCGGGCCTGACGGCGTGCTTCGGCCTCGCAGGGGAAGACGCGCTTCTGCGTCTCGCCCAGCAGGGTGGTGACATAGGCGCATTGGGCGCGAAAATCACGGATATCCTGCGGGTCCATGGCATGGTAGTGGTCATTGCCGGGCTTGCTCTTATCCAGCGTAAAGTGCTTTTCCAGAATGCGCGCCCCCAGCAACCAGGCGGTGGTCAGCGCCGCGCAGCCAAAGGCCGGCGGCACGTGGTCGCTGTAACCGATAATCAGGTCGGGGAAGACGGCCTGGAGGTGAGTAATGACGCCGAGATTGGCATCCTCTGGCCGACAGGGATAACTGAGCACACAATGGAGCAGAGCAATCTGCGGAACACCTGCCGCGCGCAAAAGGGCGACCGCCTCTTCGATTTCGCCCAGCGTGGCGGCGCCGGTGGAAAGCATGACCGGTTTGCCCTGGCGGGCAATATGGCGCAGCAAAGGATGATTGGTCAGGTCAGCCGAGGCCACTTTGATTACCGGCATCAACGGGGCCAGAGCGTCCACGAAGCGGGTATCGAAGGGCGTTGAAATGAAATGAATCCCACAGGCCTGGGCCTGTTCTGCCAGACGACGGTAATCGTCCACATCGAAGTGGTCGTACTTTTTAAACAATTCGTACTGGCTGCGGGTGGGTTCTTTGGTGGTATCCCAGTAGGCCGGGCTGAAGCGCGAGGCCAGGGTTTCGGCTTTGTAACTCTGGAACTTGATGGCGTCGGCCCCGGCAGCCGCGGCCTCCTCAATCATGCGTAAGGCCGTGGACAAGTCGTTCTCGTAGTTGACGCCGGCTTCGGCGATCAGGAAAGGCCGGTCGGCGCGCAAGGTGATGGTCCCAAAGACGATATCTTCCCGTTTCATGGTTTTGTCTCCTGTTCGGACGCGGCGCGCTCCCGCTCCGCTTCCAGGGCGCACAGACGTTGCCGGTAGCGAGCCAGCGCCTCTTTGTCATTGGTAAGATTACCATCATGACGTGTGTAACGGTATAGCGGCAGGTGAACGTAGCCGATTTTGTAACGCGCCTCATAACGGCGGCGCAGTTCCTCATCCTCGCACAGGCGCATGCTTTCATCGTAGAGGCCAATTTCGATGAGATTCTCTTTGCGGAACATGATGCCGCAGGCAATCGGCTCTTTCTCGGCGTCGTGGCGCTGGAGGTGTTGCTCATTGGCGTCCACTTCGTAGTAATCGCAAGCCACTGCGCCCCAGTCCAGATTCATGGCCAGATGCAGGTATTCGATGTAAATCAAATCCTCGTGCATGTAATCGTCCGAGTCCAGATGGACCACGAAGCGCCCTCGTGACCGGCGAATCCCCATGTTGCGCGCGGCCGGCAGGCCGCGATTTTTGTGGAAGAAAATCGGCACGATTTCATCGCCAAAATCGCGGATGATCTTGGGCGAATTGTCGGTTGAGCCGTCGTCCACAACCACGACCTCAAAATCCTGGCGCGGAAAGTGTTGGGAGAGGGCGCTGCGGATGGCGCGTCCAATAAATTTTTCGCGGTTGTAACAGGTGATGACAATACTGACTTTCATCGCTGTCTCCCATCTTACCACGCTGTCCAGCCGCCCTCGACGAGCAGATTACTGCCGGTCACGTAACTGGAAGCGTCAGAGGCCAGGAACAAGGCCGCGCCGACCACCTCCTCCACCTGCATCAGGCGTCCCATCGGCGACATTTTGCTGAAGCGTTCCACGAAGCCCGGCTCGTGGTTGTTCCAGACGCCATGCGGCGTCAGGCAGTTGACGCGCACGCCACGCCTGGCCCAATAGACGCCGAGGTACCTGGTCAGCATGATCACGCCGCCTTTGCTGGCCGAGTAGGCCAGTGGATTGCCCAGACTGTTGCCCTCATACAGGGCTGGATTGGAGGAGACTACGCCATAGGTGGAAGCAAAGTTGATGATCGAGCCTTTGCCCTGTTGCAACATGAGGCGTCCGAAATCGCGGCAGGTGAGGAAAGTGCCTTTCAGGTTGGCGTTGATGACGGCATCCCAGAGTTCTTCCGGGAAGTTCTCGGCTTGAGCGGTGAGGAATCCCTGAGGTTTGTACTGGTGAGCATTGATGAGCACGTCCACGCGCCCGTAGGTTTGTAAGGTGCGCTCGACCAGCGCGGCTACTTCCTGAGAACGGGAAACATCACAGGCCATGCCGCTGGCGCGCCCGCTGTCCGGCTTGCCCAACAGTGAGGCGGCAAATTCGGCTGGCTGCGCCGCCTCGAGGTCCACCAGCATCAGGTTTGCCCCACGCGCCAGAAACTCGGTGGCGATTTTGCGTCCGATCAGGCCACAGGCGCCGGTCAGGACAACCACGCGCCCGCGAATATCAAACAAGGGGTCCATAGTCTGCCTCCAGAATTTGTTCTGCAATCGCTACACTGGCTTGGGCTTCCTCCAGTGTGGCGAGTTCCGTTGTCGCGCCTTCCAGGGCTTGCAGGAAAGCCCAATCCTGCGCCCGGTAGGTGGCGTCGATTTGAAAATCAGCAGGGACACGGCCTTCGCTCGTCTGCCCGTCGGCGTGCCGTACCGTCCAAATGCCCTGCAGCAGGTCGAGGAAGATAACGCCGCGCTCACAGGCAATTTCCAGCGAGCGTGAGGAGGGCTTTTGCGCCAGGCTTAAAGTGACGACAGAAAGTGTCCCGTCAGCGTGGCGCAGGATGACCGCGGAGGCCTCGTCCACGTTGGTGCCCAGTGGTCGGCGGGCGGCGGTGAGTCCGGTGGCATGTTCCGCCGGCCCCAGCAGCCAGAGCAGGTAATCTATCTCGTGGGAACTGGTCAGCAGGGCGCCGCCGCCTAAATCGCGGCGCGCGGCGTAGGAAGCGCGGTAATCTTCCCAGGGATGCCAGTCAGGGAGAAAGGCGCCGAAGTGGGCGCGGACCAGCACCGCTTTCCCTACCTCACTGGGCTGACGCAGCAGATCGCGCACGGCCTGCAAGGCCGGATGGAAACGCAGGTTGTAGGCGACGAACACGTGTCGCCGGCGCGCGGCGGCCTGTTGTGCCAGCGCCTCCAACCCGCGCGTGGTATGGGCGACAGGTTTTTCGACCAGGACGTGGGCGCCTGCCTGTACGGCGGCCAGCGCCGTTTCCAGATGCAGGGCCGTGGGATTGGCAATCACCACGGCTTCGGGGTGCTGCGCCAGGGCTTCGTCCAGAGAAGCATAGACCTGATCGGGCGCAGGCTGGCCTTCATCGGGCAGAGTGGCTTTGCCGCTGCGGTAGGCGTCAATCCGTTCCACGCCCAGCGCGCGGAAGTGACGCAGATGCCTTCTTCCAATTGAACCCAGGCCACAGATCAACAGGTGCCGAATCATGGCTGGCTCAGTCAAGGTGTTCCCAATCCAGCGGCTCGCCGGTCAGGTAACGGAAAGTTGAGGCGTAGTTTATCCGTCCGGCCTCGCCCAAGACTTCCTGCAGCGGATGGCGGTGCATGTCCTCGTCCTTGTGCAGGATATGCCAGGGGAAGGGGCGGGGGAATTCGGCGAAGAAGCGGTAGGCGTAGTTCCAGGCCAGTTCGAGCCGTTCTTCGTTCAGGCGATGTGCTGCCGGGTTGGCCAGCACCTCGTCCAGACGGGCAAAGTATTCCTCGTAGGTATCTGTATCGAGCGTAAAACCCCGGCCACGATAGTGAGTCTTGCCGGCCACCAGCACCGGGATGCCGCGCAACGCCATCTCCAGGCCGCTGGTGGTGGTGTACACCAGTCCAACATCGGCAAAGTCCATCAAATCATAGGTGTTTATCTTTTCTTTGGGCCCGATGACGTGAATATGGGACGGCAGGGTGGGCAATGTCTGGTAAATGACATTGGCTACCGATGGGCCGTCGGTCAGATTCTCGCCGGGGTGAATGCGAACGACGAGTTGAACATCGGGGCGCGCGGCGAAGTAACGCATCAGGCGTCGAATCCAATCGCTCATGGTTGGACCGAGCAGCTGGCGGCCCAGGGTCAGGCTATCGCCGAGCACGTTGGTCGTGTAAAGAACGACGGGGCGCCTGTCCAGGCCGAGGGCGGCGCGCGCCTGTTGGCTGCCCTGGCGTTCGGCCTCCTGCCAGAGGCGCGCAAAACTGTCGCTGCGTTGGGTGGTTTGACGGGAGCGCAAAAACCCTTCCAGCCAGGCGCGTTGTTCGGCTGTGAGGGGGATGTGCCGTCGAGCTTGCCAGAGGGCATCGGTCTTGTGCTGGATAATCGGTTCGTTTTGGGCTAACCAGATGCGCTCATTCTGCTCGCCGAATTCATACGTGACCACAGGAATATCCAGATAGCGCGCTGTCTCGTACACGGCGCCGAACTCGAAGATCAGGCCGTTGGGCACGATGACGATTTGGGGGCGATGCTGTTCCAGCCAGGCCAGGGCGGTGCGCGCGGCCAGACAGTCACGCTGGTAACGCATCTGGTAGAGCGGATGGCGCCGATCAACTTCCTCGATCTGGAGCAGGTATTGGGTATCGTACAGGGCTACCTGCGCCACGGCGCGCTCCAGTTTCTCTGGCAAGGGGGGCCTGTCAAGGTCAATGACCGAGACCGGGTTTAGCAAATGCGCGGCCGGCGTCAGGAGACGGCGCGTATAGGCGGCGTTCTGACGCAGAGTGAGCCAGTCCAGCGGGCGGCCCCATTTTTCGTAGGGGAGGAAAGCCAGCGTCACGCGGTGACCCTGGCCGGCCAGCGCCAGACCAAGCAGGGCGCTGTATTCTACCCAATGATGCCAGACGCTGAAGAGAAAGATGTCTTTGCCGGTTGGGGCGCGGCGGGCCGCTTGTTCGGCCACAGCAACACTTTCGGGGAGCAGTTCTTCGAGGAGGGGACAGTGGTAAAGCGTGCGCCCGCGCCGGGAACCGCGCCAGCGCACATATTGCTCACCCAAAGGGCGGATATACCCAACCCAATCCCGTAAAAGAAATTCCGCACGGTTCATTGTCGTTCAATACTCCAGCGCAGACGCGGGCGAATCACGCCCGGTCGGGGTTCTGACCATTGCATGCCCGGCGCGCCGGCCGGGTCAACGTGGAAGGTCAATGCCTGTTCGTCCATAAAATAACGGCGCACGCCGTAGGAACTGGCGTTGACGCCAATGGTGTAGCGGCCACTGTTGAGTAAATCCGCCGGCAGGGTGCAACGGCTGAGATAATGACCGGCTGGCCGCGAAGCATAGCGTTCGAAAAGCATCGGGTCGTCGGTGTCGAACGAGGTGAAAGCGTACTCGCCGCGTGCAGTGCTGAGGTAGATGCCAATCCGCAAACCGCTCAAGGGCGCGCTCAGGCTGTATTCCACCTCAATCGTGCACGGCTCGGTAGAGCGCACAGTATCGGCCACGTTGCCCTTTGCATCGCGCACGCGCAGCGCCAGCGGACGGAACGGCGCGGCGTCGGCAGGTACTTCCCCGGCCTCCCAGTAACGCTCGCCGGCGCGCGCATTGCCGGCGGAAAGGTAATAATCCACGGCCTCCGCCGACGGCGCGCGCAATACCAGATGACCCTTATCCAGCACAATGCTTTCCTGAGTCAACCGCAGGATGGCCGACATGTTATGACTGACGAAGAGCACCGTGCGCCCCTGCCGGGCTACATCACCCATCTTGCCCAGGCACTTTTTCTGAAACTCGGCATCGCCTACGGCTAACACCTCATCCACCACCAGGATCTCCGGTTCCAGATGAGCCGCCACCGCAAATGCCAGACGCAGGTACATGCCTGAGGAATAGCGCTTGACCGGCGTATCAATGAATTGCTCGACTTCCGAAAAGGCAACAATTTCGTCAAACTTGCGGTCTATCTCGGCGCGCTTCATGCCAAGAATGGCGCCGTTGAGGTAAATGTTCTCACGACCGGTCAATTCAGGATGAAAGCCGGTGCCGACCTCCAGCAACGAGCCAACGCGTCCCCGAATCATGACCTCGCCTTCTGTCGGTTCGGTGATGCGGGAGAGGATTTTGAGCAATGTGCTTTTTCCGGCGCCGTTGCGCCCGATGATGCCCAGCACTTGCCCTTCCTCAACCTCGAAACTGACCTGACGCAAGGCCCAGATCGTATCGGCGGCATCCGCGAGCGGCGCCTGGACGCGTCGAAGCGCGCGCCAGGGGGCGCTGAGCGTCAGGCTGATTTTTTCGCTGAGCGTTTGATACTTTTGCGGCATCAAACCAATGCGATAACGTTTGCCAAGATCGTTTACCCGAATGACGGTGGTCATCTTTAAATCATATCCGCGAAGATTTTTTCCATGCGCCGGAAGTAGAACAGGCCCGAGAGCAACAGGAAAATGGCCACGCCCACGGAGATCAACATGGGCGCGTTCGGTCCCGTTGGCGTACCCAGAATAGCCCAGCGAAAGCCGTTGAGCACGCCGGCCATCGGGTTGATGGCGTAGAGGAGCTGCCATTTCGCCGGCACCAGGGTCGTGGAATAGACCACCGGCGAGAGCACGCGCCAGAATTCGGCCAGAAATGGCAGGATATGACCGACATCGCGATACTGGACATAGAGCGCCGAGAGCCAGAGCGCCGCGCCCAACGCCGTAATCAGCGCCAGCAGGAGAAAGAACGGCAGCGTCAGCAGTGAGAGGCTCCAGGTAAAGCGCATCTGCCCCTGCCAGATGTAGTAGACCATGATGCCCACCAGCACCAGCGAGGCGATGAGAAAATCCACCAGGCCGGCAAAAACCGAGGCGAGCGGCAGAATCAGGCGAGGAAAGTAAATTTTCGTCACCATATTCTGGTGGCTGACCAGCGAACGGCTGGCATCGTTCAGGGCTTTGGTGAACAACCCCCAGGGCAGCAGGCCAACGAAGGCAAAAACAGGGTAAGGAATGTTATCGGAAGGCACTTTGGCCAGGTTGCCAAAGAAGATGCTGAAGACCACCATTGTCAGGAAGGGTTGCAACACTGCCCAGGCCACACCCAGAACGGTCTGTTTATAGCGCACTTTCAAGTCGCGCCAGGTCATGAAGTACAGCAACTCGCGGTAGGCCCACAAGTCGCGCAGGTTCAGGCTGGCCCAGCCGCGGGAAGGACGCAGGATAATGAAATCGCTCTGGCTCATGCTCTCAACCCTGTCCTCCCTGTTTGTCTGGGCCATGTTGTCGGTAATGGCGGTACCACGCAATCGTGCGTCGTAACCCTTCCTCGAAGGAGGTCCGGGCGCGGAAACCGAAATATTGTTCTGCCCGCCGCGTATCCAGGGCGCGCCGCGGTTGACCATTGGGCTTGCTCGTATCCCAGACCAGCCGGCCCTGAAAACCGGTCAGACGGGCGATCATTTCGGCCAGGTTTTTGATAGAAATTTCCTGACCTGAGCCAAGATTGACCGGTTCTGCGCCATCATACCGTTCGGTAGCGAGCAGAATGCCCTCCGCCGCGTCTTCGACGTAAAGGAACTCGCGCGTCGGCGTGCCATCGCCCCAGACCACGACTTCCTCCTCGCCGCGCTCCTGCGCTTCCAGACACTTGCGAATCAGGGCCGGGATGACATGGGAGGACTCCAGATCGAAATTATCACGCGGCCCGTACAGGTTGACCGGCAAGAGGAAGATGGCATTGAAGCCATACTGCTGGCGATAGGCTTGCGCCTGCACCAGCAACATTTTCTTCGCCAGACCATAAGGCGCATTGGTTTCTTCCGGGTAGCCATTCCACAGATCATCTTCTTTGAAAGGTACCGGCGTAAACTTGGGATAAGCGCAAACCGTGCCGATCGCCACGAATTTGCCGACGCCATGCTTCCAGGCCTGATGCATGAGTTCCACGCCCATCATCAGGTTGTCGTAGAAGAATTCGGCCGGATGCGCGCGGTTAGCCCCAATGCCGCCCACGCGCGCCGCGAGGTGGATGATAATCAGGTCGGAGGGTTGAAACGGCCGGGCCGTTGCAGGCCGCGCCGGGGCAGGGAGCAGGTCAGGCTGAAGATGAGCAGGCCGTTGTTCCTGCGGGAGCATGGCGTCATCCAGCAAACGGCAGATATCGGCGCGCTCGACCAGATTGTAGTGTTCTATGCGTGGCACCAGGATGTCGGTCGCGCCGTGCTGGATGAGTTTCTCCACCAGGAACGAACCCAGAAAGCCGGCGCCGCCGGTCACGATGACCCGTTTGTTCTGCCAGTACTCTGTCTGCGACATACGGTACTCCTCGTAATTACTTATCTGCTGTCATTGCGAGGCGGCAACAGGGATACGCCGAGGCTCGCCCAAGCGCCGCCGAAGCAATCTCCCTCGCGAGTCTCACGAATGTTCTTATTGCTTCTGTGGAACTTGAGATTGCTTCGCCGCTTTCGGCAGCTCGCAATGACACGGGTGGGCAGGTAGTTACACTCCATCACTGAACAATGAAACGCGCATTGCGATACCGTTCGTGCATAGGCTCGCGAATCAGACCATTGTGCAGCGCGTAAACAATTTCACGGATGCCTTCATCAACCGTCAGGGTGGTTTCGAAGCCCAACATGCGGCGAATCTTCTCGAACGAAACGCGGATATCGCGCATATCGCCGCCGAAGGTCAGGTCTTTGTAGGTAACGATCGTTTCAGGCAGGCGTTTGATGACCAGAGCAACAATCTCATCTTTGGTGTAATTGCCCGCTTCGGTGCCGAGATTGTAAATCTGGCCGCGCACTTTCTCCAGCGGGGCTTCCAGGCCCAGAATCAGGCCGCGCGCCACGTCGCGCACGTGGACGAACGAACGCGAGTAGCCGCGCTGGTAGATGATCAGTTCACGCCTGGTATAGGCGTCGAGGACGAATTGATTGACGATGAGATCAAAGCGTGTACGCGGCGAGAGACCGTAGAGGGTTGCCAGGCGGAAGATGAGCGGCGCGCAGGTCGCGTCACGCTGCTCCAACAGGTAGGCTTCGGCGGCTACTTTGGTCTCCGCGTACAGCGACTGAGGATTGAGGGGCGACTCTTCGGTCACCGGCTGGCCGTTCTCCGCAAGACCGTAATTGCTGTAGGTCGAAGCGAAAATGAAACGCCTCGCCCCCAGAGATTCGGCTTGCTCGAAGACGCGTTGCGTCGCCTCCACATTATGACGCCAGGCGGCCTGTTTGCCGACCGACTGACAGGCCGGGAAACCCACAATGGCCGCCAGATGCACCACGGCTTGTGGTTTCGGCCAATCGCGCCGCAGCGCTGAGCGTATTGCGCCCGGCTCGCTGACATCCGCTCTGGCGAAGTGGAAACCCGGATGCGCCCAACACCCCAACAGGGACTCACCACCATACAGCAGCGAATCCACGACTGTCACCTGATATCCTTGCCGAAGCAACTCGCCGGTGAGCAAAGAGCCAATGTAGCCGGCTCCGCCGGTTACCAGAACGTGTCCCTTAGTGTCCATCCAGGCCCTCCAGTCGAACCGCCAGGCCAGATACCACCAGCACCGGCACGTGCCCTTCCGGCACAATCTCGATTTGCTGTTCCAGACAGGTGAGACGACAAACGTCAGCCACGTCGCCCTCGCCGCGCAGGGCTACGGCGTGATACCCGGCCGCCCGCACCTGCTCCAGATGCTCACGCACACGCTGACGGGTACGGCGATACAGGAGAAATTGCTGCTCGATGTAGTCCATCGTCAAACGCGCTCGCAGGGCCAGGCCTTCAGGAGTAATGATGTAACGCAATTTCTTGCGTTCGGCGCGCTTGATCTTGATATACCCTTTGGCAATCAGGCGCTTGAGATGCCAATTCACGGTCCCGACGGCTACGCCCAATTGCCTGGCCAACGAGGCCTGTGTGACATCGGGGTCTTGGGCAATCGTTTCGAGCAGAGCCAGTTCCCTGGCGGGGTCGGCGGGCGATTCCATCCGGTAGTCTCTCAGTGCAAAATTCAACGGCTGAATTATACTCCCAAATGGCCGGAATGGAGAGCGGTCGTCACCGTGCCTCGGGCCGTCAACGCGCTCAGGCGTTGCAAGTCGGCTTCGACCATCATCTCCACCAGTTCACGAAAGCCAACTTTCGGTTGCCAGCCCAGTTTCTGCCGCGCCTTTGACGGATCAGACACCAGCAGTTCGACATCGGCCGGGCGGAACAGACGCTCATCCTGAACGACATAGTCCTGATAGTTCAGGCCGACGTAGTGGAATGCGATTTCACAGAACTCGCGCACGGAGTGCGTTTCGCCGGTGCCGACGACGAAATCTTCCGGCTGGTCCTGCTGGAGCATTTTCCACATGGCCTGGACATATTCGCCGGCGAAGCCCCAGTCGCGGCGCGCTTCCAGATTCCCCAGCCGCAGTTCCTTTGCCAGGCCAAGTTTGATGCGCGCCACACCGTCGGAGATTTTTCGCGTGACGAATTCCAGCCCGCGGCGTGGACTCTCGTGGTTGAACAAAATGCCGGAGACGGTAAACATGTTGTACGACTCGCGATAGTTCACCGTAATCCAGTGGCCATACACTTTGGCAACGCCATAGGGACTGCGCGGATAGAACGGCGTGGTTTCACGCTGCGGCGTTTCCACGGCTTTGCCGAACATCTCGCTTGAGGAAGCCTGATAGAAACGGATTTTGGGGTTGACCAGACGGATAGCCTCCAGCAAGCGCGTTACCCCCAGCGCGGTGACCTCGCCGGTCAATACCGCCTGACTCCACGAGGTGGCCACGAACGACTGCGCGGCCAGATTGTAAACCTCATCGGGTTGGTATTGTTCCAGAATGGCTACCAGCGAACTCTGGTCATGCAGGTCTCCCTGGACAATCGTGATGGAATCTTGCAGGTGGCTGATCCGTTCGAAGTTAACCGTGCTGGAACGGCGCACCATGCCGATCACATCATAACCTTTGGAAAGTAAAAATTCGGCCAGATAAGAACCATCCTGACCAGTGATGCCGGTAATCAGGGCTACGGGCATGTGTCCTCCTGTCGGGAATATCAAGATATCGTCTCGCGCTTCAGCCGCGCCGCGAAGCGCAGCGGAGCGGCGTCAGGGGCAACATCTCATGATGGCGCGGCCATTGTTTTTGCTGGGGGAACGGATAAGCCCGTTCCCAGGAACGGTGTTAGGCAGGTTGATTCTCCAGTAATGCCTTTACTACCTCAAAAAATTTTTGCCTGCCAATCAGAAATAAATCATTCACTGATAATTTCTGTGTTTTCAGAACGCGGCGCATTAGCAGAAGAGCGACATAATAACCAGCACGATTTTCAAGCACATCATCACTACCAGTATAGGAAAATAGACTCTCATCACTCTCTTTCAGATTCTCCACCACTATTTTTATGATTTCTGGTTCTCGCAATAAACACTCTTGATACCAATGTTCAATTTGTTCTACAGGAAGATAATCTGCCCAAAGAGCGCACTTGTCATCTACGCCTAGCACATGCTGCGAAGTTATCGTTGCTATCCCTTCTGTTATCACTTGTCTGAAAATGTTATCTTTCTCTTCTTTGTTCCTGAAGAAAAAATCAGGTTGCCTTTGATAGTGTAATGCATGGGCAATTTCATGAGACACAAAAACATCTACGGCAAACAGCGATGAATAGGTCTCTAAAGGAAGCCAAACGGTCCATTTCCCGTCCAGCAAAAAAGCGTGTCCATTCGAACTGCCTTGACCAATAAACAATACGACTTCTACTTGTTCTAGATGCAATCCTTTATTCGAAAATTTCTTTTCCAAAAAAGGCAAGCGATCGCGGACCAATTCATTGCGATGCCAAATCTCGCTCTCATCTTTGTAAAAATACGAACTTCTGGATGCCCAGAACTGATAGTAATGTTCAAATAATTGGGGGAGAGAATCTTCATAGAGGGCAGGCCTGTCCTGCTGGATCACATAGCGAATATAGTCTTGAGTCAAATCAATAACGTGCATGGAGCTCACAAACCTGCCCAACATAGAATTCAGCGGCTGAATTGTACTTGCTTCTACCAATCCGTCAAGTAGCCGCGTGCTTGCGCCTGTTTCTTAATCTCTCAGTTTCACCACTGTCACGCCCGCGCCGCCTTCCTCCTCGCGGCCGTCCTCGAACGCCAGCACGTGGGGATGGGTTTGCAGTGCCTGACGCACCGCCTGACGTAATTTGCCCGTTCCTTTGCCATGCACAATGCGGACGAAGGGCAAGCCGGCCAGATAGGCCCGGTCGAGGTAGGCCTCCAGTTCCGCCAGGGCCTCCTCGGCTCGCATCCCGCGCACATGCAGTTCTATCCCGGGAGAGGGCGTCAACAATGCTGCCGGCGGCGTCGCCTGAGGGCGCAGAGGCTCTGCCGGCGTTATCTCGGTTTCAGGCGCAAGGCGTTCCACTTCGTCCAGGCGCGCCCGCAGCCGCAACGCGCCAGCCTGGATCTCAACCTCCTCCTCATCCATGGCTGCAATCGTACCGTTGACCCCTAACCGCCGGATGGTGACCTTCTCGCCCACGGTGAACGGACGGGGCATCGCCCTCCCGTCTTTCTCCGGCGCGCGGCCTTGCTCTGCCAGTGTCTCTTCTACCTCTCGCACCTGCTTTTCAATTTCCCGGGCCGTTTCCAGCGGTTGGCGCGCGCGTTTCAAGGCCTCTCGAATGGTTGTCAGATTGGCTTTGAGCACTTCCAGTTCCAGTTCGCCTTCGGCGCGCGCTTGTGCCAGTATTCTCTGGCGCTCCTCCTCGATTTTTTCCAGCCGCGCACTCCATTCACGTTCCAGACGGCGCGCTTCGGCGCGCAGTTTTTCGGCCTTTACGCGTTCCTTCACTGCCTGTTTGCGCTGGCGGGCGATATCGGCGATCAACCGGTCGGCGCGCAGCGCATCGGGGCTGATCTCCGCTCGCGCCGCCTCGATAATCGGGCGCGGCACCCCCAGACGCTCGGCGATGGCCAGGGCATTCGAGCGTCCCGGCAGGCCCAGCACCAGTTGATAGGTAGGGCGCAGGGTCTGCACGTCGAACTCCAGCGAGGCATTGACCACGCCGGGCGTGGTATGCGCAAATGCCTTCAACTCCGGGTAATGGGTGGCCACGAAGGTGGTCACGCGTCGTTCCAGAAGATAGGACAGAATCGCGCGCGCCAGCGCCGATCCCTCCTGTGGGTCGGTGCCGGCTCCCAGTTCGTCCAGAATCACCAGCGAATACTCATCGGCCTGCTGCAGGATACGCACGATGTTGGTGATGTGAGCGGAAAAGGTGGAGAGGGATTGTTCGATGGATTGTTCATCGCCAATATCGGCGAAGATGGCGCGAAAACAGGGCAGTTCTGAACCCGATTCAGCGGGAATATGCAGGCCACTTTGCGCCATCAGGGCCAGCAGGCCGACCGTCTTGAGGGTGACCGTCTTGCCGCCCGTATTGGGGCCGGTGATGACCAGCGCGAAGGTGCCGGGAGCGGGATCAATCGTGATGGGAACGGCTGTGGCCGGGTCGAGCAGGGGGTGACGAGCGCGCTGTAAACGCACCGTCGCAGGCCGGAGCCGGTGAGACGCTTCCTCCTCTTCTTCGATCCGGGATTGACTGTTGGCGGTTGGGCGTTGACTCTCGGCTGACGACGGTCTGGAAGGCGCGGTCTGGGGGCCGATGGCAAGCAAAACCGGTTCTGTAGCGTGCAGCGCCTCTGCATATCTGGCCTGGGCAAAGATCAGGTCCAGTTCCGCCAGCGCGGCCACACCGGCGGTGATTTCCGCTGCCCAGGCTGCCACCTGCGCTGAAAGTTCGGCCAGCACGCGGCGGATTTCATCGCGTTCGGCCAGTTGCAATTCGCGGTAGGTATTGTTCAATTCCACTACGGCCAGGGGTTCGACGAAGAGCGTCGCGCCAGTGGAGGACTGATCGTGAACAATGGCCTGAATTTGTCCTTTGCATTCCGCGCGCAGGGGGATGACGTAACGCCCCTCGCGCTGCGTGATGACGGCATCCTGTAACTTGGAGGCGGTCTCAGGATCGGTCAGGTAGCGTTGCAGGCGCGCCAGCAGGCGCTCGTGCGCCAGACGTACCTCACGGCGAACGCTCGCCAGTTTCGGAGAGGCTTCATCCAGCACTTCTCCGTTGGGAGCGATACAACGCGAGATGGTTTCAATCAATCCAGAAGGGAGGGGCAAACGCGCGGCAATCTCTGCGAGGCGCGGGAATGCGGCGGCCTGTTTCTCGAAAAACCGTCGCAGGTCGCGCATTACCGTTAATGTGGTCTGTATGGTCAGCAATTCACGGGCTTCCAGTACCCCGCCGCGCGCAGCCAGATCAACCTGCGCGCGCACGTCATGCGCCGCGCCCACGCTCACGTCATGGATGGCAAGCAAACGGCGCGCCTCCGTGGTTCGGGCCAGACGATGACGCGCCTCCTCAATCTCGCGGCTCGGTTGCAGCGCCTGTGCCAGTTCCACCGACGCGGAAAAAGCACAAAATTCTGCCAGACGGGCCAGAATCTTGGGATACTCCAGCATCACCAGCGTTTTTGGGTCCATAAGCGCTTTGTGCTCTCCCGTGCAAGGAGTTATTTTACTCCAATCTGCCCGACAAAGGCGGAGCGGCGGGGATGAGTCGCGGTTGGGACAACGCGGTGGTTCTGTATCCTGGCCCTGCGAACAGCGCCTCTCGAAGAAGATGTGCAGAGGAAAAGGCTGTTCTCTCCTCCACCAGCGACATCCTTACCTTCTGGTCAAAGCCGGGGTGGATAAGAGGCGTATTGTTTCTCCCCCTTTCACCGTCTGGCTCGCTTAAAAGCGCAGGCGGCCCCGACGGGATTCGAACCCGCGATCTCGGCCTTGACAGGGCCGCATGTTAACCGCTACACCACGGGACCGCGTGCGGCGCAAATATACCATACGGATAAGGCAACGTCAAGGTGACGCGCCTGAGATTTCGGACATGAGTTTGACCAGGGCGATATTGGTCGCTCGCTCTTTGCGCCTGACGGAAACAGCAGCTCACATGAGGTAAAAGACAAGAGACAGATTTATCAACGTCTTCAGCGCGGCCTGATTACCTGCTCGTCCAAAACCATTGCAAACAGCGCAGATTCACGCAATCTCAAGCAACCCTTGTCTAAAATGTGCTGTTGGTGATAGAATTTTTTCTTAATATGTCCATACTTTTTTTAAGGAGAGACCGTTATGAGCAAGTCATCTGATAAGCCCTTCAACCCCTTTGAAATGGCACAGCGCCAGCTGGATGAGGCCGCCGAGTTACTCCAGCTTGACCCGGCTATCCATGAACTGTTGCGCTGGCCAATGCGCGAACTGCATGTCACCTTACCGGTCAAAATGGATGATGGCAGTACGCGCATCTTCCATGGATTCCGCGTTCAGTATAATGACGCCCGCGGCCCGAACAAAGGCGGCATTCGTTACCACAGCCAGGAGACCATTGACACCGTGCGCGCTCTGGCCGCCTGGATGACCTGGAAAACGGCTGTGATGGACCTGCCATTGGGCGGCGGTAAAGGTGGCATCGTCTGTGATCCGAAGACGCTGTCCCCCGGAGAACTGGAGCGCCTGAGCCGCGCCTATATCCGGCAGGTTGGCCGTATCCTGGGCCTGGAGAAAGATGTTCCTGCCCCCGATGTGTACACCACGCCTCAGATCATGGCCTGGATGGCGGATGAATTTGCCTTTATGAAGGGGTACAATGAGTTCGGCGTCATTACCGGCAAACCGCTGGCTTTGGGCGGATCGGCCGGCCGGAATGATGCCACCGCGCGCGGCGGGATGATCTGCCTGCGCGAAGCCAGCAAAGCCCTCCAGCTGGACCTCCATGGCGCCCCGACCGCGATTCAGGGCTATGGCAACGCCGGCTCGTTCGCTCACAAACTGGGCAAGGAACTGCTGGGGCTTAAAGTTGTCGCTGTCTCTGATTCGAAAGGCGGCATTTACAATCCGGCTGGCCTGGATTACGAACAGGTTGCCGCGCACAAAGCCAGAACCGGCTCCGTGATCAACTTCCCTGGCGCGCAGCCTGTCACGAACGAGGAACTGCTCGAACTGGATGTGACGGTGCTTATCCCGGCCGCGCTGGAAAACGTTATCAACGAATCGAACGCGGCGCGCATCAAGGCAAAAATCATCGCAGAACTCGCCAACGGCCCCACCACGCCTGAAGCGGACAAGATTCTGTACCAGAAAGGCGTTTACGTCATTCCCGATTTCCTGTGCAATGCCGGCGGCGTGACGGTCTCGTATTTCGAGATGGTGCAGAACGCTTACGACTATTACTGGGACGAGGAAGAAGTCCATGAACGGCTGGATAAGAAGATGACCAAAGCCTTCTGGACCGTTCACGAAATGGCGCAACAACGCAAGGTGCACAACCGTCTGGCCGCCTATCTGGTGGCTGTCAGCCGCGTGGCAGAGGCCGTACGCCTGCGCGGCTGGGCCTAGCCTGATTGTAGCGTTTACCGCCTTGCCACAGAGGAATGATGCTTCCCGGCATCGCTCCTCTGTGGCTATTCTGGCGTCACGGCCTGCTCCTGAAAGAGTCCGGCGATGAATCGCGTTCCTCCAGAATCATCCAGGATTCTTGAAATTTACCTGCTGATTGCCCAGTACCCGATTCTGGCTTCGCGCATTCGACGTCGCATGCGCGAAGAACTGTTCCGGCGCGGCATCATCACTCCAGAACGTTTTGAACAGGAAGTGCGCGAGAAAGCCATCCAATCCCAGCGCCGAGAAGGTCTCTATGACCCTCAACATGGTGAAAGCGCCGAACAGTGGGAGATTCGCTATCATCGCGTGCGGCGGACTCTAACCGACTTTTACTTCGCCTACAATCTGCCGGTTGAGTTGTTGCATCAAATTATTGACTCTATCCTGGCCGGTTCAGCCAACGGCGAAAGCGAGAAAACTTCCTCGGACCTGGCCTTACGCTTCAACCCCGAACTTGCACCGTTGGAGATGGTGCTCCGCCAGGCCGAAAAATACGAGGCCCTCCCTGCCGATCAACGCGCCGCGGTGGACCATCACCTTCAGGAACTGCGCGTTGTTCTGCTCAAGAGTCTGGTGAGCGATCAACTGGCATTTATCCGCATTGCCCGGCAGTGGTTTACTACCGCTGACTTCAACTATATTATCAACCATCGCATTGGCAGCGGCAAGATTGGAGGCAAGGCGGCCGGCATGTTGCTGGCCTACAAGATTCTCCAGAGCACTGCTCCGGAATTCGCGGAACGCATTGTCTTGCCTCGTTCGTATTTCATCGGCGCCGACGTGTTCTACGAATTCATGGCGCACAATGGCCTGGAGTTCATTGACCAGAAGTACAAGCCGCCTGAACAGATTCGGGCAGAGTATCCACAGATTGTCGAACGTTACACCCGGGCGCGCTTTCCCGAAGAGATTGCTGATCAGTTGCGTGACCTTTTGTGGGAGATGGGGAATGCTCCGCTCATCGTCCGTTCCTCCAGCCTGCTCGAAGATAACTTTGGCACCTCGTTTGCCGGAAAATACGTCAGCGTGTTCTGCCCCAACCGGGGTACGCTGAAAGAAAACCTGCGCGACCTGACTCTGGCGATTCGGCGCGCCTACGCCAGCGTTTTCAATCCAGATGTCCTCATGTACCGCCGCCGCATGGGGCTGCTGGATTACGATGAACGCATGGCCATCCTGATTCAGGAAGTGCAGGGGCAGCCATACCGTCACTACCTTTTCCCTCCCGTAGCCGGCGTGGCGTACGGCTACAGCCCTATTGTCTGGAATCCCCGCCTGAAGCGCGAGGAAGGCTTTGTCCGCCTGGTGATGGGATTGGGTACGCGCGCTGTGGAGCGCACCGGCAATGATTATCCGCGCCTGGTCACCCTCAGCCACCCTCAACTGCGCCCCGAGGTCACGCGCAAGGCCATTCGCCACTACGCGCAGCACTTCGTGGATGTTCTGGACCTGAAGGAGAACGCCTTTGTCACGCTGGCTGTCGAAGACTTGCTGGGAGCCGATTTTCCCTGTTTGCGCTGGCTGATCTCGGTAGATGACGGCGATATGGTCCGCCCTCCGCTCACGATTGGCCCCCATCTCAACCCGGCTCAGTTCGTCTTAACTTTTGACGGCTTGCTCCAGCGCAGTGATTTTGTTCCCTTTCTCAAAACAGTCCTCCAGCGCCTGGGAGAGCAGTACCGCCAGCCCGTGGATGTGGAATTTACTCTTTCCCTGACCTCAGGCGAGGGTGGCAGGCTCACTCCCCGCTTCCATCTCTTGCAATGCCGCCCTCAGCACACGTGGAGTGGGGAGGCAGGCCGTCATCCTGTGCCTGCGGAAATCGCTGAAAGCGACAAATTGTTCGTCAGTACGCGTATGGTGCCGCAGGGGTATGTGGAGCGGGTTGAGTACATCGTCTACGTTGATCCGGAAGCCTATTACGCCCTGCCTGACGCCGCCCATTATACAGAACTGGCGCGCCAGATTGGTTTGCTCAACAAGACTCTGGAAGGGAAGACTTTCATCTTGATCGGCCCTGGTCGCTGGGGGTCAACAGATTACCAGCAAGGCGTCCCGGTGACCTATGCGGACATCTTTAACTGTCGTGCTTTGATTGAGGTAGCCGTTACGCGCCGCGGCTACGTCCCTGAACCATCCTACGGGACCCATTTCTTTCAGGACCTGGTCGAAACGCAAATCTACCCTCTGGCTCTCTACCCGGACACAGGCGACGATTATCTGAACTGGGATTTTCTCCAGAAAGCCAGCAATTGCCTGGAGGGGATATTGCCTCAGTCGCCGCTGTCCTTGCGGTCATGCCTGAAAGTGATCCACATTCCTGCCGAACGCGCCGGTCAACGGCTGGAAATCGTCCTGGATGGACAGCAGGGGCTGGCCTATTTCAGCCGCGAGGACAAAGCGGTCAGCCCTTCGGCAGAGCGCGAATCAGGGAAATGAGCGCCCAGCACAGTCCGCACAGGAAGAAGACCGCCCCAGGAATGCCGAGGAAAAGCACCCAGTTCCTGGCCTGCCTGGTCTGACTGGCCAGGGTCGCGTCCAGGGCCTGTCCCAGCAGGAGACTGACCAGAAAGGGTTGCCCTGGCGCGCGGGCGATGACGATTTCACCCTGCGGATTGGACTGCGGCGTCCCTACCACGCTTACGTTCTGTCCGGCGCGCATCTCCCACATGCGAAAACGCAACTGACCCCGCAGCATATCCGGCGGGATACCCAGCAAAATACAGGCGGCCTGAATCTGGTCATCGTTCGGGACGAATCCCTCGCCCAATAGTTGTTTATCCAGCCCCTCTGGGTTGACCCAAACCGAGCCGGAACCATCTTCTATCTGAAAGGGGATGTCTCGCGCTTTGTCCGTCAGGGGTCTCCAGCCAGAACTTTGATCCTGCTCATGTTCTTCCTGAAAGGGGATGCCTCGCGCTTTGTCCGTCGGGGGTCTCCAGCCAGAACTTTGATCCCGCTCATATTCTTCGACGCGCAAGCGCAGGTATACCAGAGCATTCTCTGCCGAACCATCGAGGGGAGCGGAGTGGGGGGCAATCCGTCCCTGCAAACGCACCAGCCCCATTCCCGGGCGCACACCGGCGATGTTGACCCGTCTGGCTTTGCTTACGGCCAGCGTGGTTTCGCTGCGTTTGCGGGCGGCGTACCAGGCGACGGCGGCGAAGCCCATGGGCACCAGGCCGCAAAAGCAGGCGGCGACCAGGGAGGCCAGAACAGACAACAGGTCTTGCGGGGAAAACTGACTCATAGTGCACCTCCTTATATGATATGGATACTCTTCTGGCAGGTAAAGCAAGCCGTTAATCCAGTTGCGGGAGTAACTATTCAGCCCTGTCTCAAAACCGTTGTGAATGTCATGGCGAGGAGCGTTCTTTGCGACGAAGCAATCCCCAGGCGGTCCATTTCGCCTGATAAAGGGGAGATTGCTTCGCCAAAAAACGGCTCGCCATGACATGGCTGAGTAACTCGACAATGTTATATTTCGGCATCGTTGTCATTGCGAGGGCGTTCTCTGCCCGAAGCAATCCCCTGGTAATTGGGAGACTGCTTACCTTGAGGCTCGCAAAGAGATTGCTTCGGCGGCGCCTCGGGCGAGCCTCGGCGTGGCCCTATCGCCGCCTCGCAATGACAAGGGACAGGTAATCTAACATTGTCGAGATAGTTACCAGCAGGATAGCATATTTTCCAGGCGCGCCGGCCTTGTGTCAGCCGCGCTCCGACTCCTGCAGCTCGGTTTGCAAGGAGGCGATCAACGCCTGCATCCGTTCGTAGTGCGATCCTTTCCAGTAAATCTGATTGCAGGAACGGCAAAGACGAAACTCATCGTAGTATTTACGCGTCAAAGGGAGCAAACGCGGCCAGACCTCTTGCTTGCTGACCGGCTCCAGGGGCGCGTTACAGCGCAGACAGCGGCGAAAGGGACGGATTCGGGGCAACAGGTCAAAGCGACGGATAACCTCGCGCAATTGTTCCAGCGGTTCCAGCGACCGCAAACAGTAGCCGTATTGGACCACCTTGCGCATAAGCAGGCGGCGATCGCGCGTCAGCAAAATGCGATGGTCCTGTTCCAGAATGGCCGCGAGTTGGGCATCTTCGTAGTCATTGCGATAGAGGGTATCGAAACCGAGCATGCGCAAATGCGCGGCCAGCCTCCCCAGATGGTTGTCCAGCAAAAAACGCGGCTCCAGCGGACAGCCGCAGGCAATGGGATAAACCTCAATCGCATCTCCATCCTGCACCTGATACTCCAGCCCCACCTCCGCGCCGTTCACGTTGACCGGCCCCAGTTCCACATGGGGTACGCCCAGCGCCTCAATCAAATGCTTGACGGTCTGGTGTTCGCGAAAGGAGAGCGGAATAGCCTGTTCACGCTGAGAGGAACGCAGAAAATCATTCAGCGCACCGTGAAAACGAAACGAAGCCGTTTTGGTCTCGTTCATCATGAGAATCGGGCATTTTACTCTTTACTCGTCGAAACGGCGCTGCTGCCGCAAACGTTTGATCTCAGCCCGGCGTTTTTTCGCTGCCAGCCGTCTCGTTCGGGCTGTCGTGGGGGGAAGCGTGGGCCGGCGCGGCGGGGGTTCCAGAACGGCCCGGCGCAGTAAAGTCAGCAAGCGGCGCACAGCGTCGGCGCGGTTCTGTTCCTGTGTCCGGTAACGCGTGGCGCGAAGAAGCAGCACACCGTCTTGTGTCAACCGGCGTCCTGCCAGCCGCATAAGGCGCGTTTTGACGTATGCCGGCAGCGTCGCCGAGCGACGCACATCAAAGCGTAACTCCACACCGGTCGCGACTTTGTTCACGTTCTGCCCTCCAGGGCCGCCGGCGCGGAGGAAGGAAAAGTCCAGTTCCTTTTCATCCAGCCAGAGAGATGGCGTAACGCGCAACAAGATTGCTCCTTACGGCGTTGTCGCAAGTCTGGCGACCGTTTCCCGCAGCCAGCGGCTGACGGCGGCTTCGTCCGGCGGCTCGCCTTCGTCGTGGATCTCGCCCGCCGTGACTTGAGCAGAACTGTAGGTGTAGGTGGACGGACAGTACGAATATGAAGTTCGACCCTCGAATTTCTTGCTGGTGACAACCACGCCGCTCAGCGTGCTGATGAGTTCAACCCGCCACCAGGGACGGTCGAGGTACAGGCGCAGACGCTCGCCGGTGCGATTGTCCCGATACCAGCCGCAATCTCTGCCTCGCGAACTGCCGCTGGTGATTCTGACCACGTAGAGGAAATGCGCCGGATACTCGGCCTGCAGGTCGAAGGGCAGGGCATAGGCGGGCGTATCCTCATCATGACAAAGGCGGACATGGCCTGTCTCGTTCACCTGATAGCCAATCGCCGGCGAATCGGCTGGCTGTCCCTGGCAGGCGTGATAGAGAGCACTGTCCATCACGCTCCAGCCTTGTCTGCCCGGGTCGCGGCTCAGGTGGTAGAGGGCAGATTTGTATTGCTGTCGGGCCGCCTCCACGATGGAAGCATCCTGCGTCTCCGTTTGAGCCTGTTGAAACCTGTCCAGCGCGGCAAGAAAATCGCCGTCGGCATCCAGCGCGCGGCCCCAGGCCAGATAGGCCCGGGCCAGCGCCAGTGGGGCCTGGCCGGCGGCATCCGTATCCGGATAGTCTGCCATGACGCGGCGATACTTCTCAATCGCCTCCTCATACGCTTCTTGCTGGAGCAAATAATCGCCCCAGCGAACATAGGCCTGGGCCAGATCTTGTTCCACCCGCGCGCCGCTTTCTGTCGCAGGGTATTTCTCCTGAATCAAGCGATATTTCTCCAGGGCCTGTTCATACTGATCTTCGTGCAGCAATTCCAGCGCCCACAAACGATAGTTTTCGGCAACGCGTTCGTTGACGTAAGAGGCGGCCTCGCTCGCGCCGAAACGCGCCTGATGCTCCTGATAGGAGGCAATCGCCGCGCCGTAATTGCCTTGCTCACTCAGTCGCTCCGCTTGTTGCAGTATCCGGCACTCGGCGATTTTCTGTTCTGCCTGACGCAGATGGGGATTCAGCGTCACGGTGAAATAGGTCGTGAAGGCTTCCAAACGGCGTTCTGCCTGTGCCCAGGCGGAGTGTTGAAAAGCCGCCATTCCCTGACGATACACCCATTCTCCTGCCAGGCCGTAACCGATGGTTCCAACGGAAACCAGGCCCAAAGCGAGGACGCCAGCCAGAATGGCCGGCCAGCGCCAGGGAATGACCACTTGTGGGTAACGGCGGTTATGCCACCCGGTGGCCAGCCAGCCATCAAAGGCCTGCCACAGCGGCCAGAGAAGGAAAAGAGTCGCCCACAGCCAGGGCAGACGATGCGCTTTGGTGCAGAAGGCTACCATCAGGATCAGGCTGTCCAGCAACGCATACAGGACGAAGCGAATCCAACGACCTGCATACAGAAAGCCCAGCCCTAAACCATTCAGATTGAGCAGGGCTACTTCCAGAGGGCGGCGCAGGAAGGGTGTGCGAGGCATGGATTTGTCCTTATCTCATTGGGTAAACTCGAATACAGCCGCTGCCAGCAACGCGGCCGCGCGCGGCAATGCCTCTTCATCAAAATCAAAACGCGGATGATGATGGCCGGCATCCAGGCCTTTGGCGTGATTCGCCGAACCGACAAAGGCAAAGCAACCCGGCACACGTTCGAAGAAGAAGGCCATGTCTTCTGACCCCATGGAGACGTAGTTGTTGCCGTCCACCTCCGCCTCCGGGAACATTTGTCGCGCCAGCGCCTGCCAGCGCGCGGCCAGATCAGCGTGGTTGATGACCGCCGGCGCGACCCGTTTCAGGTCCAGTTCGGCCTGGCATCCCAGGGTCTCCGCCAGGCCATAGACGATGACCTCGAAGCGCTCCAGCACCTTTTCGTGGACCTCTGGCTCGAAGGTGCGAATGGTGCCGCTCAGTTCTACCTCCTGGGGAATGACGTTGAACGCCTCGCCGCCATGGATGGTACAGACACTGACCACAGCCGCCTTGAGCGGTTCGATGTTACGGGCGACGATGCTTTGCAGGGCGACGACCATCTGACTGGCTGCCAGAATGGGGTCCATGCTGCGGTGCGGCGCGGCGCCGTGACCGCCTTTACCACGCACTTTAATTTTGAAAATCTCTGCGCCGGCCAGAGCCGGCCCATGCGGGATGCCCAGCCAGCCCAATGGCCGTTCGTTCCATAAGTGCAACGCCAGAGCGGCCTCTACCGGCGGGTTTTCCAGCACGCCATCTTCGATCATGCGCACGGCGCCGCCCATGCCCTCCTCCGCCGGCTGGAAGACGAACTTGACCGTGCCTGCCAGTTCGTCGCGGTGGGCCTGGAGCAGACGGGCTACGGAGAGGAGAATCGCTGTGTGCCCGTCATGCCCGCAGGCGTGCATCACCCCCGGCGTCTGCGAGGCATACGCCGCGCCACTTTCTTCGTTGATGGGTAAGGCATCCATGTCTGCTCGTGCCAGCACTACCCGGCCCGGCCTCTTGCCGCGCAACAGCGCTACCACCCCCGTCCCGGCGACGCCGGTCTGTACTTCCAGCCCCATCTCCAGCAGTTCGCGCGCCACGATGCCGGCCGTGCGGACTTCTTGAAAACCGAGTTCAGGATGGCGATGAAAATCACGCCGCAGGGATTGCATGTAGGGGAAAAGTTCTCGGGCCTCTTGCAGGAAATCAGGCACCATGTCACCTCCAGCGACAGACGACGTAACACTACCGCCCCCATAAGGGAGTATATATTGTATTATACTCTGCGTCCGCCAGGGCGATGAGCAACGACGGGGGGCAAATCGGATGATAGTCTGGAAAGGCCGCGGAGGCTCGTCGGACAGGCTTTCCGGCCAGCCCGTCCCCGCTTCTACAGGCTGGCTCACGGCATAGGCCTGTCTCCGGCGGACAGTTTCACCCACGCGGCCTCTTGACAGGGACGGGAAACAATATATAATAATCATCAAAATAATCATAAATATTCGGAGCGATAGAATGTTTCTCTGCATGTGTCTGAGGCGGGGTGCGCAGCCTCCGCCTCGGTAAATAGCCAGAATCCAGCCGACGACCGCAGGACGGCAGGCGCGACCCCGCGAACAACCTTTTCGTTCGCCAGGCGCGCAGCGCCGTCCTTTTTGTTTTCCTGTCGGCTGGTTTGAGTGTCATTTACCAAGGAGACCTTACCATGAAAATCGCTTCTAACGTAACGGAACTCATTGGGAATACCCCTCTGGTACGCCTGAATCGGGTAACTGCCGGACTGGCTGCTGAGGTGGTCGCCAAACTGGAATTCTTCAACCCGGCGCACAGCGTCAAAGATCGGATTGGCGTGGCGATGATTGACGCGGCCGAGCGCGCCGGTCTCATCGGGCCGGATACCATCATTGTTGAACCTACCAGCGGCAATACGGGCATTGCCCTGGCCATGGTCTGCGCCGCGCGAGGATACAAGTGCGTGCTGACCATGCCCGACACGATGAGCCGTGAGCGGCGGATGCTGTTGCGCGCCTACGGCGCCGAACTGATTCTGACGCCCGGCAGCGAAGGCATGGCTGGCGCGATCCGCAAAGCGGAAGAACTCGTTGCCTCGGACCCACGTTATTTCATGCCCCAGCAATTCAAAAATCCGGCCAACCCGGAAATTCACCGCAAGACAACGGCGGAGGAAATCTGGCGCGATACCGACGGCCGGGTGGACATCCTGGTTGCCGGCGTCGGCACCGGCGGCACGATTACCGGCGTCGGCGAGGTCATCAAAGCACGCAAGCCGACCTTCCGCGCCATCGCCGTCGAGCCAGCGGCTTCGCCTGTGCTTTCGGGCGGGCAAAAAGGGACGCACAAGATCCAGGGCATTGGCGCCGGTTTCATCCCGGAGGTGCTCAATACCAGCATCTACGATGAGGTGATTCGTGTCACTGACGAGGATGCCATGGCTACCGCGCGGCGGATGGCGCGTGAAGAGGGCCTGCTGGTCGGCATTTCCTCCGGCGCCGCGACCTGGGCCGCCTTGCAGGTAGCCGCCCGGCCCGAGAATGCTGGCAAATTGATCGTTGTCATCATCCCCTCCTTTGGCGAGCGTTACCTGAGCACCGCCCTCTATCAGGACCTGGCAGATTAGCGGAGGTGACTGTGGCAACAGAAGTTTTACCCCTGGAATCAACGGCCAGAACCAGAAGAGGACTTTTCGCGACGTTGCGGCGCGATATTCGCGCGGTGCTGGAACGCGATCCGGCAGCGCGCAATGCCCTGGAGGTCGTGTTGTGCTACCCTGGCTTACATGCCCTCTGGGGGTATCGCCTGGCCCACTGGTGCTGGACGCATGGCCTGAAATTGCTCGGACGCTGGATTTCTCACCTCGTGCGTGGCCTGACCGGCATCGAGATTCATCCCGGCGCGACCATCGGGCCCGGCCTGTTCATTGATCATGGCATGGGAGTAGTCATCGGTGAAACAACCGAAATCGGGGAGGATGTTACCCTCTATCATGGCGTGACCCTGGGAGGCACCAGCCTGAATAAGGGCAAGCGACATCCGACGATTGGCGACCGCGTGGTGATCGGCGCGGGTGCGAAAGTCCTGGGCGCAATCACAGTTGGCGCCGATACCCGTATTGGCGCCAATGCCGTCGTCGTCAAGCCGGTGCCGCCGAACGCCGTCGTCGTGGGCGTGCCGGGGCAAAACATTGCCCGCAGCCGGCCTCACCGTCCCAGCGACGCGCCAGACTTGAATCACACCGCCTTGCCCGATCCTGTCGGCGTCTCGTTGCAGTCACTGTTGAAGCGCGTCGAGGCACTCGAGGAACGGCTCCAGGCCCATCCTGCCGACGCGCCGCGCATCCGCCCACCAGAAACGGGTCTCTGGCACGAGGAAGATTTCTCGATCTGAACGTTTCCGAGAAGGAAGGCGAGCGGCCCTTGAACGGTCGCTCGCCTTTTCCAGAATGGCCGCGAGCGGGAAGGCCTTTTGCATCCCTGTCTGTCAGGTCGGCGCCTGCAGAGGGTAGACAAACGGGAGATTATTTTGTATAATTAAGATAAAAATTGTAACTTTTTCGGCGTTCTGTCATCGAATCACCAGACACAAAAATAAAAAAGGAGAATTACCCATGTCTTACTACACCTTACCCCCTCTGCCCTATGCCTATGATGCTCTTGAGCCGTACATTGATGCCCAGACCATGCAATTGCATCACGACAAGCATCACGCGGCCTACGTCAATAATCTCAACGCAGCCATTGAAAAACACCCGGAACTGGCCTCTCGCCCCCTGGAGGCCTTGCTGCGGGATTTGAACACTGTGCCGGAAGATATCCGCACCGCTGTCCGCAATCACGGTGGTGGAGCCTGGAACCACACCCTTTTTTGGGAAATTATGGCCCCGAATGCCGGCGGCGCGCCGACCGGAGAACTGGCCAGAGCCATCGAGGCGGCCTTTGGCTCCTTCGAAAACTTCAAGGCCGAGTTCGAGAAGGCCGCGAATGGCCGTTTCGGCTCCGGTTGGGCCTGGCTGGTTAAGAACGACTCGGGCCTGGCGGTGATTTCCACCCCCAATCAGGATTCTCCTTTTTCGGAGGGCTGGATTCCTCTCCTGACGCTGGACGTTTGGGAACATGCCTATTACCTGAAGTATCAAAACCGCCGCGCCGAATACGTGACCAACTGGTGGAATGTGGTCAACTGGGATGAAGTGGCGCGACGTTACGCCAACGCTCGCCTGCCCTGAGCTGAGGCAATGAGGAACCACGAGGCGGGGAATTGCTTTCCCCGCCTCGTTCTTCAACCTCGCCTTTCGTTCGATCCGGCGTCGAGGGCGTCGGCTTCGAGATACGCCACGGCGCGACCAAGGTCGTCGTTCATCACCAGTTTGAGATGATGCGCCGGTCGAAAATCGGCCACGGCGATCAGGCGCAGGCAGGCCTGAATTTTTTCGTCCACCGTCGTGAATTCCAGCACACGGTTGGGGGTCTCGTAGAAAAAGGCGTGGTTAAAAACGGCTTCCCGGTCTTGCAGGCAGATGGCCAGCGGGAAGATACGCGCCTCCATCAAATCCTGAAAGAAATGTGTGCCGAACGATGGCTCCGGCGAGGTGCCGATGGCCTTCCCGGAAAGTTCAACCAGGGCGCAGGTGTTGTAAATATCGCCATACCCTACATGGACTCCGAGTTCAGGGGTGGCTGTGCCCCAGCGACCTGGTCCGACGCAGAGGAAAGCGTTTTTGGTCATTCTGGCGTTGATTTCGCCAATGGCGCGACGCAGTTGGGCACGTTCAGCTGCGCTTCCCAAGGCGAAGTAAGCCTCGGTTACGAACAACACGTAGCGAATGTTTGAGACAGTGCCGCGCGGCACCATGCGCGAAGTGGCAAAAATCATGTCCGCTGCGGGCAGGTCGTCGGGCAGAGTCACTTCGCCCTCGTCGCTGAAATGGCTCTGCGGACGGCATTGCAGCAGGGTAATCGTGAGGCGTGGAGCGTTCCCTTCTGATTCATGAATGTGAAGGGTGAATTCGACGTCCACGGGCGTTTGATAGTGGGTTTCGAGCAGTTTGAGCATCGTGCGCATTCGCTCGGCGAATGGTGTGCGGCGCAGCAGTTCGTCAAAGGTGATTACCAGCCGTTTACTGTCCACGAGGGCGGAGCGCAGACTGGCCAGGTAGCCCTCTTCTTCAACCTGAGCGATGTAGCGCGCCGGCGGATAACGGCCATTCAACACGGTGTGTACCGGCAGGGTTCTGAATTTGTTCTCGGCCAGATCAATCAAATCAACATATTGTTGCGAGTAATGGCGAATAGCCTTGACCGAATCGGCGGGGTAAAGGGTCGGATGACTGAGCGCCACCAGACGCGGGAAATCGTTGCCGGTCTGTTCCACAGCGCGCGTGCCCAATCCCCAAACCAGACGCACGAAGCCGTCTTCCTTGCGAATCTGGGGCGACCAGCGGTAGAGATTGCGGCTGAAGGCCACGCCGGCGGCGTGGGGCAGGTGATACGATCCGAAGGGCTCACCTTCCACGATCTGGAGCAGGATAGCCAGCCGTTCGTCATAGTCTATCAGGCCCTTCTGGCGGCGGTAGAGCAGAACATCCGGATTCAGACCACTGGCGTAGATCAGGGCGATGGCCTTACTGAGCGCCTTGAGGTTTTCCTCCAGCGTGCCCTGATTGGGTAGAAAGAAACTCTCATACTTGCCGGCGAACGACGTGCCGAAGTTATCTTCGAGCAGGCTGGAGGAGCGCACAATCAATGGCCGCCGCCCGCATTCCTCGAGCACCACCTTGAGCGTGGCCAGGATGTCATCGGGCAGGCGTCCGGCGGCGAACTCTCGCCGCAACACAGGATATTCGGCGCGGATCTGTTCCTCGGGCTTGTATTTCTGATCGCCCCACCGCAGCAGGCGGTTGAGCGACATAAAGGAATATAACACGTCGCTGCCGATGTAGTAGGAGACGGGGAGGCGCAGGCACTGATGGAGTTCTTCGCCGCCCACTTCCTGGAGGATGCGCGCTGCCAGCAACATGCCGGCTGCCTTTCCGCCAATTTTCCCCTGCCCGATTTTGCGGTTGCGAATCTCTTTCAAATCTGCCACTTTGAACCAGCGACGGGCGAGGTTGATATAGGCCAGCTGGTCGCTGATCATGGTGCGAATCAGCACCGCCTTGATTTCCTGCAAACGCGCTTCGTAACGCGCGCGCTCTTTGGCCGGCATGGCCTCGATGGCTTCCGCCTGCGCGAAAAGCATATCCTGTGGTGCCAGTTCGGGGTTGAAGGTGATTAAATCCGGTCGTTCGTGGCTGCGTTCGCTGATCGCCTGGCGAACGATTGCCTCGAATTCCTCGTAGGGCAGGTTGTAGGCGAAGTAGAAGTCGGTCAGGTAGGCGCGAATGCGCTCCAGCCGCATTTCCCAAATGGCTGCCGGCTCCTCGAAATAGGGGGCCTGTAACCCCTCGCGTTTCTGCGATTCGATCGCCTTTTGGCGCACTTCCTCTTCAAACGCTTCGGGGGTGATGATGCCGCGCCCGAAAATTTCCTCGCGCATGCGCGCTCGAATGCGCGCGCTCAAGATAGGGTACTGATTGAGCGTCAGGTAAATGCTGAGAACGCGATCCTCAGAAGGCGGCGGGAGAGTCATGGGCGAAGTCCGAAGCGAGAACAGAGCCGTGTCCGCCTGGGACAGCCGGCTAACTGTAAGCGCGCGGCGGCCTCAAACCGCCTGCCAGGGCGCATACCGGGTTGGAGAACAAAACGCGTCAGGGGATGCCTGACGCGTGGTATCAGCAGGCCGGCCTTTAGCCGAGATGCATGGGCATAATCACGTGGACGAAACTATCATCGCCTACGGGACGGATAACGCCGGGGGCATTCGGCGCGGTTGTCTCCAGGGCCACGTTAGGCGTCTTGATGACTTCCAGCACCTCGCGCAGGAAGCGCACGTTGAACGCAATGAGCAGGCCCTGGCCCTCGACCGTCGCCGCGACCACGGTCTCGTTGGAGCCGGTTTCCTCGGCATGGGCCGAGATTTCCACCTCGCCCGGTTCCGCTTCGCCAGCCGACTTGATGTTGAGCCGCGCTACGTTCGAACCTTCGCGCGCGAAGATTTCGGCCTGTTTGCAGGCTTTGAGCATTGCCAGCGTGGGCAGGATGGTGCGCGATTTACAGGCGCGCGGGATGATCTGTTTGTAATCGGGGTAGGTGCCGTCAATCAACTGTGAGACTACCTCAACGTCTTTCAGGCGAAAGATGACCTGGCCGCGCCCTTTCGGGAGCATCATGGCGACGTTTTCCTCGCCGTCGCCGGCAATGCGCGCCAGTTCATTCAGCGCGCGCGCCGGGATAATCACGTTGACCGGCCGGGGCGCGGGCTGGGAGAGAGTTGCCCGGCGTTCGGAGAGGCGGAAACCATCTGCAGCGGCCATGACGATCTGATCGTTTTCGACCGTCACCAGCACACCCATCAACACCGGACGGGCCTCATCCTGAGAGGCCGCAAAAGCAACCTGCTGCACCATCTCCTTGAAATCGGTCACTTTGAGCAGAATCGCCTCGTCCGCTTCGGCCACCGGCAACGGCGGAAACTCCTGAGCGTCAATACACTTGATGTCGGTGTTCGAGGTGCCACAGCGCACGTTCAGAGTCTGGGTAGCGACATCCAGGCTCAAACTAACCGGCCCGGACGGCAACGTGCTGACCAGATCGGAAAAGGTACGCGCCGGCGCTGTCGTTGAGCCTTCTTCCTCGACTTTGGCGCCAATCCAACAGGTAATGCCCAGTTCCAGATTGGTGGCGGAAAGGCGCAATCGCCCTTCGTCGGTAGCGATCAGCACGTTGGAAAGCACCGGCAGGGTGGTGCGCGGCGAGACGGCGCGTGCAACAATGCCAAGACCATGGGCCAGATTTTCTTGTAGTACCGTTACTTTCATTGTCAAGTCCTCTCCGGGGTCAAGTATATTCTGAGAAGGCAAAATCGAGAAGAGATATCAGTGGCTAAACAGCAGGCTCAATCCTGCGCTCACGATGCCTACCAGAAGTTGCAGCAGGAACAGGATTCCCAGCACGCTGAGGCCAATCAGCCAGGCGGAAGAGATACCGCGCGGTCGCAATGGCCGTCCTTCGGCCAGGTGGCGCAGGATCAGCGCGGTCTGTTGTATCAGCGTCTCGGACGTGTAAGCGCCAGCGGACCACAGCCATTTCCCGCGCGTGTAAGGCACCAACAGACAATAGCCGGGAAATTCAACCAGCCATTGCCGCCAGAGCTCCGGCAGGGTTAAGGTCTGGTCTGCCGGCAGAATAACCGCCTGAATGGGGGACGTGGGCGGAACTTCGCTGGTCGGCGAGGCAATGGTCAGCGGCAAAGCCGGGGCCTGACGTTGTATGGCCGTGACCAGGGCCTGGGCAAAGCCGCCCTCTGCATCGAGAATCAAGACGGGAAAAGCACGATGTTTTTCAGCCAGAGCCGCGGCCGCCAGTTTGCCATCGCCGCGCAATGCCAGGCCGTGATAAATTCCCACCAGAGCGAACAGGAAGAGCATCCGAACGTTATCCAGCAGGGCCAGGGTTAGATTCGCGGGAGGCTGTCCGAGAACTGCCAGAAGGAGGTTATACAGCAGGGTGCCGGCAGCCACCATCCCACCAATCACACCGCTCAGCAGCGTCAGGTAGAGATAGACTTTGCGAATCAACGAACGGCGGGCATGGTCGCCTGCCTCGCCGGGGCGCAGCGCTTCGCGTTGCATGGGGAACCAGGTCAGCCCCCAGAGCGGGAGCGACACCAGCAGCGTGGCCAGCGCGGCGGCCAGGTCGGTGCGCAACGCGCTGACAGGGCCGCTGAGCTCCGTCCACAACGCGTTGATGGTAAACTGCAGCAGCTGGTTCAGGCCGATCAAGGTGGCCGTCAGGCCGGCGGCAGCCAGAATGTAGAAGTACAATCGCCGCATGGCAGCGCGCTGGGGCGCATCGGGGACTTCTTTTAGCGTGCGCGCCAGCACGTTTCCGTAGTAGCCCCACATGCCGCCCAGGGCTACGACGACAGAGAGCGGTGTGGCGATTTTGTCCAGAAAGGCGGCGAGGGTGGTTGCCTCGCCCAGCAGGATGCGCAGCAGCGTATGCAGCACAATGGCGCCAGAGACCAGCACGCTGCTCACGCCGATCAGGGAGAGCAGGTACAGGAGCGCCAGCCGCAACAAGGACTGCTGTTCGGCTTCGTCGCCGAGGGAACGTTGAATGATCCACCAGTGGTACAGCCATACTGCCGTTCCCACGAGCGTCAACGCCAGCCCGTTGACTCCGCCGCTCAAGACAGGCCAGTAAGTCAGCGCGTCGTGGGGTAACATCAGGGCGAAACGAAGCAAGTGTTGCACGCCGATGATGAGCAGAATCAGGCCATAAAGCATCCAGATATAGCGCGAGAGGCGGCGCATATCGGCGAACATGCGCGTCGCGGAAATGGCTTTCCAGTCTGCCTGCAAGACAGTCCAGAAATAGGCGGCTATCGGCGCATTCATCGCCAGCGCGATGAGATTGTCGCTCCAGTTTTGCCGTCCGCCGATCCAGGCCAGCTGGGGTGACAATTGGGTCAGGGTCAGGAGCAGACGCATCAGCAGGGCGAGCACATTTTGAACGCAAGGGAACAGTGTGGCGATCAACACCCCATACAGGAACAACGCGCGCGTGGAGGCGGCGCGTTCCTCCTCGTCACGTCGCGCCAGGCTTTGCGCCAGCCACCAGTGAACGCCAAAGGTCGGCACGCCGACCAGAAGCAGCGCCAACGCCATCGCCAGGCGTTCCACTCCACCGCCGAGGGTTGAGGTATCTACCGCCTCGCGCGTCAGCCCGATTAATCCCCACACTACCACTTCCAGACTGATGAAGGCGACCAGATATAGATATACACGCCGAACAGTGCGCATGGGAACTCCTTTTTTTCTTTCGGGGCGGATCGACTCAATCCCCGCCTGGCAGCGCCTCTACTTCCTGATACCAATCCCAACTCCAGTACGGGTAAGGCATGTGGGTAATTTTCCAGTGGCCATCTTGCTGAACCAGAGAGGCTTTTTCAACACTATCCCCACTGCTATTCCCGAAAGGCCCGCCTGTTCCATAGATAACTGTTACCTCTACCCAGGCCTGTGAACCGCTCTGCGTCGTCTGCCCCAGGCGGATACCGGTCGCGCTGAGACTTTGGGGATTGCTCAGGAAAAGCTGCTCGAACTGGGTGTAGGAGGGCTTCTTTTGCTGGTCGGCCAGGTAACCGTAGGCGCGCACGTAATCGCCGCGCTGGATGGCAATCACGTAATTGCGCACCACGCCGGCCGGTGTATCTTCGGCGCCATAGTCGAGCGGTTGTTGACGGGTGAAAAAGAGCACCAGTGAAATGACTATCAGAGCCGCAATAAAGGCCAGAATGCCGATAAGGAAACGGTCTTGTTTCATACTACCTCCTCCGGTAACTGTAATGATTGTATAATCGCTTTGATAAAAAAGCAAGTTGCTTCTTGCCTGCCATTGTGTTGTAAGATCATAGAGCGCGGCAGTTCGTTCGTACTTTGCCAGAAACGGAAAGGGTACTTGCAGGCAGGAGCGTCTTGTCTCGCGGAATCCAGACTGCAGGTTGTGCCCTTACGGAGCAGACGGGTGTTGTTCGACCTGAAGGGCTCAATGTCAATGGCTTGTTCATCGGGATGACGACAGTGCGCGCACTCCAGGCAGACGCGCTGCGCCTGCTCTGCCCACTCCGCACGCGACGGGTGCGCGGCTCGTGAAGTTTGTCAGATTCTCGTGCTGGAATATCCTGGAACTGGCACAGGAGACAAGGACGATGAAAGGAACCTTTGAAGATGCTTTGTAACAACCTACCCACTATCCATCCTTGTCATTGCGAGCCGCCGCAGGCGGCGAAGCAATCCCCTTGCTCGCCGGGAGATTGCTTTCCCCACGCTGCGCTCGGGACATGCGCTACGCCCGCAATGACAAGAGGCAGAGGGTTCTCCATTAGCCACGGTAGGTAGTTACCAATGCGGACTGATAGAAAAAAACGGGCGGCCATTGTCTGGTCGCCCGTTAGCGGGTTGCGTCGCCGGTCAGGCTTTGCGTGCCTGCGCCACCACAGCAGCAAAGGCCTGTGGATCGCGCACGGCCAGATCGGCCAGCATTTTGCGATTGAGGGTGATTCGGGCCTTTTTCATCATCGCGATCAGACGACTATAGGTGGTGCCGTTGAGCCGCGCCGCGGCATTGATGCGGGCAATCCACAGCCGCCGCAGGTCGCGTTTGCGCAAGCGTCGGTCGCGCGTGGCATACCACAGGCTCTTCAACATGGCCTCGTTGGCGCGTTTGAAGAGCAGATGCTTGGCACCACGTTGCCCTTTGGTGAACTTCAGGACTTTTTTATGACGTAAGTGGCCTTTCGGGCCGCCTTTGACACGGGGCATAGTTAACCTCCTGCGTACTCCCGGGCGTCGGCGCAGAGATTCTGGCCTCTGTCATCCAGTTGCGTACACCCGGCAGTCGCTGTAGAAAAGATTAGGGTTTCATATAGGGCGCGAGGCGCCGAATGCGTTTGACGATCCCCCGTCCCTGAACGGGGATCATTTCTGCGAAGAGGGCCTTCACCCGTTTGGATGATTTACGGCGCAGGTGCGCCTTGCCGCCTTTTGTGCGCACGACTTTCCCGGAGCCGGTGACGCCAAAGCGCTTGGAGGTGGCTTTGTGGGTCTTCAGTTTGTATTTTCCTTCACGTTGTTTACGGGGCACTGTGATCACACTCCTTTCGAGAAAAATCAGGCGGGAAAACTCCCGCCCGCTTCATGCTGGTTCGCTTTCGCTCTGGGCGGCTGACGCCACGGTGCGTTTCTTCGCGCCGCCCTTGAGCGGGGCCAGGGTCATGGTCATGCTGCGTCCTTCCATCGCCGGCGGTTGTTCCACCGTGCTGATGTCTGCCAGCGAACGGGCAATTTCTTTCAGGTCTTCCAGCGCAAGTTCCGGGTAGGTGATCTCACGACCGCGCAGGCGTATCGTCACGCAGACCTTCTTACCCTGCTGCAGCCAGCGGCGCGCATCATCTACCTTGTAGGCGCGATGACCTTCGTGAGTTTTGAGGTGCAACCGCAGCCCCTTGACTTCGATTTTGGTCTGCGCCTTGCGCGCCTGGCGCTCTTTCTTTTCGCGTTCGTAAAGGAACTTGCCGAAGTCCATCACCCGGCATACCGGCGGATTGGCCGTTGGCGCGACCTCAACCAGGTCGAGTTCGGCTTCGCGCGCAACGCGCAGCGCCTCCCGTACCGGCATGACGCCCAGATTCTCACCCGTTGGGCCAATGACCCGTACCTCTGCCGCGCGGATGGACTCGTTGACTCGAAATTCGTTGGTACTGATACGGCTTCTCCTTGAAACCAAAATTTTGCCGCAAGCCTGCGCCTGCTGGCTGATGATACCATAAAATAAGATGAGCGTGGAGGGGCTCGAACCCTCAGCCAATGGCTTAAAAGGCCACTGCTCTACCGTTGAGCTACACGCCCGAACGGCGTGCATTCTATCATGTCTGCCGTCAGGCGTCAACGATCGCGCTTCCTGAGTGTGCATTCAAAAGTTATTGCACGCCATACGAAAACCCTGTGATTTTGCAAGTGTAACTACTCAGTACGCTCCACGTACGCTCCACCACGCTCCGCTCGTGGCAGGCGGGACATGCGCTTCGCTCGCCGTGACATACGTGGAGAATGTTGGCAACAGAGCGACATTCGTACGACAACTTTTGCGTGGACACTCTCCCTGATGACATCCGACGCGTTAGAGTTCTGTTAGAGATGGCCAGCAGTGCTTGACTTTCCAGATAAGCCGTTTAGAATTGAGACAGACAGGAATCTGCCGCTGGTCGCGGTGCTTTTTGCCAGCGGCCTACCGGCGGTAAGGTTCTGTATGGGTACAGGGAAAATCCATGGAATACAAAGATTACTATAAGATACTTGGTGTCAGCCGCAATGCCAGCCTGGATGAAATCAAGAGCGCTTACCGCAAACTGGCTTTGCAGTATCATCCGGATCGAAATCCGGGCAACAAGCAGGCGGAAGAACGTTTCAAAGAAATCAACGAGGCCTATCAGGTACTCAGCGATCCACAGAAGCGCGCTCGCTATGATCAACTGGGCGAGTCGTACTCCCGTTGGGCGCAATCCGGCGCGCCTGGCGATTTCGACTGGAGCGCCTGGACCCAGCCCGGCGCGGTGGACCTGGAAGACCTCTTCGGCGAAGGTATGTTCTCCGATTTCTTCCGCGCCATTTTCGGCGGGATGGGCGTTCCGGTCGGCGGACGCCGCGCCGGCCGCTCGGTCACGCCGCGCTACGAACAACCCATTACGATCAGTTTGCGCGAGGCCTATCATGGCACGAAACGCTATCTGGAAAGCGGCGGGCGTCGCATTGAAGTCAGTATCCCACCGGGGGCACACACTGGCACGAAAATCCGCCTGCGCGGGGTGGGGCCGGCAGGCCCGAATGGTCAGCCAGGCGATGTGTATCTGGTCGTTCAGGTTATGGATGATCCCCTCTTTGAGCGCCAGGGGGATGACCTTTACACGCAGGCTACCGTGGACGTCTTCACTGCTCTCCTGGGTGGAGAGGCGGAGGTCCAGACTCCCGATGGCCGCCTCCTCCTGACCATTCCTCCGGGTACCCAGCCCGAGCAGTTATTCCGCCTGGCCGGCCGGGGTATGCCGCGACTGAAGGAGCCTCAGCGCAAAGGCGATTTGTATGTGCGCGTGAAAGTGCAAATCCCCCGGCAGCTCAGTGCGCGTCAACGCGCGCTGCTGGAAGAAGCGCGCCGGGCAGCATAGGATGGAGGTGATCCGATGAAACCACGACGAGCGATATTCTGGCTGGTTCTTGCTTTGACGTTAATCGCCTGCCGGCTGACCATCCCATGGCAGCCTGTGCTTTTCCCGACCGCGACGGCCACCGCGACGGCTACCGCTACCTTTACGGTTACTCCTGCGCCCGATTCTGGCGCGACGTCGCTGGCGACCACGTTCCGCGACCGGGAAGAGGCCCTGGTGGATTTGTACGAGCAAGTGTCGCCCTCGGTGGTTGCCATTCGCGCCTTTGGTCAGGATGGCCGCGATGCGCTGGGCAGCGGCTGGGTGTACGATGCGGAGGGCCACATTGTCACCAATTATCACGTCGTGCAGGATGCCAGCGAAGTGGAGGTGGATTTCCCTTCAGGGCTGAAGGTTGACGGCGAGGTCATTGGTGTTGATAAGGATTCGGATCTGGCTGTCGTTCGTGTCTCTGTACCGTCGTCTGAACTCCGTCCTCTGCCGTTGGGCGATTCGGAACAATTGAAAGTTGGGCAGACGGTAGTAGCCATTGGCAATCCCTTTGGATTGCGCGGCACCATGACGGTCGGTATCGTCTCGGCGCTGGGGCGCACCCTGCCTTCGATGAAAGAGGCGCCGGGCGGTGGCACGTTCGTCGCGGGCGATATTATTCAGACCGATGCCGCGCTCAATCCCGGCAATTCCGGCGGCCCCTTGCTCAACCTGAATGGCGAGGTAATCGGAGTCAATCGCGCCATTCGCACCGAAGGCTATACCCTCGAGGGCGAGGCGGTAAATTCCGGCATCGGATTCGCCGTCTCGGTCAATATGGTCAAACGGGTAGTGCCGGTTTTGATTGAACGGGGATATTATGCCTACCCCTATATGGGCATTTCTGCCATTGACGATCTCAGCCTGCGCGAAGTGGAGATTCTGGGGTTGAAGGCGTACACTGGCGCGTACGTGATCAAGGTCGTGCCGGGCAGTCCGGCTGATCGCGCCGGCGTGCGTGCTGGAAAGACGCCAACAGAGATAAAAGATGTCAACGCTGGCGGCGATTTAATCATTGCTGCCGATGGCCGCCCCATCCTTTCCTACGACGATCTGATCCGTTATCTGTTCACCCACAAGTCGCCGGGCGATACCATTGTCCTCACCGTCCTGCGCGGCGAAGAACGTCTCGACCTGACATTGCGCTTGTCGGAGAGACCGTGAATCCGTAATCTTGTGGCTGGCGCCATCTGGAACCACTCCGGTTAGATTTCGCTTCCCGCTGATGGCCTGGAAAGGCTATCCTGCGGCAACGGTTCAATGATTGTAGGACAGGCCTTCTGGCCTGTCCGTCTGGCCTTCTGGCCTGCCAGGACAGGATGCGGAGGCAGGTGAAACGTCATGACGATTCTGGAAACCCTGCACTAGTCATGACAGTTGCTCCTGGAGTACAATGTAGGACAAATGAGCAAGTAGACTGCATTGGAAACAAGAGCGAGATGACAGGATCGGCTGGCGTTTGGAATCAGAGCCGTGTTTATCCGGGTCTAGCCGTGTCCTGTTTCCGATAAAGTCTATTGATGACACTTTTCTCCCTGTCCACGACGGTGAAAAACAAGGTGCTGTGCGCCGCACTGTTGGGACAGGCTTCCGGGTCAAGAGAGTCCTGTATGGTCACTTCAATGGTTGCTCCGGTTCGGGAGCAGGAACATTCGCTTCAGGCGCGGCACAAGCCGCGCGGGGAAGTAACCGTTTACGCCACTTGGTGCAAAGGATGCCATATCTGTGTAGAGTTTTGCCCCACGAAAGTCTTTGAAATGGGTCCGCTGGATGACTATCCACGCGTGGCGCATCCTGAAAACTGTACTGCCTGCCATTTTTGCGATACCCATTGCCCTGACCTGGCCATAGTGGTCAGGAAACTGGAGTGAGGGACGAAGGCTATGGCCAGAGTTTTAATGCAGGGTAATGAAGCCATTGGCTGGGGGGCGCTGGCAGGAGGGTGCCGGTTTTTCGCGGGATATCCTATTACCCCCTCCAGCGAAATTGCGGAATTTCTGGCGCGTGAATTGCCCAAAGTGGGGGGTAAGTTTATCCAGATGGAGGATGAAATTGCCAGCATCGCCGCGGTCATTGGCGCTTCCATAGGAGGAATGCGCGCGATGACGGCGACCAGCGGACCGGGCTTCTCGCTCATGCAAGAAAATATCGGCTATGCCGCGATGGCGGAAATCCCCTGTGTCATTGTAGATGTACAACGGCTGGGGCCCTCGACCGGACAGCCCACGGCGCCATCGCAGGGCGATGTGATGCAAGCGCGTTGGGGCACTCATGGCGATCATCCCATAATCGTATTGTGCCCGGTTTCGGTGCGCCAGGCATTCGACCTGACCGTCCGCGCCTTCGATTTATCCGAAAAATACCGCACGCCGGTCGTCTTGCTGACCGATGCGGTCATCGGCCATATGCGCGAAGCGGTAGAATTACCTGACTGGCGCTCCGTCGCGGTGACTGATTATCGTCAGCAACGCGTGGAAGGGGAGTACTTTCCTTATCGCAATACCCCTGATGGTGTTCCGCCGCTGATTAGTTTTGGCCTGGGCTATCGCTATCACATCACCGGCCTGTTCCATGATGAGCGCGGTTTCCCTACGCAGCGCCTCGATGAGATTAATCCCTGGCTGGAGCGTGTGCACACGAAACTGGAACGTCATCGGGAAGATATCGTGATGCTGGAAACCGATATCCAGCCGGGCGCCGAGGTGATGCTGATCGCCTACGGCGCCGCGGCGCGCAGCGCCCGCCATGCGTTGCGGCAGGCACGCGCGGCTGGCCGCAAAGTGAGCATGATCACCCCGTTGACAATCTGGCCGTTTCCGGAGGAGGAAGTGGAGCGGCTCTGTGAGGACATTCGGCGCGTGGTTGTGCCGGAAATGAATCTGGGCCAGCTGGCGCTGGAGGTGGAACGCGTCGTTGGGCGCAAGAAGGTGCGACGCGTCACGCGCGCCGATGGCGAGATGATCCTGCCCTCGGTGATTCTGGCAGCGCTGGAGGAAGACAATGGATAAAAACGTCATCCTGGAGGCGGCCACTCTGGAAGAGCACGAGGCGCACCTGCCAGCAGAGAACTGGTTTGAGCGTAGCGAGACCCTCCAGAAATTACGCAAGAACAAAAAGTTTCCTACGATCTGGTGCGCCGGCTGTGGCCTGGGGGTGGTGATGGGCGCGCTGATCCGCGCCATTGACCATCTTGGGCTGAAAAACGACCAGGTCGCGCTGGTTTCCGGCATTGGTTGCACGGCGCGCATGCCAGTCTATCTGGATTTCAATACATTGCATACCACCCATGGACGGGCGTTGGCTTTTGCCACCGGCTTGAAAATTGCTCGCCCCGATCTGAAAGTTATTGTCATCATGGGCGATGGCGATGCGCTGGCGATTGGCGGCAATCACTTCATCCATGCGGCCCGCCGTAATATCGGTCTGACGGCCCTGGTGGTCAATAACGCTACCTATGGGATGACCGGCGGTCAATACAGTCCGACCACACCCCTGGGCGCGCTGGCGACTACCGCCCCCTATGGGAATATTGAACCGCCGTTTCCGGTTTGTGACCTGGCGATTGCCGCCGGCGCCACCTACGTTGCCCGCAGCACCGTGTATCATGCGCTGGAACTGGACAAATATCTGACCGAGGCCATCGCCAAAAATGGCTTTAGCCTTGTCGAGGCGGTCAGTTACTGCCATGTAGGGTATGGGCGATTGAACAATCTGGGCAGCGCGGCGGATATGATGCGGGCTCTGAAAGAAAATTCCATCTCCAAAGTGGCCTACGATGCTCTTCCACCCGAGAAAAAGGCCACGGAAACACGAATTGTGCGCGGTGTTTTCATCAATCGCGAGCGACCGGAATATACGCAGGCATATGCCGGTCTGGTGGCATCTTTGACAGGAGCGGGCGAGAATGCGATTGCCGGATGAGCGCGTTGAAGTTCGCCTGGCCGGCACCGGTGGCCAGGGAGTCATTCTTGCTGGAATGATTCTGGCGGAGGCCGCCATGTTGGATGGCAGGGCCGTTGTTCAGGTACAGAACTACGGCCCGGAAGCGCGTGGCGGCGCCAGCGTCGCGGACGTTGTGATCTCCACCCATGAGGTGGACTATCCACAAGTCTTGCAGGCCGATGTGTTGATTGCTTTGAGTCAGGAGGCCCTCCATAAGTTCGCCGCCGGGGTGCGGGAAGATGGTTTGATTCTCACCGATGAGGAGGTTGACCTGATGCAGGATGACCGGCGGGTGGTGCGTCTGCCGCTGACCCGCCTGGCTTTTGCAGTGAGCGGTCGGGCGATTGCGGCGAACATCGTGGCCCTGGGAGCAGTGACCGCCCTGACGGGACTTGTCTCGCGCCCGGCGCTGGAGACGGCGGTGAAGCGACGCGCGCCGCGCGGTACAGAAGCAGTCAACATGAAAGCACTTGAGGCCGGTTTTGCGGCCGTAGAGACGGATAAGATAGCGACGCAGACAACTCTATCCAGATAACAATGCTCGCGATTGCCAGGGCTGGCTGCTTCTCTCCCTGGCGTTGCCTTTACTGACCACACCCCTTTGGCAGGAGTTGAGTATGTCCATTCACTTTGGCACCGATGGCTGGCGCGCGGTTATCTCGGACACCTTCACGTTCAGCAATCTGCGCATGCTGACGCAGGCTATTGCAGATGCTGTGGCTTCGGAGCAATGGGACCGGAGTAACGGCCATCGCGCAACGGCTGATCCCCGTAAAATGGTGGTCGGCTTTGATACCCGTTTTCTTTCGGATCGCTATGCTCAGGAAGCGGCACGTGTGCTCGCAGCCAATGGCTTTACCGTCCATCTGGCGCAGGCCGACGCCCCTACACCGGCAATTTCGTATGCCGTCAGGCACCTCAACGCGGCGGCTGGGGTGATGATTACCGCCTCCCACAACGCGCCGCGCTACAATGGTGTGAAGTTGAAAGCGGCCTACGGGGGTTCGGCCTCTCCGGAACAGTGCCGGCGCGTGGAGGTTTATCTCAATGACAATGAGGAACGCGGGCGTGGCCCGAATCTGGTTGACTTCGATCAGGCGCGCAGCCAGGGGTTGATCGTCAGGTTCAATCCTTTGCCGGCTTATTTTGAACATCTGCGGACGCTGATCAATACCAACGTGATTGCCGACAACCCGCCGCGTTTTGTGGTGGACCCGATGTATGGCTCTGGACGGGGAGTTATCCGCAGTTTCCTGCAAGGCACGGGCTGCGAAATTTGTGAGATTCGCGGCGAGATGAACCCTGGCTTTGGCGGGGTCCATCCCGAACCGATTGGCCGTTATCTGGGCGCGCTGGCAGGCGCCGTCAGTACGGGGATGGGCAGTTTCGGCCTGGCCACCGATGGCGATGCGGACCGCATTGGCGCCATTGATGAACACGGCAATTTTGTCAGTCCGCATTTGATCTTTGCCATTGCGTTACGGTATCTGGTCGAACAACGCGGCTGGAGCGGGGCAGTGGTGCGGACAGTTTCCACCACGCGCATGATTGACCGCCTGTGCCAGAAATATGGCCTGAAACTGTATGAGACGCCGGTTGGTTTCAACCATATTGCAGATTATATGCTTCGTGACGAGGTGCTGATCGGCGGCGAGGAGTCTGGTGGAATTTCATGCAAGGGGCACATTCCGGAAGGCGATGGCCCGCTGATGGGGCTGCTGCTGGTAGAAATCATTGCCGCCTGGAAGACTTCTCTGCATGAACTGGTGGAGAGTGTCCTGCGTGAAGTCGGGCCGGCATTTTATGAACGGAACGACCTGCGCCTGAACCGGCCTGTTTCAAAGAGTGAGATGACGCAGTACCTTGTTGAACAGGCGCCTGCCTCCATCGGCGGCGAGACGGTCAGGCAGGTCAACAATCTCGACGGCGTCAAGTATATCCTGGCGGATGATTCCTGGTTGTTGATTCGACCCTCGGGAACCGAGCCGGTTTTGCGCCTGTATGCCGAGGGACGCAGCCAGGAGATCGTTAGAGCCTTGCTGGAATTTGGTCAACAGGTAGCGGCTACAGCCACCTGAATCCTGTCTGGAAAGGAGTGAGACTCATGACTACCACGCTGGAAAATCTGAAAACGGCTTTCGCGGGCGAAGCCCAGGCCAATCGTCGCTATCTGGCTTTTGCCAGAAAAGCGGAGGAGGAAGGCTATCCCCAGATTGCGCGCCTGTTTCGGGCCATCGCGGCGGCGGAGACTGTCCATGCTACCAATCACCTCAAAGCGATGGGCGGCGTTGGCTCAACCGCCGCAAATTTACAAACCGCAATTGGCGGGGAGGACTATGAAGTCAATACGATGTATCCGCCAATGTTGAGCGAGGCTGAAAACGCTGGCGAAAAGCAGGCGGCGCGCTCCTTCCGCTGGGCGCTCGAGGTCGAGAAGATTCATGCGGTGCTCTATCGGCAGGCGGCGGAGAGTCTGGCAAAGGGACAGGATATTCCTGAAAGCGAGTACTATATCTGCCCGATCTGCGGCTATACTCATGTTGGGCCGGTGGAAGGGAAATGCCCGGTTTGCGGCTATCCGGCGGAAAAGTTTGAGAAAATTGTTTGAGCGCGCTGGGCCTGACGTCATACTGCGTGTGGTCTTGACGTGACCTGTCGAGGCGTTACCGGCAGATTCGTACAGGAGAAACCCCATGCCTGAAGCGACGTTCCATTTCCCGAAAGGTTTTCTGTGGGGGACGGCCACGGCAGCTCATCAAGTGGAGGGCAATAATACCAACAATAACTGGTATGCCTGGGAGCAGAGCGGACATACGGTGCATAAATGTGGGCTGGCCTGTGACTGGTGGGGCGGGCGATGGAAAGAAGACTTTGACCGCGCCGCCGAGGGCGGGCAGAACGCGCACCGCCTTTCGGTGGAGTGGAGTCGTATCCAACCCGCGCCCGATCGCTGGGATGAGGCCGCGCTCGAACGTTACCGCGCCATGCTGCGCGGCTTACACGAGCGTGGCATGACGCCGTTGGTCACCCTGCATCATTTTACCGACCCTCTCTGGCTGAGCGAGCGCGGCGGTTGGGAGACGGAAGCGGTGGTCCCCCTCTTTGAAAAATTCGTGCGTAAGACGGTAGAGGCGCTGCAAGAATATTGCACCTTGTGGTGTACCATCAACGAACCGAATGTCTACGCGGTGATGGGCTATGCTGGCGGCGTTTTCCCACCGGGGAAAAAGAATTTGAAGCAGGCGATTCTTGTTCTGGCGAACATGGCGCGTGGACATGCGGCGGCCTACCGCGCCATTCATGAGATACAGCCCGAAGCGCGTGTTGGCTATGCCTGGCATTATCGCCCGATGGTGCCGGCCCGTCGCTGGTCGCCGCTTGACCGCCTGGTGCGGAATATTCAGTATAACGCTATGAGCGAGACTTTCCCCTCGGCGCTGCGCAGCGGCGTTTTACGTTCGCCGCTGGGCAAGGTGCGGATTCCAGAAGCCAGAGGAACGCAGGATTATGTCGGGGTGAACTATTATTCCCAGGATACGGTCGCGTTCGATTTGCGCCGACCGGGCGAGCTGTTTGGCCGGCGTTATTACCCGCCCGGGAGCGATGTCTCTGAAGTCGGCATGAACGCCAACATCCCGCAGGGCATGTTTACAACCCTGCGCTGGGCGACGCGTTTCAACCTGCCCATCCTGATTACCGAGAACGGTATTGAAGATGCCGGCGACCGTATCCGGCCGCGTTATCTGGCGCAGCATGTCCATCAGGTCTGGCGGGCGGTGAACTTCAACTGGCCGGTGAAGGGTTACTTCCACTGGTCGCTGGTGGATAACTTTGAATGGGAACGCGGCTGGACGCAGCGTTTCGGCCTCTGGGAACTTGACGTGGACTCGCAGGCGCGCCGTAAGCGGCCTTCGGCTGACCTGTACGCGGCCATCTGTCGCGAAAACGGCCTGAGCAGTGAGATGGTGCGTCAGTATTGCCCGGAGGTGCTGGACTCCCTCTTCCCTGCCTGATCCTGCTATCTGTTCTCCATGTCGCTGCCCCCTGCTCTGGAAGCCATTTTTCGTCGTCGCAGCATTCGACGCTATCAGGAACGCCCTGTGGAAGCCGGGAAACTGGACCTGCTGCTCCAGGCGGCCATGGCCGCGCCTTCGGCCATGAACTGTCGGCCCTGGGAATTCGTTGTGGTGACGGAGAGCGACAAACTGGAGCAGTTTCGCCGCAGACTGGTTTTTGGCAACCGGAATGCGCCAGCGGCGATTGTCGTCTGCGGCAATCCGCGTCGAAGCAAGAATCCGGCGGCGCGGCTCTTCTGGGTGCAGGATTGCGCTGCGGCAACCGAAAATCTCCTTCTGGCCGCGACCTCACTGGGCCTGGGAACGGTTTGGATTGGCGTGTATCCGGTGGCAGCCTTTGTGCGTGTGGTCAGGGAGGTGGTGCGCTTGCCGCGCCAGGTAATACCGCTATGTATTGTCTATGTGGGGTATCCGGCGGAGGAGAAACCGCCGCGCACACAATATGAGGCCGAACGGGTACACTGGCAACAATATGGCCGCCGACCAGGGGGGGGGCGGCATCCGGAGCACGTAGATTGAGACTATGGATCACATGGATTGGTATTGCCCAAACTGTGGTGGCGAAGGTGAGATAGAGCACAGGCACAGTGAACAACCCATTGCGGTTGTCTGTAAGAAGTGCTCCTTCATTGATGCTTATGTCTGGTGTGAGACATGTGGGGAGGGAGGCCAAATTGCAAATGTAGATTTCAACTCACGGCCCCGCGAGTGGAAATGTAGAGGGTGCCGCCAGTCGTATATCCTCCCCGCCGATTTCTATCATCATCTTGTAGAATTCGAGCCGCAAGCCTTTTCTCCCGCGGCGTTTTCAATAGCGCCTCTGTCAAAGCGCTATCTTCATATTGTGGA
>Ga0315298_1000812_pt1 | contig 59840 bp, 52 predicted proteins | sample WHS_1_MG_FD_203077 | JGI IMG/M metagenome (GOLD analysis project Ga0315298, IMG submission 203077) | Extremophilic microbial mat communities from Washburn Hot Springs, YNP, Wyoming, USA - WHS_1_MG | ecosystem: Environmental > Aquatic > Thermal springs > Hot (42-90C) | place: USA: Wyoming... | reverse complement strand
TGCCTCTTTCAACTCTGCCTGTTGCAACTGTACCACGACCTGTAATTGAGAAAACATCTTCAACTGGCATTAAGAATGGTTTATCAATACTTCTTTCTGGAATTGGTATATAGCTATCAACTGCATCCATTAATTCCCAGATACATTTATATCTCTCGTCAGTAACTGGTGCACCTGCCATACCAGCTTCCATAGCTTTCAAAGCAGAACCTCTAATGATTGGAATTTCATTTCCTGGGAATTCATATTTTGATAACAATTCTCTTACTTCCATTTCTACAAGGTCAATCAATTCAGGGTCATCAACCATATCAACTTTGTTTAAGAATACAACGATTCTGGGAACACCAACCTGACGAGCTAAAAGAATATGTTCTCTTGTTTGAGGCATTGGACCATCGGTTGCTGCAACAACAAGAATAGCACCGTCCATTTGAGCAGCACCAGTAATCATGTTCTTTACATAGTCTGCGTGACCTGGACAGTCAACATGAGCATAGTGTCTTTTTTCTGTAGAATATTCTACGTGTGCAGTAGCAATTGTGATACCTCTTTCTCTTTCCTCTGGAGCATTATCGATACTGTCGAATGTTCTAACCTGTGATAATCCTTTTTGAGCTAATGCCATGGTGATGGCAGCTGTAAGAGTAGTTTTACCATGGTCTACGTGTCCAATAGTACCTATATTAACATGAGGTTTACTACGATCAAATTTTTCTTTTGCCATCGAGTTACTCTCCTTGTTATTTATTTTCTAATTAATTTGTTTATTATTCTAAAATTGTTCAACTGATGATTTTTTCAATTGTGATTTTTCAGTAATTTCTTCAGCAACCGACTTAGGAACCTCTGCGTAATGAGAAAATTGCATTGTAAAGATTGCTCGTCCTTGAGTCATAGATCTTAAAGTAGTTGCATAACCAAACATTTCAGCAAGTGGAACCTGAGCTTTAATTACCTGAGCATCCTTTCGCATTGTAAATCCTTCAATTTTTCCTCTTCTTGAGTTCAAATCACCCATAACATCGCCAAGATATTCTTCTGGTGTAATTACTTCAACATTCATAATCGGTTCAAGCAAAATTGGGTCTGCCTTTAGCGCACCTTGCTTGAAAGCAATTGAAGCTGCAACTTTAAATGAAATTTCATCAGAGTCAACTTCATGATAAGAACCATCAAATAATTTAACTTTTACATCTACAACAGGATAACCAGCAAGTACTCCATTCCTCATTGCATCCTGAATACCATGAATAATTGGATTAATATATTCCTTAGGCACAACACCGCCAACTATTGCATTCTCAAATTCAAAACCTTTACCAGGTTCATTTGGCGAAAGTTCAAGCCAAACATGACCATATTTACCACGTCCACCAGTTTGTTTAATAAATTTACCTTCTGCCTGAACTGTTTTTGTAATTGTTTCTCTATAAGCTACTTGAGGCTTACCAACATTAGCTTCTACCTTAAATTCTCTTTTCATTCTATCAACTAAAATTTCGAGATGAAGTTCACCCATTCCACTTATTAATGTTTGTCCTGTTTCCTCATCAACAAAAACTTTGAATGTTGGATCCTCATCAGATAATTTCGAAAGAGCATCTGATAATTTATCCTGATCTGCTTTAGTTTTTGGTTCAATGGCAATCTGAATAACTGGTTCAGGGAATGCCATTCGTTCAAGAATTATCGGGTCATCTTCAGTACATAATGTATCACCTGTTCTTGTAAATTTCAAACCAACAAGTGCTGCAATATCACCAGCTCTAACTTCTTCCATATCTTCTCTATGATTTGCATGCATCTGAAGAACTCTTCCTACTCTTTCTTTTTTATCTGCAACAGAATTATAAACATAAGAACCTGCTTTCAATGTGCCTGTGTAAACTCTAATAAATGTTAATTTTCCCACATAAGGGTCTGTCATAATTTTAAATGCCAGAGCAGTAAACTTTTCTTTAGGGTCAATTCTTCTTTCAACATGGTCTTTTTTATGAACATGATGAGCAACTAAGTTACCCAAATCCAGAGGCGAAGGCAAGAAATCAACAACAGCATCAAGAAGCATCTGAACGCCTTTATTCTTAAAAGACGAACCACAAAGTACAGGTACAATTTTTAATTGAATAGTTGCCTGACGCAAAACTTTTTTAATTTCTTCTACAGAAATTTCTTTGCCTTCAAGATATTTTTCAAGAAGAGTATCATCAATTTCTGATACTGCTTCGAGCATGTTAGTTCTATATTTTTGAGCTAACGGCATTAAATCAGCAGGTATATCAACATCCTCATATGTAGTTCCAAGAGTATCTTCGTGATACATACGAGCTTTCATTGTCATTAAATCTATAATACCACTAAACAAATCGCCATCGCCGACAGGCAAAGTAATAGGTACTGCATTAGCGCCAAGTCTATCTTTCATCATCTGAACAGCATTATAAAAATCCGCTCCAACTCTATCCATTTTATTAACAAAAGCAATTCTTGGCACTCCATATTTGTCAGCCTGTCTCCAAACAGTTTCTGATTGAGGTTCTACTCCACCAACAGCACAGAATAATGCAATTGCCCCATCCAGCACTCTCAAAGAACGCTCAACTTCTACTGTAAAGTCAACATGTCCAGGAGTATCTATAATATTTATTTGATGCTCTTTCCACATTGTTGTGGTAGCAGCACTGGTAATTGTTATTCCTCTTTCTTTTTCCTGTTCCATCCAGTCCATTGTAGCAGAACCATCATGAACTTCACCCATGCGATGGACTTTGCAGGTATAATAAAGAATTCGTTCAGTTGTAGTTGTCTTACCGGCATCAATATGAGCCATAATGCCAATATTTCTAACTCTACTTATGTCAACTCTATTAGACATTATAAATAATTACTCCTTTCTCATTACCACTTAAAATGAGCAAAAGCTTTATTAGCTTCGGCCATTCTATGTGTATCATCTTTTTTCTTAATTGCATTTCCTTCGTTATTAGCAGCTGCTATTAATTCTGCAGCTAATTTCAACGCCATAGATTTATCTTTTCTTTCACGTGCATATGTTCTAAGCCATCTTAGCGCAAGAGCAGTTCTTCTTTCGGGACGAACTTCCATTGGGACTTGATATGTAGCACCACCAACTCTACGGCTTCTTACTTCGACCATAGGAGATACATTTTGAACTGCTTTCTTAAAAACTTCCAAAGCCGGTTTCTTTGTTCTTTGTTCAATAATATCGAAACTTTCATAAACTATTTTTCTGGCTATAGTTTTTTTACCATCCCACATTAAGTAGTTAATAAATTTAGCTACCAAAACATCGTTATACTTTGGGTCCGGCTTAATAAATCTTTTTTCTGCTCTTTTCTTTCTCATAAACTATTTTGCTTTTGGTTTTTTAGTTCCGTATTTAGACCTACCTTTTTTTCTATCTTCAACTCCGCTTGCGTCGAGAGTTCCTCTGATAATATGATAACGAACACCTGGCAAATCCTTAACTCTTCCGCCTCTAATTAAAACTATAGAGTGTTCCTGTAAATTATGACCTTCTCCAGGAATATAAGCAGTAACTTCTATTCCATTAGTCAATCTAACTCTCGCAACTTTTCTAAGAGCTGAATTAGGTTTTTTAGGAGTAGTAGTATAAACTCTTGTACAAACACCACGTTTCTGAGGATTACCTTCCAGAGCTGGTGCTTTATTCTTAGCTTTTACTACTTCTCTTCCTTTTCTTACCAACTGATTAATTGTTGGCACTAATATTCCTCCAAATTTTTTCTTTTAAGTAAAAATTCAGACTCAAAATTTATTGATTATCAATCCAATTGTCAAGAAATCAATTTATATTTTTGAATTTTTTAAGCAGATTCTTCTTCAACTCCTTCTTTTGGAATAGCTGCTTTAGCTTCTACTTCTTCTTCTGTTAGAATAATATTTTTATATTTTTTCAGTCCAGTACCTGCAGGGATTAAATGTCCCATAACAACATTTTCTTTAAGTCCTATTAGATAATCAGTTCTTGCTTCTGTTGCTGCATTTGTAAGAACCTTTGTTGTTTCCTGGAATGATGCAGCAGAGATAAAGCTTTCGGTAGATAAAGCTGCATGTGTAATACCTAATAATATATTCTCAAATGTAGCAGGTTCTGCATCTCTTACTTTCATAGGCTTTTTGCCTTTTCGAGTTAAATCGGCATTAATTTCTCTATATTTTGAACGAGGTATTAATTGACCTGCTTTGTATTTTGACTGTCCAGGGTCAATAATATAAACCATATTTTTAATGCGTTCATTCTCTTCAAGTAATCTATTTCTGTCAACCAAATCTTCTTCAATAAAATTAGTATCGCCGGCAGAAATTATTTTCAGTTTCTGCAACATTTGACGAACAATAATTTCAATATGCTTATCATTAATTTTTACACCCTGCAAACGATAAACATCTTGAATTTCATTTACAAGATATTCTTGAACAGCATTAGGACCTTTAATTTTCAGGATATCATGAGGATTAATTGGTCCATCAGTAATTTTTTCTCCAGCTGGAATTTCATCACCTTCCTGGACGAGTATATGCTTTCCATAAGGAACAGAATATACTTTTTGAATTGAACCATCGAATGATTCTACTATGATATCTCGTGCAACTTTTTTACGAGGTCCAAATTTTACTCTGCCTTCAATTTCTGAAACTATTGCAGGGTCATGCGGACTTCTTGCTTCAAATAATTCAGTTACTCTTGGCAAACCGCCTGTAATATCGCGTGTCTTTGCAGTTGCTTTTGAAATTTTTGCTAAAACAGTTCCCGGTTGAATTACTTCCCCTTCTTCAACTGATAAATAAGCACGTGTCGGTATATTAAATATTTTTTCATTTCCATTATCATCTTTTATTAAAATGCTTGGGGTAAGATTTTTATCCTTTGATTCTATAACAACTTTCTGAACGTGTCCTGTTTGTTCATCAGCAACTTGTTGATAAGTAACATTATCAACTAAATCAACAAAGCTTACTTTTCCACCAATGTCAGAAACAATAACAGAGTTATATGGGTCGTGATTATAAAGTGGTTGACCTTTTACAACTTTTTGGCCATCTTCAACCATTAACTCTGCACCGTAAGGTATTTCATATTTTTTAATTTGTCTGTCATCTTCATCAAAAATACCAATTGAACCTCTTCTTCCAATTACTACTTTTACTTTTCCAAATACATCATTCTTTTCTACATAAGAAATTCTATCAAATTTAACGGTACCAGCTACATTGGTTTCAACCTGAGATTGACTTGCTATACGAGATGAGGTTCCACCAAAGTGAAATGTTCTAAGGGTTAATTGTGTACCAGGTTCACCAATTGATTGAGCAGCAATAATACCAACTGCTTCACCAATTTCTACTAATTGGCCTGTTGTTAAATTTCTACCATAACATTTTGCACATACTCCATGTTTAGCTTCGCAGGTTAATACTGTTCTTATATAAACCTGATCAATATTAGCTTCATCTATTCTTTCTGCAATTTCTTCTGTAATTAATTGTCCAGCTTCTACAATCAGTTCATCAGTTTTAGGGTCATAAACATCTTCCTGAGCAACACGACCAATAATTCTTTCGGCAAGTGGTTCTCTTTCTAATTCTACATCTTTGAGAGCTGTAACATAAATACCACGGATTGTGCCGCAATCTTCTTCTGTTACAATTACATCCTGAGCAACATCGCATAATCTTCTTGTTAAATAACCAGCATCAGCTGTTTTCAATGCGGTATCAGCAAGACCTTTACGAGCACCGTGTGTAGAAATAAAATATTCAAGAACGGAGAGACCTTCTTTAAAGTTAGCTACAATTGGGTTCTCTATAATTTCACCGGATTGGCCAGTTAAGCTCTTTTGTGGTTTTTGCATAAGTCCACGCATACCAGCAAGCTGACGCACTTGTTCTTGAGACCCTCTTGCACCTGAATCAACCATCATATGAAGTGAATTAAATCCATTCTGGTCATTCTTCAATCTTTCCATTAAGGATTTTGCAACATTGTTTGTTGTAAATGTCCATACATCTATAATTTTATTATATCTTTCAGCATCAGTTATCAAGCCCTGTTCATGTTCATTCAAAATACTGTTTACTTTTTTATTTGCTTCTTCAATTAATTTTACTTTTTCATCAGGAATAACCATATCGCTAAAACTAATTGAAATACCGGCTGCAGTTGCATATCTGTAACCCAAATCTTTTACATCATCAAGGAACTTAGCAGTTACTTCATTACCTAATTTCATGAACATTTTATAAATCAAGCCACTAAATGTTTTCTTAACAAGCAATTCATTAATAAATCCCATTTCTTTGGGAACAATTTGATTAAAGATCACACGACCTACAGTTGTCTCCAATAATTTATCTTCATACTTAACTTTAATACGAGCATGCAAATCAACTGCTTTGGAATTGTATGCAATAATAACTTCTTCCATACTGCTAAAGATTTTACCTTCTCCCTTTGCACCAGGTCGAACTTTTGTTAGATAATAGCAGCCTAAAACTATATCCTGAGTTGGAATTACAATAGGCATTCCATTTTGAGGAGAAAGTATATTATGAGAACTAAGCATTAAAATTGATGCTTCAAGTTGTGCCTCATAAGAAAGAGGAACATGAACTGCCATCTGGTCACCGTCGAAGTCAGCATTAAATGCAGTACATACCATTGGGTGCAACTGGATAGCCTTACTGTCAATCAATTTAGGCTGAAATGCTTGAATACCGAGACGGTGCAAAGTTGGTGCTCTATTAAGCAGAACTGGATGACCATCAATTAATTTTTCAAGAATTTCCCATATGATTGGGTCTTTTCTGTCTACAGCTTTGCGGGCACTTTTAACTGTTTTGTAATGTCCTCTTTCAATTAGTTTTCTTATGATAAATGGTTTGAACAATTCAACAGCCATATCTTTTGGCAATCCACATTCATGAAGTTTAAGTTCAGGACCGACAACAATCACAGAACGGCCTGAATAATCAACACGTTTACCGAGCAAGTTTTGACGGAATCTTCCTTGCTTACCTTTAAGCATATCACTCAATGATTTAAGCGGACGATTACCATCACTTCTTACTGCACTTGCACGCCGTGAATTGTCAAAGAGAGCATCAACTGCTTCCTGAAGCATTCTTTTTTCATTTCGAAGAATTACTTCAGGTGCTTTAATTTCTATTAATCTTTTAAGACGATTGTTTCTAATAATTACACGGCGATACAAATCATTTAAATCACTTGTAGCAAAGCGTCCGCCTTCAAGAGGAACAAGAGGCCTAAGTTCAGGAGGAATTACTGGAATAACACTTAAAACCATCCACTCAGGTTTATTTTGAACTTTTCCTTCTTTTTCTCTAAATGCTTCCAATACACGAAGACGTTTTAATATATCGCTTCTTTTTTGTTGAGAAGTTTCATTTACAAGTTGAGCTTTTAGTTCCTGAAATGTTTTTTCAATATCTGTATTTTTAAGCAACTCTTTAATAGCTTCGCCACCTATTTTAGCAACAAATTTTTTCGGGTCACTGTCATCAAGCGCATCATTATCATGAGGGAGCGATTGAACAATTTCATAATATTGTTCCTCTGAAATCAAATCCTTTTTATTCAGACCAGTTGGACCTGGATTAATAACCACATAAGATTCATAATAAATTATTCTTTCAAGTTCTTTTGTGGTCATTCCAATAATATTGCCAATTTTAGATGGAAGTGCCTTAAAGAACCAGATATGAACAACTGGAACAGCGAGAGCAATATGGCCCATTCTTTCGCGGCGAACACTCTTTAGTGTAATTTCAACACCACATCTGTCGCAAACAATTCCTTTATAACGAATACCTTTATATTTGCCGCATGCGCATTCCCAATCTTTAACAGGTCCAAATATTTTTTCGCAGAACAAGCCATCTTTTTCTGGTCTGAAAGATCTATAATTAATTGTTTCAGGTTTAGTAACTTCGCCATGCGATCTATTAAGAATATCATCAGGGCTTGCAAGGCTGATAGTTAACTTTTCAATTGTCTTAGCTTTTGTATCTTGAGTTTTAGATCGCATAATTTTTCTCCTTAATTTTTATCCGCTTATGCGGTTTCTCACGGTTAATTAATTTTAATCTCAAGGCCTAAACCTTGAAGTTCTTTAATCATGACGTTAAAGGCTTCTGGAACATTTGGTTCCGGTATATTTTCGCCTTTAACAATAGCCTCGTATGTCTTAGCTCTTCCTGCAACATCGTCACTTTTAACCGTTAAGATTTCCTGTAAAGTATGAGCTGCACCATAACCTTCGAGAGCCCAAACTTCCATTTCACCAAATCTTTGTCCACCGAACTGAGCTTTACCACCAAGTGGTTGTTGAGTAATTAATGAGTATGGTCCTATAGAACGAGCGTGAATTTTATCATCAACCATATGACCAAGTTTCATCATGTAGATATATCCACAAGTAACTTTTTGATGGAATCTTTCTCCAGTTCTTCCATCATAAAGCCATGTTTTACTGCCTTCATCAAGTTCAGCTTTCTTTAACCATTCCTCAACATCTTTAACACCTGCTCCATCAAAAATGGGTGTTTCAAATTTTACTCCTAATTTTTTACCTACCCAGCCTAATGCAGTTTCATAAAGCTGACCAAGATTCATACGGGATGGAACTCCAAGTGGATTTAATACAATGTCAACAGGAGTACCATCTTCATGATAAGGCATATCTTCTACTGGAACAACTTTAGCAACTACACCTTTATTACCATGTCTTCCTGCCATTTTATCGCCAACCTGAATTTTTCTTTTCTTAGCAACATACACTTTAGCTAATTGCGTAATTCCAGGAGGCAATTCATCCCCTGATTGTATTTTCAGTTTTTCTCTCTTATAATTTTCTTCAATTTCAGCTACAACTTTGAAATAATTAGAATATAATTTTCTAATTAATTCATTTGTATTTTTTCTTTCGAACCAATCTTTTGTATAATCAAGTCTTGTTACATCTTCAATATCTGCAAATGTTGAGTCTTTAATCACTGTTCCACTTCTTAGAACAACGGTTCCGTCAAGGTCACGAATACCAGTTGTTGTTTTTCCAGAAGTTATTTTAGTTAATTTTTCAACAAGTTTTTTATAATAATTTTCTTGTTGTTTTTTATAAGAATTTTCTAATTCATCTAATTGTTTTTTCTCAAGCTTTTTAGCTTCAGCATCTTTTTTCTTTCTGCTAAACAATCTTGTTTTAATTACAACTCCTTTTAATCCTGGAGGAGCCTTTAATGATGCATCTTTTACATCTCCAGCCTTATCGCCAAATATTGCTTTAAGTAATTTTTCTTCTGGAGTAGGGTCTGATTCCCCTTTTGGTGTAATCTTTCCAATTAAAATATCACCTTCTTTTACTTCTCCTCCTTCACGAACAATTCCATTTTCATCTAAATCTTTTGTTGCTTCTTCACTTACATTGGGAATATCTCTTGTTAATTCTTCTTCACCTCTTTTTGTTTCTCTAACCTGAAGTTCAAATTCTTCTATATGAATCGAAGTAAATACATCTTCTGCAACCAATCGCTCACTTATTACAATTGCGTCTTCAAAATTGTATCCATTCCATGGCATGAATGCTACAGAAATATTTCTACCGAGTGCAAGTTCACCTTTATCCATAGATGGACCATCAGCAAGCACATCTCCTTTCTTAACTTTTTGTCCTGTAACTACAACCGGACGCTGCGAAAAACAAGTTTCTTGATTAGTGCCTGCAAATTTTGTCAGGTTGTACTCAACTCGTCTTTCATCGTCAAAACTTACAAGGGCTTCTTCGGAATCAAGATTCATATCGTATCTTACAATAATTTTTCTCGCATCTGCATATTCTACAACACCATCATCTTCTGCTAAGATAAGAAGTCGTGAATCTCTTGCTACTTTATACTCCATTCCTGTTCCAACAATTGGTGCTTCAGGAACTAAAAGAGGAACTGCTTGTCGCTGCATGTTAGAACCCATCAGAGCACGGTTTGCATCATCGTGTTCAAGGAATGGAATTAATGCCGCAGCTGCACTAACAATTTGAGCAGGTGCAACATCCATATAATCAACCTCCGAAGGAGGAACTATTGGGAATTCACCTTTTCGACGACATTTTACTCTATCGAGTATAAATCTTCCTTGTTCATCAAGAGGAGCATTTGCCTGTGCAATTGTGTATTCATCTTCTTGATCTGCACTTAAATATTCAATTGTATTTGTTACTTTTCCATCTTTAACTTTTCTATATGGTGTTTCTAAAAATCCATATTGATTAACACGTGCATAAATGGTAAGAGAAGATATAAGACCAATATTTGGACCTTCTGGAGTTTCAATCGGGCAAAGTCTTCCGTAATGAGAATGATGAACGTCACGTACTTCGAATCCTGCTCTTTCACGAGTTAATCCTCCCGGACCTAATGCTGAGATTCTTCTTTTATGAGTTAACTCAGAAAGAGGATTTGTTTGATCCATAAATTGAGAAAGTTGGTTTGTGCCAAAGAATGCATTTATAACACTACTTATAGTTCTTGCATTTACCAAATCCTGCGGCTGCATATTTTCGTTATCACGCATATTCATTCTTTCTTTGATAGTGCGAGCCATTCTTGCCAAACCAACATTATACTGCTGCATTAATTGTTCGCCAACAGTTCTGACTCTTCTATTTCCAAGATGGTCAATATCATCAACGCTTACATTTCCATTTTTAAGCATGATGATATTTTTCATTATAGCTATAATATCTTCAACTGTAAGAACATGAATATTTTCATCAACATCCAGACCTAATTTATCATTCATTCTAAAGCGGCCAACTTCGCCAAGGTCATATCTTTTATCATTAAAGAATAATTTATCGAGTAATGCTATTGCAGTTTCCAAATCCGGAGCTTCTCCAGAACGAAGCTGACGATAAATTGCATAGAGAGCTTCTTCTTTAGTTTTGGAAGTATCTTTTTTAAGTGTATTTATAATTAAATCCTGCTCGTAGGATGTTTCTGCACTAATTAATTGTATTTTATGTAAAGATGATTTTTTAATGTTATCTATAATTTCTTCTGTAAGTTGACCATCTTTTGAAACATAAATTTCACCTGTTTGCATATCAATGATATCATTTGCAGCAATTCTTCCTGAATGCTTCTCAGCATCTAAATGTTTAACAGGTACTTCTTCAATTAAATTAAATAAGTTAAGAATCTGTTCATCAGTTTCGTAACCTAATGCTCTAAGTAAAGTTGTAGATGGAAACTTTTTTCTTCTATCGATATAAACATACAAAACATTGTTTATGTCGGTAGCAAATTCTACCCAGGAACCTTTAAATGGAATTATTCTTGCAGAATAAATTGGTGTTCCGTTTGGATGAAAAGTTTGAGCAAATGCAACACCAGGAGAACGATGCAATTGACTTACAATAACTCTTTCGGCACCGTTTATAATGAAGGTTCCTCTTTCAGTCATATAAGGAAGATTTCCAAGATAAACTTCCTGTTCAACTGTGTTAATATACTCACCTGTTTCATCATCTTTTGTAGAAAGGCGTAATTTTGCTTTTAATGGTGCCGAATAAGTTAATCCTCTTTCTTCACATTCAGCTATAGAGAAGCGAGGTTTTTCAATATAATATTCAATAAAATCAAGGCGATAAAATTCTTTATTATCAAGAATCGGGAAATTCTGATTAAAAACTGCCTGCAATCCTTTATTTTCTCGCTGTGAAGGCGGCACTTTTGCTTGCAGGAATTCTTCAAATGATTCAAGCTGAATATTCAATAAATCCGGGACCTTCAACACATTGGTAATCTTAGCAAACGATATTCTACCCGTGCTTTTATTAATTTTTTGTTTTTCCAAAGCCTAACCTCCAATGATTTTATTAAATTCTTTCATTTTTATAATGAAAGAAAGTGGTAAAACGGATATTCCATTTTACCACTTTAGATTTTCAAAAAAATTAATTGAAAAAAATTATTTAATTGTTACTGTAGCGCCAGCTTCTTCTAATTCTTTTTTAATCTTCTCAGCTTCTTCTTTAGATACACCTTCTTTAACTGGTTTTGGTGCACCATCAACTAAATCCTTAGCTTCTTTAAGTCCAAGTCCTGTATGAGCACGAACTACTTTAATAACATTAATTTTAGTTGCACCGGCATTTTCGAGAATTACATCAAATTCAGTTTTCTCTTCAGCAGGCGCAGCTGCAGCACCAGCAGCTGGAGCACCAGCCATTACAACTGGAGCGGCTGCAGTAACTCCAAATTCATCTTCTAATGCTTTTTTTAATTCTGCGGCTTCTACTAATGTAAGAGCTTTAATTTTTTCTACAATTTCAGCAATTTTTTCTGACATTTTATTTCTCCTATTAATTAATATTTCCTAAAAAATTTTTAAGCTGCTTTTTTCTTTGAGATTTCATCAATTACACTTACTAAGTCTCTCATAACAGCGTTAATTGCTCCAACAATACCTGACGAAGGCGAAGCAATACTTCCAATTATACCTGCAATAATTTCTTCTTTAGTCGGCATCGAAGCAATTACATCTAACTGGTCAGAACCATAAAATGTTGATTCGAGATAGCATCCCTTAAATGCAAATTTCCCGGTATCATCAAAATATTTTTTGATGATTTTTGCAGGAGCAACAAAATTATCTTTTGCAAATGCTACACCTGTCATTCCGGTAAGATGGTCATAGAATTTATCATACCCTCCTATTTCTTCGAGGGCTTTTCTTAATAAAGTATTTTTAAAGACTTTGTAAGTAACTCCTTCTTTCTTGAAATTAGCACGGAGTTTATTGATATCAGCAACATTTACACCTTTATAATCTACAAGAAACATTGCTGATGAATCTTTTACAAGTTCTTTAATTTGTTGAAGTACTTCTACTTTTTTAGCTTTTTTCATTATTCTCCCGTATCAGTTATTTTAACAACTGTTCGGCTTTTGAAGCATTATTAACCTTGATATAGCAAAGCTAAAATCAAGGCAGAGTGCGTAATCTTTATTTTGTAGCTAGGGCTGCTTCGTCTTTTGTAATCTTTAATCCTGGTCCCATTGTGGAAGACAGGTAAATACTTTTAATATATTGACCTTTAGCCGAAGCTGGTTTCAGTTTTACAATTGTCTGCAAAAATGTTCTTACATTTTCTGCTAATTGTTCAACAGTGAAATTTAGCTTACCTAATGAAGCATGAACAATTCCAGCTTTTTCGACACGGAATTCAATTTTACCAGCCTTTACTTCTTTAACTGCTTTTGCAACATCTTGAGTTACTGTTCCACTTTTTGGGTTTGGCATTAAACCTTTAGGACCAAGAACACGGCCAAGTTTTCCAACTTCTCCCATAGTATCGGGAGTTGCAATAATCACATCAACATCTGCCCAGCCATTTTTTATTTTTTCAAGATATTCTTCAAAACCTGCATATTCAGCTCCAGCTTTTAGTGCTTCTTCTGCTAAAGAGCCTTTAGCTATTACAAGGACTCTAACCTGTTTACCTGTTCCGTGAGGTAATGATACTGTACCTCTTACCATCTGGTCAGCATGTCGTGGGTCAACACCAAGACGAACAGCACAATCAAGCGATTCTGTAAATTTAACTTTTGAATTTTCTTTAAGAACTTTAATCGCTTCTTCAATTGTATATTCTTTTTTGGTATCTACATTCTTTCTTATTGCTTGAACTCTTTTTGATACTCTCATTTTATTATACCATTATTTTATTCTTCAACTGTAATTCCCATACTGCGAGCAGTGCCAGCAATCATACTCATTGCATGTTCAATATCATGAGCATTTAAATCTGGCATTTTTAATTGTGCTATTTCTCTAAGTTGCTCTTTAGTTATCTTACCGACTTTTGTTTTATTTGGTTCAGAAGAACCTTTTTCAATTTTTAGAGCTTTCTTTAATAAAACAGCAGCAGGTGGTGTTTTTGTAATAAATGTAAATGATTTATCGGAATAAACAGTAATAACAACAGGAATTATTAATCCCTGTTTATCTGCAGTTCTTGCATTAAACTGTTTGCAGAACTCCATGATATTAACACCTTTTTGACCCAATGCAGGTCCAACTGGAGGTGAAGGATTAGCCTGACCACCTGGTATCTGAAGTTTAATATAACCTTCTATTTTCTTTGCCATAATTTTAACCTGATAATTTATTTCTCTAATTCTGCTTGTACAAAGTCAATTTCGACTGGTGTTTTTCTTCCAAAGATTGAAACCATAACTTTGATTTTCATTTTTTCTTCGTTGACTTCTTCAACAACACCAGTGAAATTATTAAATGGTCCATCAATAATTTTAACAAAATCACCTGCACGAAATACCGTCTCAGTTCTTTCTGCTTCTTCACCCTGAGAAATTCTTCCAACAATTCTTTTAACTTCATCAGGGAGTAATGGTAATGGATTTTTAGGATTCCCCAAAAATCCCATTACAGACGGAGTATTCAAAATAAAATCCTTTACTTTTAAGTCTAAGTCTGCACAAATTAAAATATATCCCGGGAAAAAATTTTTCTTCTTTGTTTTCTTTTTCCCATCCTTAATCTCAAGTACTTTTTCGGTTGGTACTAAAACTTCAAAAATTCTTGAACGCAATTCTTCATTATCTTTCAATTCATTTTCGATTAAAGTCTTCACTTTATTTTCATGTCCCGAAAAAGTACGAACTACATACCATTTACCGTTTCCAGATTCCAATTTTAAAAAATTCCTTTAAATATTTGGCTAATACTCATGTCGATAATATAAGTAAACAAAGCAAGAATAAGACAAACAACAATAACGATTGTAGTTGATTCTTTTAATTCGTCTTTAGAAGGCCAAGTAACCTTCTTCATTTCTTTGACGACATCGTTTACAAAATTGATTATTTTTTCTTTCATATAATTTTTAATTTTGATTGCACGTCAGGAGGGACTTGAACCCCCAGCCTGCGGTTTTGGAGACCGCTGCTCTGCCAATTGAGCTACTGACGTGTTTACTTGGTTTCCTTAAAAATCACATGTTTTCTTACAATAGGGTCATATTTTTTGTATTCAACACGACCGGGGTGATTTCTTTTATTTTTTGTTGTAGTGTAGCGATAACCTGTTCCAGCAGAGCTTTCCAGTGTTATAATCTGTCTTACATTTTTAGATTTTGCCATTATAAATCCTCTTAACTAAATTGGAGCGGGAGACGGGACTCGAACCCGCGACCAACAGCTTGGAAGGCTGTGACTCTGCCAACTGAGTTACTCCCGCTTAAAATTTCATTTCAAAATTTGTATGAACAATTTCTTAAATAAAAACTCTATTAGAGGTCAGCAATTAACAAATTTATTTGTATGAGCTGATGACCGGGATTGAACCGGTGACCTCTTCCTTACCAAGGAAGTGCTCTACCAACTGAGCTACATCAGCTTAATCAATAATTAAAGAACTGTGGGCGGCGAGGGATTCGAACCCCCAAAGGCATTCGCCAACGGATTTACAGTCCGCCCCGGCTCTCCAACTCCGGCGTCCGCCCGGACAAATTTCACCCATAAACTTAAAAAACGAGCATCAAATATAGAAGCATAGATTAAAAAAAGCAAGAATGATGAAATAATTTCTTTAAATTCCTACAAGTTGAAAATAAAACCCGCTCTTAAAATTCATCAATATTTAATAAAAAGCAAAATTTCTTATTTTTGCACTTACAATTTTAATCAAAAGAGGATTAAATGAAAATAGCAATAATTGGTTGCGGCAATATGGGATTAACCTATGCGCGCTCATTTATTCAGTACCATAAATCTACTAAGAACGATTTATATCTTGTAGCGAAAAATGAAGAACATGCAAAAAGACTTGAAGAGCTAAATCTTGGAACAGTTGTTATTGGTCCAAATAATGATGTGCTTAATTCTGATGTCTTAATCTTGGCAGTAAAACCTCAAGATTTTTTATCAGTTGCCAATGTTTTATCAAATAAAATCAATAAAGAAACGCTTGTTATCTCAATCCTTGCAGGTATAAAATTGGAATTACTTCGCGAAGCTCTTAATCATGAAATAGTGGTTCGAGCTATGCCAAATATGCCTGCTCAATATGGTATGGGAATTACAGTTTACATTCCATCAGAGAAAACAACTATTCATCATCTGTCAACAGTAGAAAATTTACTAAGCACTACTGGAAGAACTTTTATGATAGAAGATGAAAATCTCATGGATGGTGTAACTGCTTTAAGTGGCAGCGGCCCGGCTTATTTCTACTACATTGTAATGACTATGATTGATACCGCAAAGAAAATGGGTTTTGATGAAAGCTTAGCAAGTTTATTAGTCAAACATACGATGCATGGTGCTTTTCATGTTATTAATAATTCAGATTCAGATTTAGAGACATTAATTAAAAAAGTTGCTTCTAAAGGTGGAACTACTGAAGCAGCATTTGAAGTCCTGAAGAAAAATAATTTTGCAGAAATATTTTCACAAGCGATATTAAGAGCTGAAGAAAGGTCAAAAGAATTATCACACTTAAATGGACTGCAACAGAAGGGATGATAAAAAGTAAAAATTACTTTCATATCATCCCATTTAAAAATTAGGTTTTAGTTAACTCTTGTTTGCTTTTATACTTTTTAAATAAGCAATAATTAATACTATCACTCAAAGCTTTAAAACTTGCTTCGATTATGTTTGTTGAAACTCCTACAGTTCCCCATGTATCGTTTCCATCACTTGATTCAATCATTACTCTAACTTTAGCACCAGTTCCCTCTTTTTCGTCAAGCACCCGCACTTTATAGTCCACTAATTTGATATTAGCAATTTCAGGATAAAATCTGAGTAATGCTTTTCTAAGTGCAGTATCCAGTGCATTGACTGGACCATTACCATCAGCAGCTGTATGTTCAATTTCGTTGTTAACTTCAATTTTCAATACAGCTTCTGAAGAAGTATGACCATCAGAATCATAGAATACATTTACCTTTGCATCTATCAATTTAAAGAATGGGGAAAATTCATTTGTCTCTGTTCTAAATAATAATTCAAAAGAAGCCTCTGCTCCATCGAATTGATATCCATCATACTCAAGAGATTTTATATAGTTAACTAATCTTTTACTTAATTCTTTGTCTTCCGAAATATCTATGCCTACTTCTTTTGCTTTATATCTTATATTGCTCTGTCCTGATAAGTCAGATATCAAAACTCTTTGTTTATTGCCAACTAATTCAGGCTGGATATGTTCATACATTTTGCTATCCTTCATTACCGCACTAACATGAACTCCGCCTTTATGAGCAAAAGCAGATTTTCCAGTGTAAGCTGCTCTAGTATTTGGATGAATATTCATCAATTCATAAACATAATTTGAAAGAGAAGTTAAATTATGCAAAGTAGATTTTTGATTTGTTTCATGATTTAATTTTAGAAGAAGATTAGGAATTATGCTGCATAAATTTGCATTGCCACATCTTTCACCTACGCCATTAATTGTTCCATGAACATGAGTAGCTCCTGCATTTACTGCAGCGAGAGAATTTGCAACAGCTAATTCACCATCATTATGAGCATGAATACCAATAGTTAAATTAAATTTCTTCTTAACCTCGCTTACAATCTTATATACTTCATCAGGTAATGAACCTCCATTAGTATCACATAAAACTAAAGTATCGGCACCACCTTCGTAAGCAGCCTGCAACATTTTAATAGCAAAATCTGAATTATGTTTATATCCATCAAAGAAATGTTCTGCATCAAAAATTACTCTGTCTACATGTGCTTTAAGAAATTTAACTGATTTATAAATTAATTCTGCATTTTCCTCATCAGTTAATCCCAGACCTTTCTGAGAATGCAGCTGCCATGTTTTTCCAAATATTGTAACTATTGGGGTTTCAGATTTTAATAAAGTATTAAGATTATAATCCCCTTCAACATCTTTAACTGACCTTGCAGTAGAGCCAAACGAAGTTAATTTCGCATGGGATAATTTCAAATGTTTTGCTTGATTAAAAAAATCTTCGTCTTTAGGGTTACTTCCGGGCCAGCCTCCTTCTATAATATCAATTCCAAATTCATCAAGCTTTTTAGCAATTAACAATTTATCTTGAACTGACAGGCTGACACCTTCACCCTGAGTGCCATCTCTTAAAGTTGTGTCAAAAATTTCTACAAACATTTTCTTTACCTCTCTTTTTGTTATTTAATCCTGGACGAATCATATCATATTATTCTGACGAGCATATTCAAAAATATTTCCTGCTTCTATAATTGGTAAAATATCGCCTAATGGTTTTAAATTATATTCAGAACCTGTTGAAATAATTTTTAATTTGTTGTTGGTTAAGTCGATTTCTAATTCATCATTAGTTTTTATCTTATCATTTAATTTAATTGGTGTTTCATAAGGAATAGCAAAACCGCCATCGACACAATTTCTAAAAAATATTCTTGCATATGATTCAGCTACAATTACTTTAACACCTGCAACTTGCAGTGCAAAAGGGGCATGTTCTCTTGATGAACCGCAACCAAAATTAGAACCAGCAATTATTATATTATATTTTGATTGATAATTTTCTCCTTCAATAAAAGGTATACCACCATCAGGCAAACCAGAATCTTTTAGTGGCACTCCAGATAATGCAAATCTTCCATACTTTTTTGATTCTTCGGGGTCACTTAAACTATAGACCAGATGTTCTGCCGGAATAATTTGGTCGGTATCAATATTATCTCCCAGAACAAATGCTTTTCCACGAATTATTTTTTCCATAAAATTAATTCCTAATTATTTTACAAAAATTCTCTTGGGTCTGTAATTACCCCAGTAATTGCCGAAGCAGCAACCGTATATGGAGAAGCAAGATAAACCTCTGATTTTTTGCTTCCCATTCTTCCAGGGAAATTTCTATTTGTAGTTGAAATAATTACTTCGCCATCAGTAGCTCTTCCGACTGTATCTGATGGACCACCAAGACATGCAGCACAAGAAGATTGAGCAATTACACATCCTGCTTTTTCAAATATTTCTTTTAGAGTTATCCCATTTATTGTTTCTACTTCTAATTGTTTAGCAACATATGTACTTGCAGGAACTATAAATGTTGGCACTTTAACTTGATGACCAAAAATAATTTTTGCAGCATTAATAAAATCGCGTAACTTACCTCCAGTGCATGAACCTATATAACACTTTGTAAGTTTTGTGCCCTGAACATTTCTAACTGTATCACGATTATCCGGGCTATGAGGTTTTGCAACAAGTGGTTCTATTTTAGAAACATCGTATCTAAATATTTCTCTATAATTTGCATCGGGGTCACTTTCAAAAATTTCATAAGGTGCATCAGTTCTTTCTCTTACATATTTTTCTGTTAATTCATCAGCTTTAATAATACCGTTCATTGCTCCTGCTTCAATAGCCATATTTGTCAATGTCATTCTCTCGTCCATTTCTAAGGAAAATATTGCTTCGCCGTCAAATTCTAATGCGCGATAAGTTCCACCTTCTGTTGTAATATCTCCAAGCACCTGAAGTATTAAATCCTTAGCAGTAAGATAATCTGGCATTTGACCTTCAAATATAAATTTCATTGACTCAGGTACTTTTTCCCAGATTTTTCCTGTGCCAAGAATAAATGCTGCATCAGTATTCCCAACTCCAGTAGAAAACATTCCAAAAGCACCCGAAGTGCATGTATGAGAATCGGTTCCAAATAATACTGTCCCCGGCAAATTATAGCCTTCTTCTGCAAGAGCTATATGACAAACTCCTTTGTATCGTTCAGTTCCGACATCATAATAATTTGGCAAATCATATTCTGATGCAAACTCACGGAGTATATTTACATTACGATTTGCCTGCGGGTTTTTTGTAAAAATATAATGGTCAGGAAATATTACAACTTTTTTCTTATCCCATATTTTTGCTTTATCTCCAAATTCTCTTTTCCAGATTTCAATTGTTGGAGGACCGCATACATCGTGAGTCATCAATACATCTACATTAAGCCAGATATTTTCTCCGGGTTCAACTCTTCTTCTTCCCGAAGCTTTAGCAAGAATTTTCTCTGTAATTGTCATTCCCATTTATAAACCCTTTATATTACTTCAGAAATTTTTTCTTTATTATTTACTAATTGTTCTTCTTTAATAGATTGTTCTTTTTGATTAAGTGCATTTAAGTAGGCTTTTGCACTTGCTTCGATAATATCTGTTGAAATTCCTCTGCCTGTAAAAGATTTATTTCCACTTCTAATTCTAACAAGAACTTCTCCCATCGCTTCCCGTCCTGCAGTTACTGACCTGACCTGATATGACTCTAATTCAGATTTAATGGATAAAGCTCTTTCGATGGAATTAAAAACTGCATCAACGGGTCCATCCCCAGTAGCTGTTTCCTCTATTATTTTTTCACCTATTTTAATTCTAACCACTGCATTAGGAACAAGGTTTGTTCCGGCATTTATATGTAAATATTCAAGTTGATAAACTTCATCTTGTTTTTGAATTTCATCACCCATCAACATTCTTAAATCATCATCAAAAACTTCTTTCTTTTTATCTGCAAGTTCTATAAAAGCATCATAAATTTTTTGAAGTTCTTCGTCGCTTACTGTGTAACCAAGTTCTTGAAGCCTTGCTTTCAAACCATGTCTTCCTGAATGTCTTCCCAATACAATTTTATTTTCAGGAATTCCAACACTTTCAGGGGTCATAATTTCATAAGTCTGGCGATTTTTAAGAACTCCATCTTGATGAATTCCAGATTCATGAGCAAATGCATTTTCGCCAACAATTGCTTTGTTTCTTTGAACGAGCAATCCTGTAAATGCAGAAACCATTTTACTTGTGTTGTAAATTTCTCTTGTATTTACATTTGTATAATAATTCAATAAATCTTTTCGAACATTTAATGTCATTACAATTTCTTCAAGTGAAGCGTTGCCAGCTCGTTCACCAATTCCATTAATTGTGCATTCAACCTGACGGGCACCATTCATAATTGCAGCAAGAGAATTTGCTACTGCAAGTCCAAGGTCGTTATGACAATGAACACTGATGATAACATTATCAATATTTTTTACTCTTTTTCTTAATTCAGCAATTTTATTTCCAAATTCGAAAGGTAATGTGTAGCCTGTTGTATCAGGTATATTAATTGTAGTTGCACCGGCTTCAATAGCTGCTTCCACAACTTCGGCAAGGTAACCTATGTCTGTTCTTCCTGCGTCTTCAGCAGAAAATTCAACATCATCTGTAAAAGTTTTTGCATAAGCCACTGAATCATATGACATTTTTAATATTGTTTTTCTTTTTTCTTCAAGTGTTAATCCATAGCGTTCGTGACCAAACTTGCCGAGAATATGATAATCCGAAGTGCTTGCAAAAGTATGAATTCTTTTACGAGGAGCAGCTGATAATGCATCTGCTGCAGCTTTAATATCTTTTTCATTGGCTCTTGCAAGTGCAGCTATTATGCAGTCAACTTCCTCAGCAATTCTTTTTACTGCTTCGAATTGTGCTGGAGATGAAACAGGAAATCCAGCTTCTATTATATCTACATTCAGCTTTGCAAGCTGATGTGCGATTTCTAATTTTTCATGAACATTTAATGAAGCACCAGGTGATTGTTCACCATCTCTTAATGTAGTATCAAATATCAATATCCTTGTTGGTTCCATAATTACCTCTATTATTAATTCACAGTTCTAATAGAAATTTTTTTGTAATTCATGATTAAATTTCAACTTCAATCAAAGTGTAAATACATTCAATGCTTCTTTAGCAAAAAGTTTTTCAAACTCTTCGATTATTTTTTCTGTCATTTCATCAGTTGATACAAGTGTATCTCCATCTTTATAAATATCTTTTGTTCTGAATCCTTTCAATAAAACATTTTCAATTGCGTTCTCAATTAATTCAGCTGCTTTATCCATTTGAAAAGAATATTTTAACATCATAGCTGCTGAAGAAATAGCTGCAATTGGATTTGCAATATTTTTACCTGCAATATCAGGAGCACTTCCGTGAACTGGTTCGTATAATGCATATTTTTCTCCCAAACTTGCAGAGGGAAGCATACCAAGACTTCCAGTTATCATTGCTGCAATGTCACTTAGAATATCTCCAAATAAATTAGAAGTAAGAACAACATCAAATTGTTTGGGATATCTTACAAGCTGCATAGCTGCATTATCAACATACATATGATTTAATTCTATATCTGGATAATTTTTATGAACTTCGATTACAACTTTTCTCCAGAATTGTGATACTTCGAGAACATTGGCTTTATCAACTGATGTTACTTTTTTATTTCTTACTTTTGCAAGTTCAAAAGCAGTTTTTGCAATTCTTTCAACTTCTTCTTTTTTATAAATCATTGTATTGAAACCTTTGCTATCATCATAACCGCGAGGTTCGCCAAAATAAACTCCACCTGTTAATTCTCTTACAATTAATACATCTGTTCCTTTTAATACTTCTTCCTTTAATGATGAATAAGAAAGCATTGGTGTATAAACTTTAGCTGGTCGCAAATTAGCATACAATCCCAATGCTTTCCTTAGTTTTAACAATGCTGCTTCTGGTTTTAAGTGATGAGGAAGATTTTCCCATTTAGGTCCTCCAACTGCACCAAGAAATACAGCATCGGAACTGTAGCAAACACCAAGAACTTCATCTGTAAGAGGAGTAGAATATTTATCGTAAGAAGAACCACCAATTAATTCTGTTGTAAATTCGAATTCAGTATTAAATTTTTCACCAGCAACTTTAAGAACTTTTACAGCAGCATTTGTCACTTCTGGTCCAATTCCATCTCCGGGTAAAAGAGTAATTTTATACATTTTCTTCTCCATAATTTCACTCGTTTTATTTATTGACTAACCAGCTCATCATGCTTCTTAATTGAGCTCCAACTTTTTCAATCAAATGATTTTTAGTTTCTTCTCTTAATTTTTTAAGAACTGGCTGACCATTTTTATTTTCGTTAATCCATTCCTCAGCAAATCTTCCAGATTGAATATCATCAAGAATTTGTTTCATTACTTTTTTTGTTTCAGCATTAATTACTTTTGGTCCTCTTGTCATTCCGCCATATTCTGCAGTATCACTTACTGAATAATTCATTCTGGTTAATCCGCCTTCATAATAAAGGTCAACAATTAATTTTAGTTCATGCATACATTCAAAGTAAGCCAATTCAGGAGGATAACCAGCTTCTACCAGAGTTTCAAAACCTGCTTTAACTAATTCAGCAGAACCACCACAAAGTACTGCCTGTTCTCCAAATAAATCTGTTTCTGTTTCATCTTTGAAAGTTGTTTCAATTACGCCAGCGCGTGTTCCGCCAATTCCTTTTGCCCATGCAAGTGCAATATCTTTTGCTTTACCTGTATAATCTTGATGAATTGCAATCAAGCAGGGTGTTCCGCTACCATTTTGAAAAGTTCTGCGAACTAAATGTCCAGGACTTTTAGGTGCAATCATAATTACATCAATATCACTTGGTGGAATAACCTGCTTATATAAAATATTAAATCCATGAGCGAATGCTAAAGCTTTACCAGGTTTTAGATGAGGTTTAATTTCATTTTCATAAACTTCTTTATGATTCTGGTCGGGCAATAAAATCATAATTACATCAGCCCATTCCGAAGCCTCGTCTACTGTAAAAACTTTTAAGCCAGCTTCTTCTGCTTCTTTCCAGCGGGGACTTGTTTTTCTTAATCCAACACCAACTTCCATTCTGCTATCTTTTAAGTTCAATGCATGAGCATGACCTTGACTGCCATAACCAATGACAGCTAAATTTTTCCCTTTAAGCAAATCTAAATTTGCGTCTGCATCATAATAAATTTTCATTTTAATTCTCCCACTTTATTTGTTTCAATTTCTGCTTCGCTATTTTTTCGAGATTGTTCTCCTCTACGCAATGCAACAAGACCTGACCTTGCAATTTCTTTTATCCCATAAGGTTCAAGAACATTAATTGCAGCATCAATTTTTTCTGGCGGTCCTGTAATTTCAAGCATAAGTGTTCTATTATTTATATCAACAATATTCCCACGAAATATTTCACAGATATCAATTATTTCAGACCTTGTTCCTTTTTGATAACCAACAGAAATCAATAGAAGTTCTCTTTGAACTTTAGGTTGATAAGTTAAATCAACAATTTTGATTGTATCAATCAATCGATTGAGTTGTTTTACTATCTGTTCAATTACTTTATCTTCTCCTTCTGTAACAATTGTCATTCTTGAAATTGTTGGGTCTTCAGTTTCTCCAATAGAAATTGAGTGAATGTTATAACCTTTAGCGCTGAACATTGTAACTACACGATTGAAGGCGCCAAATTTATTTTCGACTAAAGCTGATATTACATGTAACATATTACATCATCTCCTTTGGATCTAATCTGCGAATTATCATATCACTTATTGATGCTCCTGCTGGAACAATTGGGAAGACCATATCTTCTTTTGCAACTTTAAAGTCAACTAAGATTGGTCCGTCATTATATTCTAATGCTTCTTTCAAAACTGGTTCAACATCACTAATATTACTTACAGAATATGCTTTAATATCAAATGCCTCTGCTAATTTCACAAAGTCAGGATTGCTATCTGACAAATCTGTAAAGCTATATTTTTCAGCATGGAACAATTCCTGCCATTGACGCACCATTCCAAGGAAAGAATTATTTATTATAAAAATTTTTATTGGAAGTTTATAATATGCTGCAGTTGTCAATTCCTGCATATTCATCTGAAAACCACCATCACCAGTAATACACAAAATAGGTTTATCTTTAACAGCGAAAGCAACTCCAATTGCAGCAGGCAAGCCAAATCCCATTGTTCCAAGTCCACCACTTGTAATATTAGTTCTGGGATGATTAAACTTATAATATTGAGCAACCCACATTTGATGTTGACCAACATCAGTAACAACTACTGCATCACCGCGAGTTAATTCGGAAAGTTTTTCAATTATGTATTGTGCTCGTAATCTTCCATCGGACATATCATATTCGAGTGGGCATTCTTCTTTCCATGCTTCTATTTGTTCCCACCATTCAGTTAAATCTGGTTTTTCTGAAATTTCTGCAGCAAGTTCAGCCATTACATGTTTAACATCGCCTACAATTGGCAAATCAACAATAACATTTTTATCAATGCATGTTGGGTCAATATCAACATGAATCTTATAAGCATTTTTTGCAAAAGTATCTACTTTACCTGTAACTCTATCATCGAATCTTGCGCCAAGTGATATTATCAAATCACAATTATTCACTGCTTGATTTGCCCAATAAGTTCCATGCATTCCAAGCATGCCAAGTGATTGTGGGTCAGTACCTGGAAAAGCTCCCAAGCCTTGAAGTGTCATTGTTACAGGAAGATTATTTTCTTTTGCTAAGAGATATAATTCACGATGACCGCCTGACATTATAACTCCACCACCAACATAAAGCAATGGTCTCTTCGATTTTTGAATCATCATAGCTGCTTTTTTAATTTGATTTTGATGACCATATATTCTTGGTTTATATCCTCTAAGTTCAATTTTCTCAGGATAATGAAATTCTGTAATACTGTTAATAACATTTTTGGGTAAATCGACAACAACAGGTCCAGGTCTTCCTGTTGAAGCAATATAAAAAGCCTGTTTAATTGTTGATGCTAATTCTGAAATATCACGAACAAGAAAATTGTGTTTCGTTATTGGTCTGGTAATTCCACAAATATCAGCTTCTTGAAAAGCATCGTTGCCAATTAAATGAGTTGGCACCTGACCTGTAAAAACAACAATTGGAACAGAATCCATATAAGCATCAGCTATTCCTGTAACAGTGTTTGTAGCACCAGGACCTGATGTTACAAGGACAACGCCGACTTTGCCTGTGGCTTTAGCATATCCCTCAGCCATATGAGTTGCCCCTTGTTCATGACGAACAAGAATATGTTTAATAAAATCAACATCATAAAGTTTTTCATAAAGTTTTAAGACGGCGCCTCCTGGATAACCAAAAATATATTCAACTCCTTCTCTGCGGAGGCATTCAAAAAATATATCGGCACCTGTCATTTGTTTTTTCTTTGTGTTCATGCTAAATCCTTTTTAATTATTATTCTGGTAAACTTAAAATAGCACCTGTGTAAGCTGAAGTAACCATTTTTGTATAACGAGCCAAATAACCTTTAGTAATTTTTGGTTTGAACTTTGGTAACTCAGCTAATCTTTTTTGAATTTCTTGTTCAGTTAATTCCACATTCAGAGAGCAATTAGGAATATCAATTGAAATTATATCTCCATCTTTAATAGCAGCAATAGGACCTTTTTCAGCAGCTTCTGGTGAAACATGACCTATGCAAGCTCCACGAGTACCACCTGAAAATCTGCCATCAGTAATTAAAGCAACTTTATCCCCCAATCCCATTCCCATAATTTCACTTGTTGGAGCTAACATTTCAGGCATACCTGGACCACCTTTGGGTCCTTCATAACGAATTACAACAACATTTCCTGCTTTAACTTTTCCACTTCTTATTCCTTCAATAGCTTCATCCTGTGAATTAAATATCACTGCAGGACCTCTAAAGACAAGCATATTTTCATCAACTGCACCTGATTTTACTATAGCACCTTTTGGGGCTAAGTTACCGAAGAGAATTGTAAGTCCTCCGGTTTTTCTAAAAGGTTGCTCAACGCTTCTTATCACATTTCTATCTTTTACTTCAGCATTTCTAATATTTTCTCCCAATGTTTTGCCGGTTACAGTTGGTCTTGTTAAATCAAGCACTCCATCAATTTTCGAAAGTTCTTTTAAGATAGCAGGAATTCCACCAGCTCTGTCCACATCTTCCATGTGGACACTTTTAGTAGCAGGAGAAACTTTGCATATGTAAGGTACTTTTTCAGAAAGTTTATTTATTTCTTCCAATTTAAAATCAATTCCAGCTTCGTTTGCAATTGCAAGAGTATGAAGTACAGTATTTGTACTTCCACCCATAGCCATATCAAGAGCAAAAGCATTTAAGATTGATTCACGAGTAATTATATCTCTTGGTTTTAAGTCGAGTTGAATCAACTCCATAATTTTGTGAGCAGCTTCTTTTGCAAGTTCATGTCGTTTTGAATCTACGGCGAGAATTGTACCATTTCCAGGGAGAGCCATACCTAAAGCTTCCATTAAACAATTCATAGAATTGGCTGTAAACATGCCGGAACAAGCGCCACAGGTTGGACATGCAAAATCTTCCAACTCTTTTAATTTCTTTTCATTGATTTCACCAGTAGAAAATTTTCCTACACCTTCAAAAACAGAAATTAAATCCACAACTTCACCTGATGGAGTCAAACCAGATTTCATTGGACCACCAGAAATGAAAATTGTAGGAATGTTTACTCTTACTGCTCCCATCAACATACCAGGGACAATCTTATCACAATTTGGAATACAAATAAGTGCATCAAGTCTATGAGCTTCGACAACTGTTTCTAAGCTATCAGCAATTAATTCTCTACTTGCAAGAGAAAAACGCATTCCGATATGTCCCATTGCAATTCCATCATCAACGCCAATCGTATTAAACTCAAAAGGCACACCTCCAGCTTTACGAACTTCCTCTTTTATAATTTTACCAAATTCCTGCAAGTGAACATGGCCGGGAATTAAATCGATATAAGAATTGCAGATTCCAATAAATGGCTTATTGAAATCATCATCTGATTTAATTACTCCCGTTGCTTTTAACAAACTCCTGTGTGGAGCTTTATCAAATCCTTTTTTGATAAGATCAGATCTCATAAGACCTCGAAAATTATTTATAAAAATTATACATCTTTAGATATACCTCATGGGTTTAGTCAATCCCTAATTTATTTTTTGGTTAAAAATGTAGGGATTGACTAATATTAGCCTAGAATAATTAGGTTAATAATTAGAATAGTAATCCCAAGGAGGAGAATATCTAAAGATGTGTTAAATGCAAAATTTATACGGTCTGATGCTAAGAGCTTTTGCTGCCCATTTAATTTTTGATACGTAACGATATGTTTTCTATTGTCAACCATAACTTGGTTGCAATTATAAGGTATAAAAAACTTTATGTCAAGTCTTATAAAAAAATTTTTTGCATAATTATTCATATTAATGAATAATTAGATTATTCAATTGTGTTTTTGTGAACAATTTTATTTTATGAATTTGTAATTGAATAATATACACTTTCCTTAAGCAAACTAATAATTGCAGGATAAGTATATGAGATTAACATCTTTTTTTAATGCTTAAATACCGCATGATTTTTTCCTAATAAAATTTTCACATATAACTTTTCTTCATGAAAAAGATTTTAATTCACTAACAAAAATTTCATCTCTGTAAAATAATTTGTATTTCGTTCTTACTTTACAGGATAATATGCGCCTACATAATTCTTAATATTTTTAGTTTGTCCTGTTAATTTTTTTATTTCATCCGGTAATTTCATGCCAGAATTTGCATCAGGAAATGATTGTAGCAATCTGTAATCTTTTAGCTCTGCACATTTGAATAATGGTAAATTAAATTCAGAGTAATACTTACTATGAATTTCAAATTGAGGATATAAAGTTCGAAGCTCATCTAACGATTTAAATGCTGCTTGGCATTTTTCATTATTAATAGGGCTCCATAAGATTAAAGTATTATAATCTGATTGTGTTACATAAAAATTATAATCAAGAGATTTTAATTGAGGTTGAGTAAGTTTTTGACAAAGTGATGCAGGCTGCCAGACATAGAATAATGGTCTTTTAAAATCTTTATCGCCGAATAATAAATTGTTAATGAAGATATGACCTTCGCGTTTATCAACATCTGGACCTGTGCTTGCATGCCAGCCAAAATGGTCACCAGCTGCCACGCGGGCGTTTCTTGAAATGCAAGCTGTACTGTTAATAAATGTATTGTTATAAATTTGCACATTAGAACTATTCAATATCCATATTCCATGGTCACAATTAACAAATACATTATTTACACATATTGCACCTTTAGATATTTCAAAGAAAAATCCATTATCACTTGGCCATGGCTGATTAATATTTAATTCAGTCCTGTTATTCCCAACATTTTCTATCCAATTATTTATAAATACTCCGTCAACATTCCCGACATCATACCAAATCCCATTTGAATATGGCAGGTCAATTACTAGATTATCATTGCATGTAACACGATGACATTGATTGAAAATTTTTACAGCTGCTGGATAATATCCAGTAATTCTTTCGATGTTATTACGGGTAAAAATATTTTTTTCAAGCAGAACATCATTTGAACTAATGATATAAATTCCTTCTGTGCTTGTATCACTAATCTTGCAATGTCTAATTGTCAAACTATCTCCCCTTATGTATCCAGCCACTCTTGAGCAAAATGATATTTCACAATTTTCTATTAATGTTCCTACAACATCTTTCCCAAAAGTTTTTTCATCAGCAAGTCCTTCTGGTTCAGTGCCTTCTATTTCAATTGCACGATATGCATATTGAGTAAATTTAATTCCTCGAATAACTGGACCTTTTCTATCTGCCACTTTTCCATTAACATCTTTTGTCGTTCTAATTAAAGCTCCATCAAATGCTGTAATTTCAACAAGTTTATTTGTTGGGTCAGTACCAATGTAAACTGTTTTAGTATCATAATCGATATAAAAAGAATTTTCATCTACTTCTCCTTCCCATCCTGCTGATTGCAAAAATTTTCCATTTATAAAAACCATATCATTATTAAATCTATGCAGTGGAGTTTTCTTCCCTTCTCTATCACGCATCCACCAGTCGGCAGGTTTTGACGGAAATAATTTTTCCCATTTAGTTACCCAAAGACCATTTCCTAAACTTTTCCAGTTATCAGCAATATAAGTTCCTTTAAAAATTGGTTGTTCATCTTTATAAGGTTGAATTATAATTCCTTGATTAAAAATTAGATTTCCAGTTCTATAAATACCGCCTCTTAAAATTATTGCATCACCAGTTTTTACCTTTTGAATAGCAGATTCAATTGTGGTAGGACTAGTGATTGATTCTCCGGAATTCTCAGGTTTGCCATCTGGTGAAACATAATAAATTTTTCCAGAGATTTTTGGAATTTCATAAACTTGATAAACTGGCCCATATGGACCGCCAGATGGTTGTGCAATTATTTTTAGTGAAGAAAGCAAGATTAAAAAATAGCACAAAATAATCGAGTATGATTTCAAATTATTTTTATGAATTACTCCCACATTAAAATTCATCTTTGAGGTTATGTTATATCTCATAATTTTTTCCTTTAATAATTTAATATCATTGATTGAATATAATAATTTTGTTAATAAATTAAATCTCAATGCCCCCAAAGTTCTCTGTCCAAGGCTCTGTATTGAATGGCTTCACTGATATGCTGCGGAAGTATGTTCTCTGAATTTTCAAGGTCAGCAATAGTTCTGCTGACTTTAATTATTCTATCATAAGCTCTTGCAGAAAGTCCTAATCTAGTCATTGCCATTTTTAATAGTTCTTCGGATTGGCTATCGAGTTTGCAAAACTTACGAATTTCTTTTGTGCCCATGTGTGCATTGCAATAAATATTTTTTAATCCTTCAAATCTTTTCAATTGAATCTGACGGGCAGCAACAACTCTTTTTCTAATTTCTTCTGATTTTTCTCCAGTTGATGCAGAAGAGAGTTCCTTAAATTTTACAGGCGGAACTTCGATGTGAATATCAATTCGGTCCAATAAAGGACCGGAAATTTTTGACATATATTTTTGAATTTGTGCAGTAGTGCATGTGCATTCTTTAGACGGGTCAGTAAAATATCCACAAGGACAGGGATTCATTGCTGCAGCAAGCATAAATTTAGCAGGAAATTCTAAAGACATTTTAGAACGACTGATAGTAACTTTCGAATCTTCGAGAGGTTGACGAAGAACTTCCAGCACATTTTTTTTGAATTCTGGCAATTCATCTAAGAACAAAACTCCATTATGAGCAAAAGAAACTTCACCGGGACGAGGGATACTACCACCTCCAATCAATGCTGCATCACTTACGGTATGATGAGGACTGCGGAATGGTCTTTCTGTTATTAATGCTTTATCTTTTGGTAATATTCCAGCAACAGAATGAATCTTAGTTGTTTCGAGAGCTTCTTCAAATGTAAGAGGCGGTAAAATAGTAGGTAATCTTTTAGCAAGCATTGTTTTGCCGGAACCTGGCGGTCCAATCATTATTATATTGTGTCCGCCTGCAGCAGCAATTTCTAAAGCACGTTTTGCATTTTCCTGTCCTTTAACATCGGAAAAATCAATGTGATAATTATTTACTTCAGCAAATACTTCATCTTTATCAGTATAAACAGGTTCAAAATGATTTTCGCCATTTAGAAATTGAATTACTTCGTTTAAAGTTTCAAAGCCATAAACATTTATTCCGTCAACAATAGAAGCTTCTTTTACAGATTCTTTTGGAAGAATGATATTTTTTATTCCTAATCTTTTTGCTTCAACTGCAATTGGGAGTCCTCCTTTAACTTTTCTTAAAGAACCATCGAGAGAAAGTTCTCCCAATATCATGGTTTCTTCAAGCAAATTTTGACTAATTAAATCATTAGAAGCGAGGATACCAATTGCAATAGGTAAATCGAAAGCACTTCCTTCTTTTTTGATGTCAGCAGGAGCTAAATTTACTGTAATTTTTTTTAGAGAAATATCAATCCCAGAATTTTTTAGGGCAGCAGTAACTCGTTCTTTGCTTTCTTTTACTGCGTTATCGGGCAATCCAACAATTGTTATGGAAGGAAGTTGTTTTTCGCTGTGAGTTTCAACTTCGACTTTGTATGCATCAATTCCAAATGTAGAAGCTGAAATAATTTTGGAAAACATTATTGTTGATGAATTAATTATTAATAAAGTAATAAAAAAAATAATTTAACAAAATAGCCCTCGATATAATTACAACAAATCACCTTCTTTTAAAATTATTGCACCATCTCTACCTGAATACATCCTTTTATTGTCTGAGTTAAATTCATACTTAACATCAAGAGAAAGTTTTTCTATAGATAATATTTTATAATGTTTACACTTATAGATATGATTTTGCTTTCTTTCACCTGCAACATAAATTTCATAAGATAATAAAAAATGAGTTGCATCATGTATTACCTTAAATTCATTTGAGGGAGAAAAGTAAAAACTCCTCTGAGTCGTTCTAATATTCTCAATATTATAGGTTTTACATTCTAAATAATATGGATTATTATTATACCAAAAAATAATATCAGGATAACCAGTTGATTTTTTCCGCCCATTTTCACTTTCTGGTGTTTCAGCATTCAACCCCTGAGAATTTAATGCCTCTTTAACAAAAGGCTCAATATCATTCCCAACTTCATTCGGGCGTGATCTTAATATACCTTTCTTATTAATCATTCGTCCAGCATTAATAGCAGCTTTTTCCAATAAATCTAAAACCCTTTTATGGTCATTATTGTTGAAGTCGAAAAAAATAACTTTCTTACCTGTCATTGCTTCAATAACAAGATTAAAAGGAATATCTTTCAAAGGCTGTAACATTTGTTTTACAATATTTTCAAGCGATTTAGTATAATCTTCTTTATTCATTATTTCTACCTTCTTCAAATATTTTTAAAATCTCTTCATATCTTCTTTTAGCCTCTTCAATAATTTCATTATAACTTTTTAAATAAATAGTAACTTTGCCTTGAATTGTAGGTTCTTTACTCATTGACGAATCATATTTTTTACCAATAAGATAACAGTCTAATTTTTCAGAATTTGGGAAGTTATTTTTTAATATATTGTTATATAACATAACTTGTGGGTAATCTTTTATTGTTATATTATATGAAGGACGTTTTAATTCAATTACTAAATAGCGATCTAATAAATTCTTGCATATCAAGTCAGGTCTCGCTCTAATACGTTTATTTTTATCTAAAAGTTTATGTTTATTTTTATCCAAAAGTTCTTTTTGTAAAATTGTTTTCAATTGTTGATTACTTGAATAGAGTTTATAATTATCATCTAATATCCATAAGTTTTTTTCTAAAATTTTATGAATATTTGGAAATTCTTTAGTTGACGAGCTATTTATCATTTCATTAATCTTTTTTATCACTTCCAATCTATTTTTGATAAGATTTGATAATGCAGTTATTTCATAAATGCCCCATTCTTCCAATAATTTTGAGAGATTTTCAATATCTCTTGCACTAGCTTTATTTAAGCTTTCTAAAATTTGCAACATAGATTCCGTCTCGGCTAAACGAGCAATAAATTCTATAATAGTATTTGCATTATCGTCCGATAAATTATTTAATCTAGGTATTATTGTCTTTATAGCATCTTCAAATTTTTCTCTAAGTGGTTTGGGTAAGTTTTTAAGTATTCTTTGAATATTTGGGTTTTGATTTATTCTTTTAATCCTTTCATCAGCTTGTTTTTTTTCTAATTCCCGAGAAATTTTAATTAGTAAATTTTCTACCCAAGTTTTATATTTTTGATATTTTGGATGACTTTTATTAAAACTATCTCTACTTGTAGATATAATAAAATTATCTATCGTCATCTCAGGATTGTCAGGATCCAAAAAATCTGCATTGATTTCTCCAATAATTCTATTAGCAACATTAAAATAATGTGACGGAGTATTTATATCATATAAAGTTGGTCCCTCTATTGCTCTCCCTCTAACATATGTAATTATCCCTGGTTTTTTTACATCCTTTAATATTTCGGCTATAACTATTTTACCACTTATAACACCCAACCCCTCTATTTTATCCTTTATTTCTCTTCTTTCCCCTTTTATATCAAGCGGTGAAAGTTTTTGCTTATTTACATAAATATAAAAATTATCTGTAAGACCAAACTCCTTAATCAAAAATTCTCTTAACCCTGATGTATCCAATTCTAATGCATGTTCTAGCATATTAATTAAATAAATTTTTGTACCACATTTTGTTTTATCAACATCATAATTTATTTCTAATGGGAACTCAAGTAAATTTAAATCTTTTTTATCTTCAAAATAATTTCTAGAAATTTCTAAAATTGATTTGATACCTTCTTTAAAAGTAATTACTTTCATAATTTTTGCTATACCTAATCCAGCTAATTTACCGATACCTTTATTACCAATAGGCTTTCTTTTATACTTAGGTGTTTCTTGAATAATATTTCTTTTGTTATAACCAAGAGATAAATAAATATTTTTAACTTCCTCTGGTAACATCCCACACCCATTATCTTCAATAATAATTTCCTTTATTTTTTTGTTTTCATCTACTTTAATATCAATAAATACTTCTGAAGCATCAGCATCATAACAATTAGCAACTAATTCTGAAATTGCCTTAGGGATACTATTATACATAGCTAAACCAATGTTATCCAATAAACGAGGAAAAATTCTAAATTTTACCTTTTCCATTTTAATCTATATATTCTATTTATTCGAACTTTTTAAAAATCAATATATTTTCTTTTTTCATTACATTATATAAACCAAATATCAACTTTAAAATATTTTTTTCTAGTTTAAAACCAATCTTAGTCATATAGTCTATTGTGAATTCAACGGTTTTTATTTCTTGTCCCTGATATGTAGCATTTCCTATAACAATTACTGCATATTTATTAGGTTTAAGTATTCTGTACATTTCATCATAAGACTTTTTCATATCCTCATTATATAATTCCACTCTATTTTTACTATTTCCTCTAACACCAATAAATTCATTTCGCATTCTCAAAATATCATACCCTAAATCCTTTAGTGAATGTTCATCGTTTTGTACATAATCGAGTGCAATAGAGTAAGGCGGTGATGTAATAATTCCATCAATTGAATTTTCTGGCAAATTTATATTCCTTGAATCACCACTTTTTATTTCAACATCACCTAAAGTTAAATTCAAAATTTTATAAAGATCTCTATAATCCTTTACAGATTCTATCATTAAATTAAGATTCTTAATAAATGATTGTTCAAATTCCCTTCCTCTTCTAGCATTATCACTAACTGCTAACAACCTTGCCAGTTTATAAAAGTCTCTAACATCTTCGTTTGGAATTTTATCTATCACATTATAAAAATCTTCTTCGTAATTAAACAAGTTTGTCCTGAGTTTTGATAAAATGATTTCTTTAGATTCTATAATTTCATCTAATACATAAAGTGCTTTTGTTTTAACTTTACCTTGTAAAACACATAAAGGGGAAATATCAATGCCTATGAAATTAATACCCAAAAGTTGTGCCTCAAGTGCAGTTGTTCCACTCCCAGAAAATGGATCACAAACATATTCACCTTCTTTTAATCTAATTATATTTAATAATGCTCTTATCATTTGTGGATGAAACTTACCTTTATAAGGATATATCCAATGAGTTAAATATTGATTCACTGAACGTGTTTGGTTTTTTTGTATAATGTGAAAATAATCTGTGTATTCGCCAAAAACAGTTTTAAAGTATGACCCTCTTTTTTTAATAAGTCTAATAATATCATCTGATTTGTTCAAAATCCTAAATTCTCTTAAGCCATTAGTAATTTTATATTCAACCCCCAATGCTTCTAATTCTAATTCTGCTAAAGATAATTCATAAATAAATTGCACATTGTCCAACAAAACTAAATCTTTTTTTTCTAAATCATCTTCAATTTGATAAGCCCAAAATTGAGTCTCTGCTCTTTCTAACATTGTTTCGCCTTTGCTTTTAATTTTTTTGATTTCCATCAATTTCTACCCTAATTCACTTTTAATAAATATTCATAGATTTATTTAAATCTCCTCAAGAACTCAATTCTATCTCTAAGTTTTTCAACGGGGACAAGCAATTTATCTTTTCCAAATATTGCATCTTCTCGATTTGTAAAGACTAATTCATAATCTTTGCTCATTACAATTGCTTCTTCTGGACAAACTTCTTCGCAGAATCCACAAAAGATGCATCTTAACATATTTATCTCAAATTTCTCTGGATATCTTTCTTTTTCTAATTCTGTTTCTGCAGGCTGAACTTCAATTGCTAAAGCAGGACATACTCTCGAACACAATCCACATGCAACACACCTTTCTACTCCATTTTCTTCTAATACTAATACAGGTCTTCCACGATATGATGCAGGCGGTTCAAATTTTACTTCTGGATATTCCATAGTAAATTTGGGACGAAACATGTTTTTCAATGTCAATATCATCCCTTTAATAATTTCTACTATATAAATTCTCTCAAAAAAATTTAAATCCTTTTTCCTTTTCTTGACTGCCATATTAATCCTTTCTCCTTTAAAGAAGAATTTCTAAAACTATAATTTGAAAATCATAATTAATAATGCAACCCATACAATATTAATTAGTGATAATGGAAACATAACTTTCCATCCTAAATTCATCAACTGGTCATATCGAAATCTCGGTATGCTCCATCTTACCCAGATAAATACAAAAAGCATGAATGCTACTTTAAATAAAAATGCTCCTATTTGTAAAATTGTTGTTAAACTTGAGCTCAAACCTAATTTATCAATATAAGGAATTTGCCAGCCGCCAAGATAAAGAGTAACAATTAAACAGCTTGCAATTATCATATTAGCATATTCTGCTAAGAAAAATCCAGCAAACTTGAAAGAACTGTATTCCGTATGATAACCTCCAACAAGTTCAGGTTCGGCTTCTGGTAAATCAAATGGAAGACGGTTTGTTTCTGCAAATGCAGATACTACAAAAGTAATAAATCCAATTGGTTGAAGAATTGCATTCCACATCCAGCCATGCTGTGCATTTACAATATCAATTGGTCTTAATGATTCTGAAAACAACAATACTCCTGCTATTGAAAAGCCCATTGATACTTCATAAGAAATCATTTGAGCAGAGGAACGAATTCCTCCAAGCAAAGAATATTTACTGCCTGATGACCATCCTGCAAGTGTAATCCCGTAAACTCCAAGTGATGTTAATGCAAGAACATAAAGAATTCCAATATTTACATCAGCTGTAACTAATTTAATTTCATAACCAAATAAATTTATTGTTGGACCAATTGGTATTACTGCATAAGTAGCAAATGCAACAAAAAGTGAAATTGCAGGTGCCAATGTATGCAGAGTTTTATTTGCAGCTTGAGGGACAATATCTTCTTTTAGTAATAATTTGAAAACATCTGCAAATGGTTGAAGAAGACCTTTGTAACCAACTCGATTTGGACCTATGCGATTTTGTGCCCATGCACTAATTTTTCTTTCAAAGTAAACCATATATGCTACGGACAATAATAAAGTTGTAAGTGCAATTATAATCTTGATTATTGTTATGATTATAATTTCCCAGATATTCATTTAAAGGCACTCCAATATTTAATAGAAAATTTAGTCTTAGTATTAGACTTTCTTTTTCGCTCAATTTAGCTTTGGCGTAGACTATTTATTTCACTGTCATTCAGAGCCTGCCAAAGTGAACGAAGAATTTAAAATCATTCTAATCTTTCAAAGAAATTCTTCAATTTGAGAACGAGTATAAGTTGCTAAGCAAAATTTTTTTCATTAAATGCAGTAAAAATATTTCTTTTTACAATAAGCGATATAAATCCTGCATTACAATTTTTATCTTGCACACTAATAAATTCAAATAAATTTTCTTCATTTAGATATTTCAATTATCTCACTTTTTAACTGAACTCCCATCTCACCAATTTTATCGTAATCCAAATCTTTAAAAGCTTCAATCGAATTTGCAAGATCTTCAAAAACTTCTTCAGCCATTTCATATTTAATTTTGAAACCGAGTTTAGCAGCAATGAGTGCTAAAATTTTCCAGCTTGGTTTTGCATCAAATTTGTGACCCTGCATCCATCTGTCGAATGGTGTGCCAAATTTATCCCAACGGCTCATGCTCATTCCATCAAGTGCTCTGTCTAATTCAACCGTAGCAACTGCAGGCCTAATTCTTTGAACTCTTCCCAGAAAATTTACAAATGTTCCATGCTTTTCCGCATAAGTTGCAGCAGGAAAAACAATATGAGCAATCTCTGTAGCCTTATTTTTATTAGTAGCATGAACAATTAATAACTCAAGTTTTTTTAGAATTGATTCAACTTCGCTGTCTGATTCATTATTCGCAAATATTACATCAACATCATCTTCCATTAAATAAAGTGCTTTGATTTTTCTTTCTTTTATTTCATTAATAATTTCTTCTTTATAAAATTTATCAAGTGAAATTAAACCAATTAATTCTGCCCCAAGTGAATTTGGTGTTTTATCTTCTCGAATTAAGATATCATCCTGGTCACCTTGTTTGATATGCTTTGCAAAATACATTTTTGTAATTCCAAAAGCTTTTGCAAATTTTTTCAAAACAAAATTATCTTCGCATGTTGCATATGGGGAACCTATAAAACAAATTTCGTTTGATTTGAATTTCTTTAACTCATTGGCTGCTTGGTTTAATGCTTCGTCCCATGAAACTTTTTGCAAATTTTCATTTTTGCGAATAAATGTTCCATCAATTCTTGTTTCAGAGTTTACATGTTTAAAAGTATTTAATCTTCCATTGTCACACATCCAGTAGCTATTAACTTCTTCGTTGTGACGAGGAGTTAATCTCAAGATTTGATTATTACGAACCCAGATTTCGATATTGCACCCGCGTGCACAGCCAATACATATGGAATTAGTTTTAGACATTTCCCACACACGGGTTTTAAATCTAAAATCTTGATTTGTTAATGCACCAACTGGACAAATATCTGTAGTATTCAAAGTATAAGGATTATCAAAAGATTCGCCGGGGAAAGTTGTGATTGTAACTCTATCACCTCTTTTAATAAATGTAAGTTGATGTGATTTAGCAATTTCATCTGTAAATCTTATACATCTCGAACAAGAAATGCACCGTTCAGCATCAAATTTTATGTAAGGTCCAAGTTGAACTCGTTTTTCTTTTCGAATTTTCATTTCTTCAAAACGGCTTTCTCCTTTTCCGTGTGCATAAGCATATTCCTGAAGTTTGCATTCACCAGCTTCGTCACAAATTGGACAATCGAGAGGATGATTGATTAATAGAAACTCCATGACAGCATTTCTTGCTTCGAGTGCTCTCGGTGATTTTGTATGAACAACCATTCCTTCGGAAGCTAATGTAGCACACGAGATAACAAGTTTGGGCATTTGTTCAACTTCAACCAGACAAACTCTGCAATTACCAGAAACAGATAATTTAGGATGCCAGCAAAAATGAGGAATATCAATTTTTGCATCTCTTGCTGCTTCGATTATTGTTTGTCCAGGTTTAAATTCTATTTCTTGACCATCTACAATTATTTTTGGCATAATTTACCTTTCGTTATGCTGCTTTTTCTAATAATAAATTTTTTGGACTTAATATTACTCTTGTCAATGAATCATTATCAAATAATTCATTGGACAATTCTAAAATTTCTTCTCGAGTTACTGATTTTATTTTTTTAATTGTTTCTTCAACTGATTTAATTTTACCAAAATAAATTACTGATTGTGCAATTCTATGCATTCTGTTTGTTGTGCTTTCAAGACTCATCAAAATATTCCCGATTAAATATTCTTTTGCTCTGTCGAGTTCTTTTGTATCAACTTTTTTTTGTTTTAATTTTTTTATTTCATCAAAGATTAGATTTTGTGCTTTAAAAATTGATTTAGCATTTGTCGAAAGATAAACTCCAAAAGTCGAAACATCAAAAAAAGAGTTTAAGAAAGTATTTATTTGATAAGCAATTCCATTTTCTTCTCTTAATTTTTGAAATAATCTCGAACTGCTTCCTTCGCCTAAAATTTGAGAAAGTACTGCAACAGACATTCTTTTTTTATCTTTGAAACCATAAGTAGGTCTTCCGATAATAAAATGAATCTGTTGAGTTTCCTTTTCTACATGAAGGTCGTGTGTTTGCTGCAAAATCAAATTTCTTTTTTTGTTGTTTGTTTGCTTAAAATCTTTTTTTATATACTTCTCAGTAAACTTAATCAATTTGTTGTGGTCTACATTTCCAGATGCAACAATATAAAATCTATCAAGCGTGTAATTATCATTTACATATTCAAATAAATCTTTTTGTTTGAATGAACGTAAATTTTTTTCTGTGCCAATTATTGGCATACCAAGAGAATTACCATTAAATACATTGCTTTCAAATTTGTCGAAAATTAGTTCTTCTGGAGAATCTTCAATATCATAAAGTTCATCGATAACCACTTTTGATTCTTTTTGAATTTCTTTAGGATCAAAAGTGGAATTTTGAATCATATCTGCCAGTACTTCAAAAGTTTGTTCGATATGTTCGCTCAAACCGCGGCCATAGTAGCATGTGTGTTCTTTTGAAGTAAATGCATTAAGGTAACCACCGAGTGATTCTATATCTTCTGCAATTTTTTTAGCAGACCTTTTTCTGGTTCCCTTGAAAAACATGTGTTCGAGAAAATGACTTATGCCATTATTTTCCGGTAGTTCATCTCTTGAACCTACATTGAACCAGAATCCAAGCGAGAAAGATTTTACATAATTTATTTTCTCGGAAACTATTGTGATGCCGTTTGATAATCTCGTTATGTTCAAAGAAGATTTTGCCACTAATTATCTTAAAAGTTTAGAACAAATATAGATAAAGCAACAAAGCTTTTCAAAAACAATTACAGTTCAAAAATAAAACCCTTCTCTTTTAATCTTTCATAATTTCTTTTGTCAAATTTATAAAGAAAGGCTGGGCGTCTTTTACCATTTGTGCTTGTTTTTTTTAATCTTATTAAAAGATTCATATTCATCAGTTTTTTTCTGAAATTTCTTTTATCGAGTTTCTTCCCCAAAATTACTTCATACAATGTTTGAAGTTGTGGGAGTGTAAATTTTTCAGGCAATAATTCAAATCCAATTGGACGATATCTAATTCTTGTCCTTAGTTTTTCCAGAGCAACTTTTACAATTTCATTATGGTCAAAAGGCAATTTTGGAATTTCTGATAATTTGAACCATTTTACTTCGGAAGTATCAACCCCGGAAGATAATTTATAATGTTCGGGTTTAACAAGAGCAAAATGGCCAATTGTGAAAACTCTTCTTAAAGGATATCTGTCAATTGCATCAAATATAGTAATTTCTTCAAGGTAAATATTTTTAATTCCTGTTGTCTCCTCAAGAATTCTTTGTGCAGCTTCTTTAACTAATTCATTCTTCTTAATAAATCCACCCGGGAGTGCCCATTTGCCTTTTTCGGGATTGATAGCTCGCTTAACCAGTAGAACTTCCAGGGATGAATTTTCAAATCCAAAAATCACACAATCAATAGAAATATTTTTTATAACATCTTTAAGAATGTGAGACATTATTTTATTCCTGATTAATTTATTCTTTCAGCCTCAAATTTAAAAAATAATTTATCCATAACCTTAAAATATTTTTAGTGACTTTTTATTTCTTTAAGTGTATTTTATACACATAATTTTCAGAATAATAGGAGGTAAAATTGTATTCCATTGGATATGACATTGGAAGCTCATCAATTAAATGTTCAATCCTGGATATTGAAAAAGGCAAAGCTATAATTCAAGGTTATTATCCTGAACAGGAAATGCAAATCAATTCGCCCAAACCCGGCTGGGCAGAGCAGAATCCAGAAACATGGTGGGAGTATGTTAAAATATTAACCAGGCAATTAATTCAAAAAGCAAATATTGATGCACAACTGATAAAATCTATTGGCATTTCTTATCAAATGCACGGTTTGGTTGTAGTTGATAAAAATAAAAATGTGTTGAGACCATCAATAATCTGGTGTGACAGCCGAGCAGTTGAAATTGGAAATAATGCTTTTCAAAAAATTGGAGAAGATTATTGCTTAAATAATTTATTGAATTCACCGGGTAATTTTACGGCTTCAAAATTAAGATGGATTAAAGAAAATGAACCTGATATTTACAAAAAAATTTATAAAATAATGCTTCCCGGTGATTTCATTGCAATGAAATTAACTGATGAAATAAACACTACGGTTTCAGGTTTATCAGAAGGAATTTTCTGGGATTTTAAATCAAATTCTATCTCAAAGGAAATTCTTAAATACTATGAAATTGACGAATCACTGCTACCTGATGTAGTTCCAACTTTTTCAGTTCAAGGGAAATTAACTAAATCAGCTGCTGAAGAATTAGGTCTAAAAGAAGGAGTAGTTGTTTCTTATCGTGCAGGTGATCAGCCAAATAATGCATTTTCACTTAATGTGCTTAACCCTGGTGAAATTGCCGCAACAGCAGGCACATCCGGAGTTGTTTATGCTGTAATTGACAAATTAAATTACGACAAAAAATCACGAGTGAATCAGTTCGCTCATGTAAATCATTCTTCTGAACAAACTCGAATTGGTGTTTTGCTTTGTATTAATGGAACAGGAATTCTTAATTCTTTTATTAGAAAAAATATGGCTCCCGAACTTTCTTACGACGAAATGAATAATCTTGCAGAAAAAATTGATATTGGGGGTGATGGATTAACAATTCTGCCTTTCGGCAATGGTGCAGAAAGAATGTTTGAAAACAAAAACATATGGAGCCATTTCCTTAATGTCGATTTTAATCGTCATACAAAAGCTCATTTCTTCCGAGCAGTTCAGGAAGGAATCGCATTCTCATTCAAATATGGAATTGAAATAATAAATGAAATGGGTTTGAATATAAACATAATTCGAGCAGGTAATTCTAATTTATTTTTAAGTCCAATATTTAGAGAAACATTAGCAAATTTAACACAGGCAACTATTGAACTATATGATACTGATGGTGCTCAGGGTGCTGCTCGAGGAGCTGCTTATGGTGCAAATTATTATAAATCTTTCGAAGAAGCATTTAGAAATTTAGAAAAGATTAAAGTTATTAATCACAAAGTAGAATTAATTGAAAAAACCATGAATGCATACAATAACTGGAATGAACAATTAAAAAAATTTCTATAAATCATTAACAAAAAAAGGTGAACAATATGGGAGTACTAATCGGTGACAAAGAATATTTCAAAGGAATCAACAAAATTCAATATGAAGGAAAAGATTCCAAAAATCCATTAGCTTTTAAGTGGTATGACGAAAACCGAGTTGTATTCGGAAAAACAATGAAAGAATACTTCAGATTTTCTGCAGCATACTGGCATAGCTTCTGTTCAGAATTATCTGACCCATTTGGAAGAGGTACAAAACGACTTCCCTGGAATGAGGAAAAAGACCCAATATCAAGAGGCAAAGCAAAAATGGATGCTGCTTTCGAATTTATCACAAAATTAGGATTACCATTTTATTGCTTCCACGATTTCGATTTAGTCGAAGAAGGAGATACAATCGAAGAATCAGATAAAAGACTTCAGATAATGATAGACTATGCAAAAGAAAAACAAAAAGCTTCGGGTGTAAAATTATTATGGGGAACTGCAAACTTATTTTCACATCCTCGATATATGAATGGCGCAGCAACTAATCCAGATTTCCATGTAGTTACATATGCTGCCACACAAGTCAAAAGAGCAATTGATGCTACAATTGAACTCGGGGGTGAAAATTATGTATTCTGGGGAGGACGTGAAGGTTACTTAACTCTTCTCAATACAAACATGAAAAGAGAAAAAGAACACATGGCTAAATTTCTTGAATTAGCAAAAGATTATGGACGTAAACAAGGTTTCAAAGGAACATTTTTAATAGAACCAAAACCAATGGAACCTTCAAAGCATCAGTATGATTATGATGTAGAAACTGTAATTGGATTTTTAAGATATTTTGGATTAGATAAAGATTTTAAATTGAACATAGAAGTTAATCATGCTACTTTAGCAGGACACACATTCCAGCATGAAATTCAATGCGCTGTAGATGCAGGATTATTCGGAAGTATAGATGCTAATCGTGGTGATTATCAAAATGGATGGGATACAGACCAATTCCCAATCAATATTTATGAATTAGTTGAGGCAATGCTTGTAATTGCAGAAGCCGGTGGTTTTGGAACCGGTGGCGTAAACTTCGATGCAAAAGTTAGAAGAAACTCTACAGATATTGAAGACATTTTTATTGCTCACATTGCAGGAATGGATGCATTTGCAAGGGCATTGATTGTAGCAGAAAAAATATTAAATGAATCTGATTACAAAAAAATCCGTCAAGAAAGATATGCCTCATTTGACAGCGGTGATGGTGCAAAATTCGAAAAAGGTGAACTAACTCTTGAAGACCTAAGAGAACTTGCAATTAAATATGGTGAACCAAAATTAATTAGTGGTAAGCAGGAATTATTAGAGCAAATGATAAATATGTATATCTAATTCTCTCCCACTAAAAAAGGCTTTAGCTTCTTTTGATGCTAAAGCCTTTTTAATATTATTCAACTGACAAGCTTTATTTAGCATAAACTTCCATATACTTTTCATGAAACGAAGCAATTAATTTATATGCTTTTTCTAATACATTTTCTGGCGGTAGAAATACTACACGGAAATGATTAGTGCCTGGCAATTGTCCAAAACCACTTCCTGGAACTACAACCACTCCTGTTTCTTTTATTAATTCTATAGTCCAATGAACATCATCAGAAATATTATGGATTTTCGGGAATGCATAAAATGCACCTCTGGGTTCAACACAAGATATACCTGGAATTGAATTAAGCATTTCAACTGTTAAATTTCTTCTGCTTGTCAATTTATTTACAGCAACTTCAAGATGTGATTGGTCGCCAAGTAAAGATGGAGCAATTCCATACTGTTCAGGATGATTGGCACATAATCTTGCTCTTAACAATTTATTAATTGCTTCAATATAGTCTTTAAGAACTGATTTATTCCCGCTTACAATGCCCCAACCAATTCTAAAACCCGGCACCATATAATTTTTTGACAGACCACCAAATGTAATCACAGGAACATCTGAATTTATTGAAGCTACTGAAATATGTTGTTCGCCATCCATTAAAAGTTTATCATAAATTTCATCTGAAAAAATTACCAGATTATGTTCAATCGCTAAATCCACAATTTTCTTTAAAGTATCATAAGAATTATTGGCACCAGTAGGATTATTTGGATTAATAATAATAATGGCTCTTGTTTTATCATTTATTTTACTTTTAATGTCTTCAATATTTGGTTGCCAGCCATTATTTTCATCAAGATAATATGGATTTTCAATTAACTGCAGTTTACTTTGAATTGCAGTATAAAGAGGATAACCTGGAGTTGGAGTTAAAACATTTTCACCTTCATTAACAAGTGCAGTCAAACAAATATCAATTGCTTCGCTTGCACCAGTAGTAATAAAAATATCCTGAATATTTTTAATTCCTTTTCTTTCGGCTTCTTTTTCTATTGCATCAATTGCAGGTTTAATTCCAGAAGATGGTGCATAACCATTATAATTTTTTAGCATTGCCTTATAAGTTTCTTCAATCAAATGCCTTGGCGGTTCAAAGTCAAAAAGATTTGGGTCCCCAATGTTGAGATATAACATTTCTTTGCCAGTCTTTTCAACTTCTTTTGCAATAACTACAATATCTCTTACAGCATATGCAACATTTTCTATTCTTTTAGCAGGTTTAATTACAAAGTTATTCATTATTACCTCAACAAAAATTCTACAAAAATAAATTAGCTGTGTATTGAAATATACGAAGTTATAAGAGAAAATATTATATGAAGCTGAATTAATCTTTAATGTGAAAATCAGAAGAATCTTTTGCTTTACTAATTAGGAAAGCTTTAAAACTAAAAAACTGTTCTAAGCTAATAACTAGGGTAACTATAAATAAATCGAAGGATGAAATCTAAGATTCTTATTTTAATAAATGCTTAGTCTAATTTTTAGAAAACAAGTGTCCAGAGGATATAATCTAAGATTAGAATTAATGCAGAACTTAACACGAAAGAGCGGATTGTAGATAATCCAACACCTTCAGCACCTCCTTCGGTCTTAAAGCCAATGTGACAACCAAGTAAAGAAGTCACTGCACCAAATACCATTCCTTTGAACAAACCAAATATGAAATCACCAAAAATAAAATATCTTCTTACTGATTCGAAAAATACGCTGTATGAAACTCCGAGGAAAAAATTGGATATGAAATATGCTCCAATGGTTGCAATCGCATTTGCAAATATTACAAGGATAGGCATCATAATAATTGATGCAAAGAATCGAGGTGTAGCTAAAAATCTAACTGGACTTATACCCATAGTTTCGAGCGCATCAATTTGTTCGGTGACTTTCATTGAACCAAGTTCTGCTGCAATCGATGCACCTACTCTTCCTGCAATTACAATTGCGGTTAAAACCGGACCCAACTCTGTAATAATAGCACGACTTGTTGCAGCTCCTAAAAATGAAAGCGGTGCTAATCCTTTTAATTGATATGCAGCCTGCCAAGCAGATACTGCCCCAGTAAAAATTGCGATTATAAATACAAGCGGCAACGAATTTACTCCGATATGTTCCATTTGATATAGAAAATTCTTTCTTCCTTTAATCAATGATGGAGTATAAAACAAGATTTCTCCAAGCAGCTTAAATACCTGTCCACTTTCTTGAAAAAAATACAGCGTCTTCTTTCCTAATTTCTGGAATAAATTTAGTATCATAAATAAATTTTCTTTTTAACAAAACTAATAAAGTTGTTTGATTTTAGAAATTAATTCATTTGCATCTTCACAATTAATCAATTCTTCTATAAAATTTTTGTTACTGAATTTTACAGCTATTTCAGAAAGTAACTCAAGCTGCAATTCAGGTTTATTTTCCGGCGTAATTAAAAGAATTATTAATCTGGCTGGAAGATTATCAAGAGAATTAAAGTCAATGCCATTTTTATGAATTGCAATAGCTGCAAGAGGAGTTTGAATATTCATTCTTGCATGAGGGACTGCTAAGTGATTTTCTAAACCTGTTGACATTTGATTTTCGCGTTCGATAACACGACTAATTAATTTTTCACAGTCAATTTTATTGTTAATCCGGCAAATATTTATGCAGAGTTGTTTTATCAATTCCTCTTTTTTATCTACATCAGTAAATATTATGTTTTGAGGTTTTAATAAATCTGATAATTTCAATAACATTTTACTTTTCTTAATAAAAATGCTCATTAAAGGTGCACTTGTAAGAGTTGTAATCAGTGCCATAATTATCAATGCAACAAAAACTTTTTCACTAATCAATCCTGATTCGTATGCGACCATACCTAACACTAGCTCAATTGTACCATGAGCATTTAATCCGAATGCTACTGTTAAAGATTCATTTTTATTAAAACCTGATAGAAATGCTCCTGAATAAGTTCCAATAATCTTCCCAATAAGAGATAGTGATAAGAAAATACACACAAATGCAAAATCAAAATTTTGAATAAAATTAATTCTCAATCCAATCGAAACAAAAAATAATGGAGCAAAAATATTTGTAACTAATTGATTAATCATTTCTTTAATATTTTCAGTAATGTAAACTGAATCCCCTATGGCAATACCAATGATAAATGCACCGAATATTGCATGAATGCCAATAAATTCTGTAAATGCAGCACCTAAGAATCCAAGTATAAAAATTATATTCAATATCGCTCCTGGGCTTGAGAGGTATTTTTTTGAAAAACCTAATGTCTTATCAATAAATTTTTTCAAAAACAAAAATACAAATAGTGTAAATGCAGCAAGAATTAAGATTACTTCATGTATTTCAAAATTATTTGATTGATTCTTGCCTATAATTCCCAATAACACTGAAAAGATTAACCAACCTGTCAAATCAATTAACATCGCAGATGTGATGATTGAAAATCCAATTTCCGTCTTAAAAATATTTAATTCCATCAATGTTCTTGCAACAACAGGTAATGCAGTAACAGATAGAGCAGTTCCAATAAAGAGAGAATAAACAAGATGTAATCCTGAATCAGCCAATCCTAATTGAGAAGGGAAAAAATATGCAGTAAAAAAACCCAATATAAATGGGCATAAAATTCCCAATAGACTTATTAAAAAAGATTTTCGTCCCTGCTTAATCATAACGGATATATCAATTTCAATCCCTGTCATCATTAAAAGCATGATAATTCCAAGAATTGTAATTCCATGAAGAGCTATTGCAACAGAATTGTACTGCTTGAAAATAGAATTATAAATTTCAGGGAAAAGAGAGCCTAAAATTGTAGGGCCTAAAATAATTCCAGCAATTATTTCTCCAATAACAATTGGTTGTTTTATAAATCTTAATAATTCACCAAAGCCTCTTGCAAAAAAAAGAATTATACTTATACTGATTAGAAAAATTGTTATTTCAGTGGATGATAAATTCATAAATAATTTTCAGGAACGAATTATTAATAATGAGCAAGGGAGTTGATTCAAAATAAATTCAATATCGTGTTGAAAAATTTTGTCGAACAATTTTAATTTTTTTTGTGGTGATGAAAGAACAAGCAAATCGCTATTTGAATTAACTGCATATTGTTTAATTTCCCAGCCCTGCTTTCCATACAAACAAACTCTTTTTACTTCTAATTCTGTTAAACCTAATTCATCTGAAAAGATTTTTAATTTTTCTTCTTCTTCTTTTTGAATTTCCAATCTTGTTTTTTCAGCTTTGTCTGCTTCACCTCCATCATAAATTGTAATTGCAAGTCCAGGAATTTGAAATTCTCTTACGAGAACAAATTCTTTTGCATTTTCTAATTTTGCAAATTCATATGCTTTCTTTACTGCTGTTTCATTAAGTTGTGAGTAATCAACATTTACACAAAATCTTTTAAATGAATCTAGTAGATTCCCTGGATTTACAATTACTAATATTGAACAAGGTGCTTCATGCATTAATTTTCTTGCAACTGAACCAATATAATATTTCAATAAACTTTCTTTTTCCAATGCCCCGGAAATTAATAAGTCAATTTTCTTTTCTTCACATATATTTGTAATAATTTTTGAAGCTTCGCCTTCTTGGATAATTATTTCATAAGAATTATCAGGAATATCAGCCTCATTAATCACTTTAATAATTTTTTCATGAACTTCATTTGAGTTTTCTCCCGCATGAATAATAAATAATTCTGATTGAAATAATTTTTGAAGTCGATGTGCAATTTTTAATAGTGCCAATGCATTCGGTGAAAAAGTAAATGCTAAGCCTAATTTGTTAAATAACATTCTACTTCACTCTTTTTATTTTTCAAATTAAACAAAACTTTTCTTATTGCCAATTACTAATTATTTTCATATATATTGCAAAGAAGAGAAACAATAATTATTTAATTTCTTTTTTAACAAATAAAAAATAACACTAAAAGAAAAATCAACAAAAGATGGTGATAAAATGGAAGACATTATTATTGAAAAAGTTGAACGAAAATCAAAAATAGAATTGCCTGAGAATTTAGTGTTTGGTAAAATTTTTACAGACCATGTATTTGAAATGGATTATGATGCATCAAAAGGAGGCTGGCAAAAACCTACAATTAAAAAATTTGAAAACCTGAGTATAAGTCCAGCTGCAATGGTTTTTCATTATGGTCAGGCAATTTTTGAAGGACTAAAAGCTTATAAGCAAGTTGATGGCAGGATTGCATTATTCAGACCCGAAAAAAATGTGGAAAGATTAAATCGTTCTGCAAAACGTTTGTGTATTCCTGAAGTTAATCCAGACTTAGCACTCAAAGCAATTATTGAACTTGTAAAAACAGACAAAGATTGGATACCTTCTAAACCCGGCTACTCACTTTATATAAGACCATTTATAATTGCTACCGAACCATGTTTTGGTGTTCGTCCAGCTGATAATTATAAATTTATTATTATACTTAGTCCCGTAGGTCCTTATTATCCCGAAGGATTTTTACCGGTTCCAATCATGGTAACAGATAAATATGTTCGTGCGGTCAGAAAAGGCACGGGTGATTGTAAAGCTGCAGGAAATTATGCTGCTGGACTTTTAGCTCAAGCAGAAGCAAAAAAAGAAGGCTATTCTCAGATTTTATGGCTTGATGCAATTGAACAAAAATACATTGAAGAAGTTGGAGCAATGAATATTTTTGTTCGTTTCAAAAATGAAGTTGCAACACCAATGCTCAGCGGTTCCATTTTACCAGGAATTACAAGAATGTCTGTTATTCAATTATTGAAAGATTGGGGTTACAATGTTTCTGAAAGATTAATTTCAATTCAAGAAATTATTGATGCTTATGATAAAGGTGAGTTAATCGAAATATTTGGAACTGGTACTGCTGCTGTAATTTCTTCTGTAAGCAGATTGAAATACAACAATAAAGTTTTGCAATTCAGCGATACAACCTCAGGTGAATTAGCTACAAAATTATATGAAGAATTAACTGGAATTCAATACGGACGAATACAAGACCGTTACGGCTGGATTACTTTTGTTGAATAAATAATCCTCTAACTTATGATAAAAAAATTTTCTTTTGTTTTGATGGTCGCAGTCGTACTAACTGCGACCTCTTTTCCTCAACATAAATCCAAACCCAAAAATATCATTCTATTAATTGGGGATGGTTTTGGTCTATCGCAAGTCTCTGCTTCAGTTCTTTCATTAAAAAATGATCAATTAAAAAAATTCAATTCAATTGGATTGGTAAACACTTGTTCAGCAGATAATCTAATAACCGATTCAGCTGCAGGTGCAACTGCTTATGCAACCGGTTATCGAACTAAAAATGGAAGAATTAGTATTGATGAAAATGGAAACAAACTCGAAACAATAATTGAAATTGCCCAGAAGAAAAAAATGTCAACTGGCATAATCGTTACTTCATCAGTTACAAATGCCACCCCAGCAGCTTTTATTTCGCATTCTATAAAACGACAGAACGAATTTGATATAGCCGAACAAATTGTTAAAAGCAAAATTGATGTTTTGTTTGGTGCAGGTACAGATTTTTTTCTTCCCAAAGAACTTGGAGGGAAAAGAGAGGATTCAAAAAATTTGATTGATTCAATGAAAATTCTTGGTTACGATTATATCAAAGAACCAAATGAACTTAATTCAAAAAAATTATCAAAGAAAACTTTTGGACTTTTTGAAGGTTATTCTTTGCCTCATGCAGATAAAAGAAATTATTCCTTAGGATTACTCACAAAAGCAGCAGCAAATTATTTAAGCAAAGACAAAGATGGATTCTTTTTAATGATAGAAGGTTCACAAATTGATTGGGCAGCCGACCAAAATGACAGCGATTACCTATTTGCAGAAATTTCAGATTTTAATTCTGCTATCGAAGAGGCATTGCAATTTGCAGAAAAAGATAAAAATACTTTAGTAATAGTAACATCAGACCACGATACTGGAAGTGCCGGTATTTCTGGTTATGATAAGGAAAAAAATCAGTTAATCTTAAACTGGGCTACAAAACATCATACAGCAAATTTTGTGGGAATTTTTTCCTATGGCCCTTCCTCAAATTTATTTAATGGGTTTCTTAATAATTATGAAATCGGGAGAAAAATTATTCACCTGATTAACCCACTAAAAAAATTTTAAAACCATTTTCAAATTTTTCTTGACACCTGAACATTTGTTCACTATATTTGCGCAGTGAACAAATGAGCACTAAAAATGGGAAAAGAAAAAATTACACCCCGTCAAAAAGAAATTCTTGATTTCATTAAAGATTATGTTGATTTAAATGGTTATCCTCCAACTTATCGTGAAATTGGAAGACAATTCAATATATCAAGCACATTTGGCGTCAAGCGACACATTGATGCATTAGTTAAAAAAGGATATTTAACAAACGAAAACCGTTCAAGTCGTACTTTATCTTTAATTATTAATAACTCCCCAATAAAAGATACCAATATAATTGAAATTCCTATTGTTGGGCGCGTTGCTGCCGGTGTTCCCATTTTTTCTGAAGAAAATATTGAGGGGAATCTTGCTCTGGATAAAAATTTAATTGGAAACAGAACTGAATGCTTTGGCTTAAAAGTTAGAGGCGATAGTATGATTAATGCAGGAATTCTTGAAGGCGACCTTGTTATTATTCAACCTCAAAGAGAAGCACAAAACGGCGATATAGTTGTTGCTCTCATAGGAGACGAAGCTACAATGAAACGATTAGTTATAGAAAATGGAAAAATTTATCTCGTGCCAGAAAATGAAAACTATGACCCTATCGTTGTTGAAAATTTAGAAGAGTTTACGATAATAGGTAAAGTAGTTGGTGTTTTCAGAAGTTATACTTAATTAAAAAGGGAGTTCATATGAAAAGTTTAATTTTCAAATCAGCTATTATAAATAGAAACAGAATTAAATTTTTATACGGATTAAAAGAAGTAATTGTAGAACCTTACTACATTACAAAAAATAAAAGAGGGAAAAAAGTTTTATATGGTAAGGTAAGCGGCACAAATCAAATTAAGTGCTTTGAGTATGAAAAAATTTCTAACATCAAAACATTGAGCTACGAAAGATTTTCACCAATTATTCCAATAATTCCATTATACAGTTAATTAATTAGAAAAAATGATAAAGAGCCAGATTAAAAAAATAAGAGTAGAAAAATTAGTCGACCATCTCTTGAGTCGAGGATATATTACATTAAGCAGAAAATACAGTAAATATCTACCCCCTCCTCAGCCAATTTATGGTTATGATGTTGATGTTATTGCAAAATATGATGAACCAAAATTCAACCATTTTAGATATGAAAGAAAAGTCGCTATAGGAATTACTTTATCAGACGAGGATTTAAATAATCCAGCACTATTAGACAAACTTATTCAGCTTACTAAAGTTCATTCAAAATATAACAGGAAAGTAACAGTATTTGTAGGAGTGCCAGGCAATCAAATAATTAAAGCAGATATGTTAATTTCAACGCTCGATGAAGAAGTTAAAAACAAAATTAAACTTATTCCGCTCTCTGAATAAGTCTTACCTATCAACATTTATATTTAATTAACAAAATTACTGAGCATTGTTTTTTATTATCAAATTATTTTTCTCATACCAATATCCCATAAGAAATACAAGCTCTTTCTATTCCATTTCAAATTTTCTTCATAAAAGATTTTTTTCTAAATGTGCTTTGCTTCAGAATAATTTTAAAGAAAGGTTATATTATTTCTCTACAATCCAAATATAAAATTACCATTTAATGTATAATAATTTTTGGGATTATCAACTGCATAGAATAATGTGTTCAATTTCGCCTCAATTGATAAACCGAAATTCGAACTTATCATATTCTTAATTCCTAAACCTATTCCTGCTCCAAATAAACTTTTACTCATCTGCTTTTTTGATGCAGGGTCTGCATAGAATGAAATTATTTTTTCATTTACTTCATCAAGTATAATTACATTTTTATAACCATAATATTTAAGATAATTATAACCAAGTTCTGAATTAAGGAATATCTGAAATGTATTAATTGATTTTAAATTCCAATGCATACCAAAATAAATAGGGTATAAAATATGGTCACTTTCAGAATATGAAGAATAGGGCTTACTATATTTGGCAATAGAGATTATATTTTTGTCCCATAATAAAATTCCAGTATGAAAATAAAGAGAACGCTCTTCAGATAATTTATAATTTACTTGAATATTACCGGATAAACCTCTATCAGCATTATTTGGAAAAAGTAAACCGCCGCCAATTTGAATTGAGTATAGTGATTGCCCTAAATAATTAATATGGGATATGAAAATTAAAGAGGAAATTATGAATAATAACTTTTTCATTTTTGCCCTCCCGAAATTAAAAAATATTTATTATAAAAAGCTCCCGATGCTGAATTGAACTGAATTAAATTTTGCCTGAAAATAATCATTCTTTACTACTTTAAAAAGAAAATCATTGAAACGAAACTCAAAGAATAATTTGCCATTCAAGATATTTTTAGGTTGTAATCCTAAACCAAAACTATATCCAAGCAAAAATTTTTCTACATTATTGTTCAGAATTAACTGGTCTCTATTTTTTAACATATTGTTGAAAGAAAATGAAATAATTCCGAACAAACAAATATTATCATTTTCATATTTGGGCTGGAAAGATAAATTCAAAGAAAGAAAATCATAAGCGTGATCAATAATTACAAATTCTCCGGTTCCATCAGGACTTTCTGAGGTAGTTGCAGGAAGTTTATCTTCTGCTCCTTCTTGACGATAACCAAGCTCGGCTTCAAAACGATAATACTCTGAATTAAGAAAATAAGCAAAGATACTATAAGAACCGCTCAAACGAGAATCCTTATATAAGTTCCAATAATAATTGTTAACTTTTACATCTGCAGCCTTCGAGGAAATAAAACCAATTTTAATCCCATAATTTGAAATGATTTGAGAGTAAGAAAAAATAGGAAGGAACAATAAAAAGAATAAAGATTTTTTACCCATTTTTATCTCAAGTTTATTATTCATTACAAAACTTATTCAATATTCTGAGCACAGTCAAGCAATTGTTTTTCTGAATATCAAACTGTGCTCATTTAATTATGCTGGAACTGGACGTAAATTAATTGTAATAGTAGCTACATTTTTAATTTCTGGTTTTGCCTCTTCTGCCCCTTTTTTCTTAGAAATAACAGCTTGTTGTTGAACACTTATGAAACGAACAACCGGTTTATTCTCAACAATTTTAAATTCTGCGGGGAAAGAAATTGAAACATCAGAGGCAATGAATGCCAATGGTTCTTTAGACCTTTTTGCATTTTCTGAAATTGTATTATTAGCTTTTGCAAAAGAATTAGAAAGAGTCTCAACAACTTTTTCAAGTCCAATAAAATTTTCTTCTTCTTTTTTAACTGCCATATTACCTCACATTTATCCTTCTAATGTTACTACGGGAACTATTGTGCAGCTAATTTCAAGTCCCCAATGACTTTTGTAATCCACTGTAATTTTTTCTTTAATGCTCAAGCGCCAAATATTTAGTGATACATTCGTTTCACTTTGAACAGAAAAGTCTGCAGAGATATTTACTTTGAAAGTAAATTCTTTAATTGCCATTGGGTCTGCACCAGTGCTCATAATTGCCTGAGCAGCTCGTGCGGATGCTGCCATAGAAACTATATATACGCTAAGTTCAACTGGATTTGCTACTGCCATTACTTACCTCCTTTTTTTATTGTTAAATTGTTGCATCAACTATTAAATGCAACATAATTACAAATATTCTTGAAAAGGAGGATTATGATATTAATTAAATCTGACTAACCCTCATGCAAAATTAATATTTGCAATTCTGAAACGAACTTAATCAATATTAAACTACTTCTCAAGTAAATTATAAATTTTATTTTTTAAGAAGTATTGAAAAGAGTAACATTTATTAACGGTAAATGTTTTCGATAAACTTTACGGAAGCCTCTGCAACTTTTTCTCCATCAATTGCAGATGAAACAATACCGCCAGCATAACCAGCTCCTTCACCACACGGGAATAATCCTTCTATTTCAATATGCATAAGAGATTCTGAATCACGGGGAATTCTAATTGGCGAGCTTGTTCGAGTTTCTGCTGCAAGTAATTGTGCTTCATCTGTTATATATCCCTTCATTTTTTTATCAAATATTTTTAACGCTTTTCTAATTCCATCGACAATATTTAGAGGCAGAACTTCGTGTAAAGGTGCGCTTTTTACTCCAGGAATGTAAGATGTAGAAGGCAATGTGGAAGATACTTTTTTATTTATGAAATCTGTTACTCTTTGGGCGGGAGCTCTTTGAGTTCGTCCTCCAAATTCAAATGCTGTTCTTTCAATTTCTTTTTGAAATTCTAGACCAGCAAAAACTCCAAATGATTTATATTTCTCCCAATCTTTTTCATCAACTGTTACAACCAAACCAGAATTAGCAAAGGGAGAATCGCGTCTCGATACACTCATTCCATTTAAAACAAGTTCCTCGGGTGATGTAGAAGCAGGAATAATTATTCCACCAGGACACATGCAAAAAGAATATATTCCATGCTCATCAACTTGACATGCTAAATTATAACTTGCAGCAGGTAAATTGGGATGCCTTATTTTTGAGTGATATTGAATTTCATCTATCAAACTTTGAGGATGCTCAATTCTTACTCCAACAGCAAATGGTTTTGGTTCTAATTTAATTCCTTTTTGATGAAGCAAATAATAAATGTCTCTTGCTGAATGTCCTACTGCAAGTATTACAGCATCACTGATATACTCTGTTTCATTATTTACTATTACACCAATTATTCTTTTGTTTTCAATTATTAAATCTGTCACTCTCGAGTTGAAATGAACTTCGCCGCCACAATTTAAAATTGTCTCTCGAATATTATAAACAACATTGGGTAACTTATTAGAACCAATGTGTGGATGTGAATCAATTAAAATTTCTTCCCTTGCGCCGTGCTGGACAAGGATTGATAAAATTCTTTTAACATCTCCTCTTTTAGTTGAACGTGTGTAAAGTTTTCCATCACTATAAGTTCCTGCTCCGCCCTCACCAAAACAATAATTTGAATCAGGATTTACAATTCCATCTCTTTGAATTGCTTTTAAATCTCTTCTTCGGCTGCGAACATCTTTACCTCTTTCAAGTATTATTGGTTTTATACCTAATTCAATCAATTTCAATGCTGCAAACATTCCTGCAGGACCAAAACCAACAATGATTACTTTCCTATTACTTTTTACAGGCTCGAATTTAATTGGATTAAACAATGCCTGCGGTTCTTCATTAACATAGACAATAACTTTTAATTTATAAACCGGATTAATCTTTCTTGCATCAATAGATTTTTTTATTATCTGAACAGAAGTAATTTCTTCTAAATTTACTTTTAAGATTCTGGAAGATTTTTCCCTCAGATGTTCATAATCAAAAATAAAATCAGGATGAATTGTAAGTTCAATTTCTTTTTTCATTTTTTATATAATTAAGAAATTCAAGGATAATGCATTGGAATAAATTATCTGGCTATAAAAATTATCATTACAAATAAACATTACATTCAAAAGTTATTATAAAAATTTTCTAAGGATATCACTTTATCATTTCAAATTTCATAATTAGATTCTTACAAAAACATTTTAATAAGTTGCTTTTATGATTCCACCATCCACTGCAATAGTAGAACCAGTTATATAGCCAGCCTGTTCAGATGCAAGATATAAAATTAAAGATGCTACTTCGTCAGGGCGTGCTAATCTTTTCATCGGTACTTCATTTGCCATTGAAGCTAAAACTTCTTCATGTGATATCCCGCTTTGCTTGGCTTTTACTACTGCTAATTCATAAATTCTTGATGTTAATGTATAACCTGGAGCCACATTATTAATTGTTATATTGTATCTTCCAATTTGATTACTGAGAGTTTTTGCAAAAGCTGTTACGGCACTTCTAAGAGAGTTTGATAAAATTAAATTATCTACAGGTTGTTTTACAGCAAGTGAAGTTACATTAATAATTCTGCCCCAGTTTTTTTCTTTCATTCCAGGCAATACAAGTCGAGTAAATCTTACTGCACTCATCAAAATTTGTTTGAATGCAAAATCCCAATCGTCATCATTAAGTTCATCAAAAAATCCTGCACGTGGACCGCCGCAATTATTAACAAGTATATCAATATTTCCGAAAGTTTCGGTTACAACTTTTACAGTATTTTCTATATCCTCTAATTTGTTTATATCACATACAACCCATAGTGGTTCGATATTATATAACGATTTAATTTCTTTAACAGCTTTTAATAAATTTTCCTGACTTCTTGAACAAATTGCAACATTGCAACCTTCTTTTATAAATTGTTCTGCTGTAGCTCTTCCAATTCCCATGCTTGCTGCAGTGACCAGAACATTTTTCCCTGTTAAATTTAGTTCCATGTTGCACCTATTTTTTTATAAAAGAAGTAAAAAATTACAGATTGAAGCAAATAAAAGGGCTGTCTCTTAATTCAAAAAAGAGACAGCCTGAAATTTACATTTCTGGATTATAATTAATTGCAGCCAAACCGGGGAAAATTGCGGTTGTGTCAAGTTCTTCTTCAATTCTCAAAAGCTGATTATATTTTGCAATTCTATCAGTTCTGCTTGCCGAACCTGTTTTAATTTGTCCTACATTAGTTGCAACTGCAATATCTGCAATTGTTGTATCTTCAGTTTCACCAGAACGATGACTAATTACAGAAGTATAACCAGCTCTCTTAGCCATTTCAATAGCTTCGAGAGTTTCGGTTAATGTTCCTATCTGATTTACTTTGATAAGAATAGAATTTGCTACACCCTTTTCAATCCCTTTTGCAAGAAATTCTGTATTTGTAACAAAGACATCGTCGCCAACTAACTGAACTTTATCACCTAATTTATCAGTTAATAATTTCCAGCCATCCCAGTCAAACTCAGCCATTCCATCTTCAAGAGAAATAATTGGATATTTATTTACCCAGTCTACCCAGAAGTCAACCATTTTTTCTGGAGACATATAATTCTTAGTTGATTTAAAGAAATAATAAGCTTTCTTTTCATCGTCCCACATTTCACTTGATGCAGGGTCCAAAGCAATATAAATATCTTTTCCTGCTTTATAACCTGCTTTTTCAATTGCTTCGAGAATTACTTCTATTGCTTCCTCATTTGATTTTAAGTTCGGTGCAAATCCTCCTTCATCACCTACAGCAGTATTATAACCTTTTTTATGAAGAACCGACTTCAAGCTGTGAAATGTTTCTACGCCCATACGAAGTGCTTCGGAAAAACTTGGGGCACCGGCAGGCATAACCATAAATTCCTGAAAGTCAACATTATTATCTGCATGTTTACCACCATTCAAAATATTCATCATTGGAACTGGAAGAGTTCTTGCATTAGTTCCACCAATGTAACGATACAAAGGTAAACCAAGAGCTTCGGCAGCTGCTTTAGCACATGCTAACGAAACACCAAGGATTGCATTAGCTCCAAGTTCCGATTTATTTGGTGTTCCATCAAGTTCACAAAGTAAATTATCAATTGCTACCTGTTCTGTAGCATCAAAATCAATTATTTCGTCAGCAATTCTGTTATTAACATTTTCAACAGCTTTTTTAACACCTTTACCTAAATATCTTGATTTGTCTCCATCTCTTAATTCAACTGCTTCGTTTTCACCGGTAGAGGCGCCGCTTGGAACAGCAGCTCTTCCTACTACTCCGCATTCTAATGTTACTTCAACTTCAATTGTGGGATTACCTCTTGAGTCAAGGATTTCTCTTCCCCATACATCAACTATTGTAGTCATTTCTTAGCTCCTATTATTTTGTGAATTTCAATTACAAAAATAACTAAAAGATTGAAGTAATATCAATTCGAACTCTATTTTATTAAGTAAAATGCAAGTGAAATTTTTGTGAATAACCTGCTAATAATTAATGAATAGTAAAATTTTTATATTTGCGAAGTAAAATAAAAAAAATTGCCCCCGTAGCTCAGTATGGATAGAGCAGGAGTTTCCTAAACTCTTGGTCGGAGGTTCGAGTCCTCTCGGGGGTACTGATATTTTTTTTACTTCAATTCTTCTTTTTTTATTTTTTAGCTCAGTATGGATAGAGCAGTCCGCCAAACGGCGGATTGGTCGGAGGTTCGAGTCCTCTCGGGGGTACTGATATTTTTTTTACTTCAATTCTTCTTTTTTTATTTTTTAGCTCAGTATGGATAGAGCAGTCCGCCAAACGGCGGATTGGTCGGAGGTTCGAGT
>Ga0315298_1000811_pt1 | contig 59854 bp, 61 predicted proteins | sample WHS_1_MG_FD_203077 | JGI IMG/M metagenome (GOLD analysis project Ga0315298, IMG submission 203077) | Extremophilic microbial mat communities from Washburn Hot Springs, YNP, Wyoming, USA - WHS_1_MG | ecosystem: Environmental > Aquatic > Thermal springs > Hot (42-90C) | place: USA: Wyoming... | reverse complement strand
GTAAGACAGCGACGCATCCGATCTCTTTCGGAACGCAATATTAAGGGTTTGCACCGGCCTGCGGCTCCAGGGAGGCTATCATCTCCTCCGCGGCAGGGGATTCGGCGCCGTAGATCTCCGACATGTACCTGATCCCAGTCTCGTTCGCCTCAGCCCCATCCCACGACGCGACCGCGTCCCTGACGACCGCGATCCTGTACCCCCTGAAGAAGGCGTCCGCGGCGGTGTGCCTCACGCATATGTTGGTGTCGATCCCCGTGATCGCCACCCGGTCCACCCCCAGCTCCCTCAGGAGCAGGTCCAGGTCGGTCTGGAAGAAGCCGCTGTACCTCCTCTTCCTCACCACAAAATCGCCATATTGTGGCTTAAGCTCCTCAACGACCTCGGCACCCCAGGTCCCGGCTATCGCATGATCCCCCCAAAGCTCGAGCTCCCTGTCGACGCCCGGGAAGTGCGTGTCGCAGATGTACACCACCGGGAGCCCCTTCCTCCTGAAATGGTCTGCAAGCGCCCTTATCTTCGGGATTATGGCCGCAGCAGCTTCGCACCTCATCTTGCCCGAGACGAAGTCGTTCAGCATGTCTATAACAAGGAGGGCTGTTGCCAACCCAGCCTCACCACCAGATCCACACTCCTCAGATCGGGATATAGGCTTTCCCCCGAGGGCTGCATGATCGAGCTTTGTGCGCGCTGGTCGATCTTGGTCGCGGAGGAGTTACGGTTATAGCCCCACGCTGCGATCTAGGGTTGGTGGACGCGGTTGCCTTATGAAATAGAGTATATCGACGTGGAGGCGAAGCACAGGCTCTGGTCAGACCTCACGAAGCGCCCCCTCTATACGCGGAAGGCCGACATATACGGGTGCTGCATCAAGCTCCTCACCGACAGCAGGCTCACCTCCGACCTGTGGTCAGACAACTTCTACTCCTCGGACGAGAACAGGCGGTCCCACGGCAGGCTCCTCGCGGTCGAGGATCCGGTCCAGCCTCCCCACGTCAAGTACGACCCGTACACAAAGACTGCAATTATCTTCAACATAGACTACTACGGGTGGATCAAGAGCGTGGCCCTCGCGGTCACGGGCGAGATACTCGAAGACTCGCACGAGATCTTCTCGGTCCACGGCGCAGCCCTCGACGTCAACGGATCCGGGGTCGCGATCATCGCAGGGAGCGGGGTCGGTAAGACGACCCACAGCTGGGGGATGCTCCGGAACCCTGGCGTCAGGCTCCTTGCTGACGACTGGTTCTTCGTCAGGGTCTACGAGAGGAGCCTCCTCGCGTTCGGGTCCGAGAAGAACTGCTACGTGGACGCGGACCTGGGGCACATCTGGGGGGAGTACAAGAACATGCTCGACCGGGCGGTATTCGACAAGAGGGGGAGGGCCGTCGTCAACGCCAGGTGGGTTGTAGGGAACGACGGCGTGATCCCGATGACGACGCTCCGGAAGGTGGTACTCCTCAAGAGGGACCCGTCGGACGGGGCGGTGATCAGGGAGCTGGATCCGGGGGAGGCTTTCGAGATCCTCTCCAGGAACGGTTTCTACAACCCCCACCAGCTCGTCAACGACGGGAGGAAGTTCCAGCTCAGGAGCGGCTTCTTCAAAACCCTCCTCAGCAGGACGCGGATCTTCCTCGCGAACACAGCGCACCCTGCACCAGAAGTCCAGGACAGGATATTCCAGGCGGTCTCGGGATGAACCATCCCGATTCGAGAACAGTTAAATATCCCGCCGGCTCGACTTACTCCCACTGAGGGCTAGAAAATGCAGAAGAAGCACGTGCTCTACATCCTGCTTGACGGGCTCGGCGACCGCCCGGTGGCAGAATTCGGCAACAGGACCCCGCTCGAGGCGGCGAACCGACCGAAGATGGACGCGCTCGCCAGGGGAGGGAGATCTGGCGTCGTCTACACGGTGGGCAGGGGGATCGCGCCCGAGTCGGACGTGGCCGTGATAAGCATGCTCGGCTACGACCCCCACAAGACCTACACCGGGAGGGGGCCGATCGAGGTCTTCGGGTCTGGGATGTCGATGGAGAACGGGGACCTCGCAGTCCGGTGCAACTTCGCAACCTTCAGCAGCGACTTCACAATAATCGACAGGCGGTGCGGCAGGTCGCTCACGACCGAGGAAGCCAGGGTGCTCGCCGACGCGATCAACAGTGAGGTGACCCTCGAGTCCCACCCGGCTGAGTTTGAGTTCAGGAGCACGGTCGGGCACAGGGGCGTCCTCCTGATCAGGTGCAAGGAGGGCAAGCTCTCAGGGAACATCTCGAACACAGACCCCGCCTACCTCAAGAAGGGCGGGATGGGGATAGCGCTCGAGACCTTCGAGAACAAGGTCCAAAACGCGGCCCCGCTCGACGGGAGCGAGGAGGCCAGGAGGGCTGCGGATCTGCTGAACGAGTTCACCCGGAAGAGCTACCAGGTGCTCGAGTCCCACCCGATAAACATGGACCGCAAGGCGCATGGGAAGCCGCCCGCGAATGGGATACTCGGGAGGGACGCAGGGTCTTCGCTGCCAAACTTCACCCCAGTCACTGATCTCTACGGGATGGAGTTCGCTGCATTGGTCGAGATGCCAGTCGAGCGTGGGATAGCGCTCCTCTGCGGCATGGACACCGTCGAGCTCCCGAAATCGACAGGCGACCTCTCCCTGGACTACGAGAAGAGGGCCGAGCTCGCGAGCGAGCTGATCCAGTGCTACGGGGGCGTCTACATACACATAAAGGGGCCGGACGAGCCAGCCCACGACGGGGACTGCGCCAAGAAGAGGAGGTCGATCGAGATGATCGACGAGCACTTCTTCGGGCACCTCCATTTGGATTTGGATAGCACCGCGGTCGTGGTCACAGCGGATCACTCGACGCCATGCTCTCTGAGGGCCCACTCCGACGATCCTGTGCCGCTCATTGTGGCTGGAGCCGGGATAGGGACCGACGGGACGGCCGAGTTCGGCGAGTCGGAGTGCAGGAAAGGATCCCTTGGGGAGATCGACGGGGTCGACCTCCTGAAAAGGGTAATAAGGATGGTCTCCTAGGGGAAGTCAAAATTAGACAAGGAAGGTGATCTATCTACATGTCGAATGTGCCGAAGCGCCTTTACAGGTCTAACTCGAGCAGGATACTCGGAGGGGTCTGCGGCGGGATAGCAGAGTACTTCAATGTCGACCCGGTGATAATTAGGCTCATCTGGATAGTCTTCACGGTGATTTACGGGTTCGGAATCCTCTTGTACCTGATCGCCTGGGTGATCATCCCCCCTTCGCCGGAAGGATCCTCCCCGCCCCAGCAGGGGATCGGGACTGCAGCATTCTCCTTTGACAGGCGAGCCCAGAAAGCACTGGTTGCATTGGGCCTCATCCTCGTGCTGATCGGTGTGCTCGAGGTCACGCGGCTCTCGGCGCCTATCAAGGCGCTCATTGCGACCGCCTTCTCCTTTCCCTTTGTTTTTATATGGCTAGGCATACTCGTAATAGTGATAGCATTGATGAGCCGGAGATAAACCGCCTTGTCGCTGGGCCCTGTGCTTGCACTGTCGGTAGCGGCCGCTGTTGTCATGCTAGGGTTCGGGATAATAATGCCATTCCTGCCCGTCTACGCACAGCTGCTCGGCGCCGCAAGCGGGGTCGACATAGGCATCCTCTCCTCCGCCTTCCTGATCACAAGGACGCTGCTGGCGACGCCTGCCGGATCTTTCTCAGACAGGCTGGGGAGGAAGCGGATAATAATCGCCGGGCTGGCGATCTACTCCGTCCTTTCGGTGCTGTTTGCCTTCGCCTCCACCTGGATGGAGCTGATAATGTACCGGACCCTCCAGGGGGTGGCGTCCGCATTGGTCTGGCCAGCCTCGACTGCACTCGTCGCGGACATGTCCCTCCCTGAGAGGAGGGGGACGGCCATGGGCCTGTTCAACTCAGTGTCGATGAGCGGCTGGATGATCGGTCCGGCGCTCGGCGGCGCGATCCAGTGGTACTCCAGGAACGCCCTGGGGATGGGGCTGCTGGACAGCTTCAGGACCCCGTTCTACGTCTCGGCGATCCTCTCGCTGATATCGATGATCCTCGTGGTTGTGCTCGTGAAGGCAGCAAAAGCACCAGGGTCGAGGAGCAAGAGGCTCGGCTTGCCCATGAAGGAGATCGATCCGAGATTCAGGAGGAGCGTTTACGTCCTTCTGTTCCTGTTGATCTCGTACGGCTTCGCGACATCCTTCGTAGAGCCAATGCTCGTCTACTTCGTCCAGCACGAGTACAGCCTGAGCGAGGACCTCGTCGTATCTAACATGGCAATCGTCTTCACGATATCCGGGGTCGTCATGCTCGGCACCCAGCTCCTCGGCGGGAGGATCGCCGACCGCTACAGCAAGAAGAGGACGATACTCTCTACGTCAGCGGTAGCCCAGGCCCTGACGATGGCCATGCCCTTCTCGAGGGACGTGGGGGAGATAGGGTCTGTGATGGTCGCGAGATCGGCGTTCTACGGCCTGGGGTCACCTGCCTACACCGCGTTCCAGCAGAACCTGCTCCCGTCGAAAGTCAGGGGAGCCTTGACCGGGCTCTTCGACACTGCCTTCGGATTTGGGGCATTCGCCGGGCCGATAGCCGGTTTCTTCCTCTACGACACCGTCTCCCACAGCTCGCCCTTCCTGGCGAGCGGCTTGCTGGGCATCGCCACGCTGGTGGCAATCGTGCTCTTCACGTACGAGCCAAAGCGTGAAGAGGTGCCCGCTTGAGGGGCGTGGCATTGCCCCCTCTTGGATCCAAGAGTTCAATCAACCAATTAATTAATGCTTATAAACCGAACAACACTACATTTTCTCGGTGTCTGCTTTGCCAAAGATCAAGTGCAAGAAAGTAACCTGGGAAGAAGTCGAGGAATGGAGCCGCATCGTCTCTGACAACGTCTATTCGTCCGGGTGGATCCCGGATGTAGTTGTCGCAATCTCGAGGGGCGGGTATGTGCCCGCGAGGCTGGTCTGCGACAGGCTCGTAGTGGGGGAGCTCGTATCCCTGCAGATCTCGCACTGGCCCTCTGCCGCCCAGATGGCAAAGGAGGCTGGCGTCCGCACACCACTGCACTGCAACATGGGCGGGAAGAAGGCCCTCATCGTGGATGACATCGCAGACACCGGGGAGTCCCTGATAATCGCGAAGGACCACGTCTGGACGAACTGCAGGCCGGACGCGATCAGGATAGCCTCGCTCCAGTGGATCTCCGGGAGCAGCAAGATACGCCCGGACTACTATGCCGAAGAGGTGAAGGAATGGATCTGGTACCAGTACCCATGGACCAGGCTTGAGGACATAATAGGCTTCGTGAAGAAGGTCGTCGAGGAGAACCCCGGCAAGGAGGCGTGGTCCCTCGATGAGATCATTGGCAAGGTCAGGGAGTGGTATGGCGTCGAGTTCGATCGCTGGTTCTTCGAGAGGGCGCTGGACAGGCTCGTCTCGAAGGGGCTCCTGAAGAGGGAAGGGGACCGCATAATCGCAAAAGTATAAATGAGATCGTGGTTGGTGTTGGGCATGTCTTTCAAGTGTAATGCTGAGATCGGGATAATAGGCGGGAGCGGGTTCTACGACCCGGCCATGTTCGACTCTGTTTCCGAGGTGAAGATCCACACGCCTTTTGGACCCCCCTCCGACATCATCTCTGTGGGCGATCTTAGGGGCGTCCGCGTGGCTTTCCTCCCCAGGCACGGGAAGAGGCACTCGATACCCCCCCACCTCATCAATTACCACGCAAACATATGGGCGCTAAGGGACCTCGGCGTGAGGAGGATACTCGCCCCGTCCGCAGTGGGCAGCCTGAAGGAGGAGATCAAGCCAGGCGACCTCGTGATCCCGGACCAGTTCATCGACTTCACCAAGAACAGGCGATATTCGTTCTACGACGGCGCAGTCGTGGGGCATTTCTCGCTTGCGGACCCTTTCTGCCCTGACTTGAACCAGAAGGTGGCCGAAACAGCCAGGAAGCTGGGGATAAGCGTGCATTCGCCTGCGTGCTATGTGTGCATCGAAGGTCCGCGGTTCTCGACGAGGGCAGAGTCGAGGCTCTTCAGGTCATGGGGCGCCGACATCATCGGGATGACTTTGGTTCCCGAGGTCGTCCTCGCGAGGGAGGCCGGGATCTGCTACACGACGATCGCCACGGTCACCGACTACGACGTGTGGGCAGAGAAACCGGTCACGGCGCAGGAAGTGGTGGAGACGCTCAAGTCAAATGTCGAGAAGGCAAAAAAGGTGATATACGAAACGATTCCGGCGATCAGCGAAAGAAGGTGCACATGTGACAGATCTTCGGAGAATGCCTTGGTCTGACGGCAGTTGCTGTGCCGATCGGATTGGGAGAGGAGTGTTCAACACTTCTATATTCTTTACCTTAACTGTTTAACAGTATATATTCAGCCAATTGATATAAAAAATAAAATATACTGAAAAACTTTATATATTCGAGTATTTATGTTATATATCGAGTAGTGGACAATAGAAAAAGAAGGTGAAATAGAAAATGGAAAAGAAATACAACCCGGTAAAGCCTACCCTGTGGGTGCCTGGTTAGAGCGTAAGAAAAGCAGACCATCTTCGTCCATGTTTACTTTGCGTTTTGCCTCAGCTGTTTGTACTTTTCTAATTATTCAGCCCCTAAAATGAATAGATGCGAAAATCTGGTTTTTGCCATTCCGATTTTTGGTCCGGGCGACCTGCTTTGACTCAAAGGCCAATTTCTCCAGCTATCTTCTGCATGCTCTCCAGGGCTATCCCCAAGAACTCCTCGACTGGGATCCCGATTTCCGCGCATGACGCTATCCTGCCCCTGTCCGCGCCCTTGGCGAAGTCCTTGCTCTTGTACTTTTTCATCAGGGTCTCCACGGTGACGTCCTTGAGCTTCTTGCTGGGCATGACCAGGGCAGCAGCCACGACTAGACCCGAAACCGCATCGCTCGCTATCAGCGCCTTTTTGAATTTGCTGTCCGGCATCACGCCCGTGTTCTCGTAGTTGTGCGCCTTTATCGCCTGGATCACATCGTCCTCGACCAGCCCCTCAAGAATGCGCGATGCGACAAGCGTGTGGTCGCCCAGCCCGCTGCAGGCCTCGAAGTCGATGTCGTGGAGAATGCCAGTGACTTCCCACTTCCCCTCATCCTCGCCGAGCCTCAGCGCGAGCCCCCTCATGACCGCGCCCACTGCGAGCATGTGCTTAATGTTGTTCTCTTTCTTGACATGCTTCTTCACGAGTTCAATGGCCTCTTCCCTCAGCACTTGGGACACCTGATCTATGGGTGGCGGGATGGCGATAAAAGCCTTGGGGCAGAAATAGGGGCATCCATGTCCGCTTCAAAAAATCAGAGATAAATACCCGCATTGGCTAGATGATCGCGGTGCCCTGCATGCTCTGCCCCAAGTGCGGTACCGAGAACCAGGAGGACTCTAACTTCTGCAGGAGGTGCGGAAGCAGGCTCGGGAAGACTTTCACCGAAGAGTTCAACGTTGCCGCGAAGGATCTCGTCTCAAAGATAGAGGACCTGATAAGGGAGGGCAACGTGACCCGCATAATCGTCAAGAACGAACAGGGCAGGGTACTTCTGGAGTTGCCAGCAACCGTCTTCGTAGTGGGCGCGATCCTTGCTCCCTGGATGGCCGCCTTAGGTGCGATCGCAGCCCTCGCCACCAACTGCAAGGTCGTGGTCGAGAGGCGTCCCGACTGACCCGGGGACTCAATGAAGTAGAATGATGAAATTGGAAGAACAAAGGCGATCTTCCGGACTGAAGATGGATGGATGGTTGGTTGGGCAGATAAAAAGCAGAGAAAGAGAAAGAAAGGATCAGGAGTCGCTGTTGAACTTCTTCAGTATTATCCTGGTGTTGGTCCCAGTGACTCCCTTTATCTTCCTTATGTTCTCCAGCACTTCGTTCATCTGGTTGACCGTTTCGACGTTCAGCATCACTTCGATGTCAAAGTCGCCGCTTATCTCGAGAACCTTCTGGACACCCCTGATCCAGAGGATCCGCCTCGCGACAGCTGTGGTGTAGACATTGGACTCGCACTTGACGAGCACCAGCGCTTCGATCTTCTTCGGCACCTGGACCTCGAGCTTCTTGCCGGCCGCCTTCTCAGCCAGCTCCAGGAGGTCGACGTCGCGGTAGCTCCTGACCTCTGGCCTCTCCTTTATCGCCTGTAGCACCTTCATCAGCTCCTCCTCGGTCAGGGCCACCCCTAGGCGCTTCAGCCTGTCCTCCAGCGCCACCTTACCAGTGTACTTGCTGATCACGATCTCCCTCTGCCTGCCCACGATGCTAGGCGGGAAGGCCTCGTAGGTCTGGGGGTCGAAGATGACCGCGGCCGCGTGGACGCCGCCCTTGTGCGAGAAGACGTTCTCGCCGACGATCGGCTGGAGCGGCGAAACGGGTATGCCGCTGTGCTTCTCGAGCAGCAGCGAGAGCTCCGGGAGCTTCGTCAGGTCGACCGTGTCGACATTGTGCAGCACCTTCAGGGCGACCGCAAAGGGCTCCAGCGGCGTGATCCCCGCCCTCTCGCCTATGCCGTTCACGGTGGTGTGGACTGCAGTCGCGCCCCCCTCGACAGCGGCTACGGCGCTCGCGACCGCAAACCCCAGGTCGTTGTGGCAGTGTGCGTCGAGCTCGGCTCCCAGGTCCTTCGAGAGCCTCGAGAATAGTTCCCTCATCTTGTCCGGGGGCGTGACGCCCACGGTGTCCGGGATGCTTATCCTGTCTGCCCCAGCCTCGATCGCGGCCCTGCATATCCTGACTATGAAGTCGTAATTGCCCCTGGTCGCGTCCTCTGCAGTGAACCTGACCCTCACACCGTGGTCCCTCGCGTACTGGACGCTCTTCACCGCAGCCTCGATCGCCTTCTCCTCGGTCATTTTCATCGCCTGGAGCTTCTTCTCCGTGATCCCGAGGAAGATCGCGACGCGATCCACTCCGCACGCGAGCGCGGCATCAACATCAGATATCAGCGCGCGGCTGTGGGCTAGGATCTCGGCATCGAGCCGCTCCGCCACAATCCTCTTTATCGCCTCGGTCACGTCTTGGGACACGGCTGGATGCCCCGCCTCGATCATGTCAACCTTGGCCTCGTCCAGCTTTCTTGCTATCTCCACTTTCGCGTCGATGCTGAACGAGACGCCAGGCGTCTGTTCCCCTTCCCTCAGGGTAGTGTCAAGGATCTTGACTTTCATCAGTGGCACCGCAATTAGAATTATTCGAACCGTATATAAGCCTTTTCGTATCTGTTGTTGCTCTTTTTTAACATCAAGAAAGGGAGAAGATTCGAAAAAAATACCAGAAATGACTAATAACGAGAATGCTCCTGTGGGTAGCATTTAATAAATCTGCGATCCATACTACCACCATAATAAATCAGGTGTGCGAGGTTCACGACGTGTCTTCTTGGTCTGTTGGCAGGATCGAAGGTACTGCAGGCACAGAGAGGTTCTCGATGGTCCTGGATCGGCAGGATATCGGGAAGAACGACTATGTCCAGGTCAAGCACGAAGGAAAGGACTTCCTGCTAATCATAAAGGAGGTCAAGCGCGCTGGAGACAGCAAGTTGTTTGCCGAGTGCTCCGTCATAGGCGCCCCGCCGAAGACGCCCTTCATCCCTGGGTCGGAAGTGCTGGCGGCATCAGAAGAGGCAATAAGGAAGGGGCTGGGCATATGCACTGGGGAAGCCGAGGGGGTCTACATCGGGAAGCTGAGGAACCTGGACTGCAGGGTCTGGCTGCCGATCAAGAAGATGACGCGCATATTCATTGTCGGGAAGCCCGGATCCGGAAAGTCGTACACGATGGGAGTCATTGCGGAGGAGTTGATCAAGAAGGGGATCCCGCTGGTCATAATCGATGCCCACGGAGAGTACTCGAGCCTCAAGGTACCTTCGGACGCGCCCTCTGAGGAGTTTGGGGTCTCCCCCAGGTCTTACTCCGAGAACATAGTCGAGTTCGCCAACCTGGCCTTCAACCCGGGTGCTGACCTTGACATAGCCTCCCTCGACTCGACCAGGGCCGAGGACATCGTCTCGCAGATGCAGTGCACGATCATCAACCTCCGCGGGCTTGGGACCGAGGATCAGTACCAGGTCGTCCACAAGGTACTGACCAAGCTCCTCGAGGCGATCATGACCATGCAGATCCAGCCGTTTTACCTGGCCCTTGATGAGGCCCACCTGTTCGCCGGGAGGAACAGGAGGGACGACTCCTCGGTCAGGCAGGTCCTAGAGGCAGTCCAGCGCTTCTCACAGGAGGGTCGGAAGTTTGGAGCCAACATGATAGTGATGACCCAGCGCCCCCAGCTGCTCGACATGACTGTCCGGAGCCTCTCTGCCACATGGATAATACACCGGCTGACCGACCCGAATGACGTAAGGATCGCGGTGGAGAGCGGGGGGCTTGGGAAGGACTGGGAGGCTGACATAAACTGGCTCGAGCCCGGGAATGCGGTGATAACAGGCGACGTCGTCGAGAGGACGCCCCTGCTCGTCCGGGTGAGGGAGAGGGAGACGACACATGGCGCGCCGGGCTTCAACCCGCTTGACTTTGTCTCGCCCGAGGAGCTGGAGAAGATGAGGAAGCGGATCTCCAAGCTCAAGGAGAGGCTGCTCAGGGAGGGGGCTGCTGCCCAGAAGGGCTTACAGCCGCAGGCTCGGATCCCCAAGTCCGTGCCATCGTTGTACCTGCCGGTGAACGTCAGCGAGTCAGACATCCTCGGGCGGCTGAAGGAGGATCGATCAGTCGACGCCGCAGATCTTCTGAGGTCCAGGCTCACCTATGCCCCCGCCCTCTTCGCTGAGGCGACTGTCGAGTCGAAAAGGAAAGACCCAGACCTCCACCTCAAGGAGCGGATCAGGAGGCTGATCCCTGCCTCCGCGGGCGTGCAGCCGCTCGACTGGAGGTACGAGTCGGCGTTCGGCATCGATGCGAAGGACGTCCTGGCGCAGCCCGCGTCCCCTGTCCCGCCGAGGGAGGGAGATCATGCGCAGACTGCGGCAGCCCTGCTGGATGAGTCGGCAATAGAGAACCTGAAGGGGGCATTCAGGATCTTCGCGGTCTCGAAGCTGACCCAAACCGTGCACTACCACCCGAAGCTCGGGGAGTTCTCAAAGCCTGGGGAGGCAATTGAGGACTTCAAGGCCAGGCTGAGGGCGAAGGCCGATTCGATTAGGGCGCAAGACGAGTCCGAGATCAAGGAGAAGTACAGCCAGCAGCTGAAAGAGGTGCGATCGAGTGCGGCGGCTGCAAAGGAAGAGCTCGCGAGCCTTGAGAAGCTTGTGGACTCGATAAAGGACGAGATCAAGTCCCTCGAGAAGGAGAGGGCCAAGGCTGAGAAAGATGGGAGATCGACGCTGAAGGTATCCCAGCAGATACAGACGAGGGAGGTGAGGCTTGCCAGGCTTGAGCAGAGGCTCGCCAAGGCAAGGGAAGAGATAGTCTCGCTCACGAGGAAAGAGGGCGAGATCCAGGAGATGATCCGGGGCGAGACGAAGAGGGTCGCGCAGGAGCTCGAAACTCTATTGAACGAGCCGCTGGCTAACCTCGTCTTCCAGCCCAAGCCCGAGGAGGTCACGGTAGAGGCCATGCAGGTGGTATGGATCCCCAGGATCGAGGCGCTCTTCAGGGTCAGCTTCCATGGCGAGGAACGGGACTTCAGGATGGAGTGGAACGCGGTCAACGGGTGGGGCAAGTTCGGGGAATGCGCCGAGTGCGGCAAGCAGATCACAGCGCTCGATGGGCCAATCTTCTGCTACACCTGCGGGGAGATCTTCTGCGCTGAACACCTGGTGGGCTGCTCGCTGTGCGGGCGGGCTTCGTGCTCTGCCCATGCATGGAAGTGCCCTGAGTGCGGCAAGCAGTTCTGCTCGGACGAGCCATATGTCGAGTGCGCGGCCTGCGGAAAGAGGATCTGCACCGGGTGTGCCAAGGTTTGCAGGGACTGCGGCGAGGGGAAGGGGTACTGCTCGGGTCATGTAAAAAGGTGTGGTGTATGCGGCGGCACATACTGCCTCGACCACTATGAGAAGCACATCGGCCACTGCAAGAAGTGCGGCAGGGAGCTGTGCGTCATAGAGCAGGTGAAGTGCGCGGCTTGCGGCGAGACCTTCTGCGAATCGCACGTCTCCAAGTGCAGCGCCTGCGGCGAGGAGGTCTGCGGGGAGCACTCCTGGACCTGCAGCGCCTGCGGCAAGCCATTCTGCAAGAAGGAGTTGCCGTACCTGTGCAAGGTCTGCGGCAAGCCATTCTGCAACCAGTGCACGTCGGTCTGCTCGGTCTGCGGCGAGAGGGTCTGCAGGGAGCACATGAGGAAGTGCCCCGAGTGCGGTAGGACGGTCTGCCCCGACTGCATGGTCGAGAGGAAGCGGCTTGGGATATTCAAGAGGTCGGTCTGCTCGCACTGCGCGCAGAGGTGAACGGCTGGCGAAGAAACGGGCGGTTGCCCCAGGGGGCGGCGAATGGGACCAGCGCTGCAAGGCTGGCATAAAAAGCCGGCGGTAAGCCGCCCATGAAGAGGCACAGGCAGCAAGCCAAGGAGGCGCCCTGGCAGGATGCTACTCTGTCGCGAACTCCTTCACTTCGAGGGCGATCACGGCCCTGCTCTCGAGTATCTTTCTCTTCACATCCTCGATCGGGATCCCAGACTGCGACGCGTCCGCGACGACAATCCACTCTGCAAGGTCGCCTTTCTTGATGGTCCTCGAGCTGGACATCATCAGGTCTAGGTTCGCGTCTCCGAGCACCTTGGCTGCCCTCGCAAGCGCCCCTGGCCTGTCGGGTATCTTCAGGTGCAGCTCCACAAGGTGCGCATCAGGACCCGCGAAGAGCGAGATGGAAGCGCGCTTCTCTTCCCTCTCAAGCTTCACCGTCACATATGTGCCGCTCTGGAGGCCTAGCTCTTCCCTGACCCTGAGGGGCACAGTTATGCGCCCTTTCGAATCCACCCTGACTATCTCGTGGTCGTGCACCATCCTCAACCATCCATGAGCACGTATTCCGATCAGATCTCAACTGTCTTACAGATCTCTGTATTGGTTAAATATTTAAGGGGACGATTTGATATATACTCTGCTACAATCGATACGGATGTGAACAACATGGCAGAAACACCTACAACACCAAGTGAAGTAAAGAAGCCTGAAATGCCAAGGGATGTAATTCTGGTCGGCAAGAAACCAGTGATGAGCTATGCTATGGCAGCTCTCATGCAGCTCAATGAGAGCGGGAGCATAACCATAAAAGCCAGGGGAAACGCCATCTCGTCTGCAGTCGACGTTGCCGAGGTAGTCTCGAAGCGGTTCATGACCGGAAGCACGGTGCAGAAAGAGGTTACCATTGGCACAGAAGTCCTAGGCGACCCGCCGAGGAACGTCTCGACAATCGAGATCAAGCTGACCATCAAGAAGTAAGCCCTTGACGGACTCTGGCAATAGGCTGTGAAACAACCTATTTTTATCTAATTTTATCTAATTTATTTTTGCTGGATTGAGCGCGTTTCTGATTTGGAAGAGTGGTTGTTTATGGCAAGGATAATAAAAGTTGGCGTTTTGGCATTCCCGGATCTTGAGGAACTCGACCTCGCAGGGGCTTGGGAGGTGCTCGGCGCGACAAGGAGGCTCTTCAGGGAAGGCGTATTCAAGGATGCTTACTTCGAGCTCGAGACGGTCGGGAAAGAGACCGGGCCTGTAAAGTGCTACCACGACCTGAAGATCGTGGTGGAGAAAAGGCTGGATGCGCTTCCAGGGCACGATGTGCTTTTTGTCCCAGGCGGCCCTGGGAGGCTCAAGGCGCAGAAGGACAGCGCGATACTGGAGGCAGTCAGGAAGTTCTACGAGAGCGGGAAGATCATCGCCTCGGTCTGCACGGGGGCTTTCATACTCGCCGAGGCTGGGATCCTCAAAGGGAAGAAGGCAACTTCTTTCCACACAGTGGTGAACCAGCTTTCCGGGTACGGGGCATGCCCCTTGAAGGAGAGGGTTGTCGTGGACGGAAATGTTGTCACAGGCGCTGGGATATCCTCCTCGATAGATGTTGGGATAAAGCTGGTCGAGATCATGATGGGCAGGGAAGCGGCAGAAACTGTCACCCAGTGGGTTGAGTACTGCCCGCCCTCCTGATGCGCGTCGAGATCGCAGCCGATACTAGGGTGCTAATGCCATAGGGCGGCGCTTTCCCGTTTTTCATTCGTCCGGTGCTGGCATGCCACGCGCAATGCTTATTTTGGATGGCGCAGCCCTTGATTAGGATGGTTGACCATGGATCTTGCGGCGATCCTCCTCATCGCAGTCGGGCTTTCCATGGACTCGCTCGCGGTAGCGGTCGCAAGCGGCATGGCGCTGAAGGAGATCGGGGCAGGCGGGTCCCTCAAGATAGGGGCGTTCTTCGGGCTCTTCCAGGCAGGGATGCCAGTCATTGGGTGGCTCGGGGGGTCCGCGTTCATGTGGCTGATATCCGGGTATGACCACTGGGTTGCGTTCTTTCTGCTCGCATTCATCGGGGGAAAGATGGTCTACGAGGCGGTCTGGGACTCGGACGAGGTCTCGGGTAAGAACCCGCTTTTGATCGGCCACCTCCTAGTCATCTCCGTTGCGACCAGCATCGATGCGCTCGCTGTCGGCCTGGGGTTCTCCGCGCTGAGGATCCCTACCCTGGTGCCCGCGGTTGTGATAGGCGCCGTTTGCTTCGCGATCTCTTCCACCGGGGCCTACTTCGGCAACCGCGCCGGCGAATACCTCGGTGGCAGGGTCAAGGCGATAGGCGGGATCATCCTGATTTCCATAGGGCTGAGGATACTCCTGGAGCACCTTGGGGTCATCGGCTGAGGCTTTGGTGATCGGGGATGCGCATGCAGAGGATCTCAACGGTCTCGTTCGATATGGACGGCACGCTGGTCACCCCGTCGTTCGCAAACCTGATCTGGCTCGAAGTCCTGCCCCAGCTGGTCTCCGAGTCGTGGGGGATAGGCATCGACGAGGCGAAGGCGCAGCTCTTTGCAGATTACAAGTCGATCGGGCCCAACCGCATGGAGTGGTATGACCTCTCTTATTGGACCAAGCGCTACCGGCTCGAGATAAACCCGAGGAAGCTCCTTCTCGAGTACAAGGAGGCTGTTACCCTCTATCCCGAGGTCGTCGAGGTGCTCGAGGATCTGAGGGATCGTTTCGACCTAATTGTGACATCAAACTCACACCGGCTGTTCCTGGACGTGACCTCAGAGCCGCTGGATGGGTACTTCAAGCGGAAGTTCTCGACGATTTCTGACTTTGGCATGATGAAGGACACCGCGTCCTACCGCAGGGTCTGCGAGGAGCTCGGAATAAAGCCGAATGAGATGGTGCACGTCGGGGACAGCCTCGAGCTGGACTATGTACGTGCCAGGAGGGCGGGTGTCAGGGCATTCTACTTGGACAGGGAACGGAAGAAACTCGGGAGGAGGTTCATCCCGGACCTGAGGGAGCTGAGGAACCGCCTGCTCGAAGGCAGGTTCTAATCCACTCTTCGGGCATTTGTTCAACTTATGTGGAACGCGCGCGACTTTTTGCGGGAATCGTCCAGTGCGGGCTTCAAGAAGCTCAACTGCACCTCAGGCGATTCTGAGCGGCTAAGGATAGCAGCGTTCTTTGGTCGGGGTTGCTGCCCTTCGCCGTCCAGGCTGGGGCTTCAGCGTCTGGGAGGTTTACATGCATGGGCTTAAGGTTTGGATCCCCGGGGACGGACAAAATTCTCCCTGAATCGAGCCCATGGGCATGTGGCGTCCTCTCCCATTTTGCACCCCCAAACAATGCCTTCACAAGACCAACAGGTGCGGCAACGAACCATATAGCCATCAAAGCATAGAATGAAGGGCTGTTCCTGATGAAGTGCCTGTCGCCCTCGAGCCATGAAATGGCTGCGAGCATGGGGAAGATCACAAAGGACAATGTTATCGAGCATGCGGGGGGCAGGGGGGTAATCGTGGCTAATCCGAGTGCCTGGAGCAGGGAGGCTGCCCAAGAAACAAACACGATGAAAGGGGCAATCACGTTTATCAAATAAAAGAATGCGTCAAAAGACAGCCTGCTCGGCCTCCTGAAGAGGTCCTTGCCATGCTTGAAGAACGTTTGGAAATGCCCAGTCGCCCATCTTATCCGCCTCCGGAGCTCTACGCCGAAATCGTCTGGCTTTTCATCATACGTGCAGGGGTAATGCAGGTATTTCACGCGCATCCCCTCCTTTGCAAGCCGGATCGTGAGGTCAAGATCGTCGGTTAGCGAATTACCAAATCCCAGCCTGGAAATCAAGTCGTACCTGATTGCTTCGCCCGTCCCTGCGAGCGCAGTGCAGAGCCCCAAGCTCTCCTTACCTTGCTGCCAGAGGCGCTGCAGTATCATGCCTTCGTAATGAGATGCCCTGGCGATCCATGACGATCCGGGGTTCTTTGTCTTAACATTGCACTGCAGTGCCCCCTCCCCATTGGTCTGCATCGACAGCGACGCGAGGAAGTCGTCAGGCACCCTGTTGTCCGCATCGAAGACCAGGACATAGTCAGGATCGAACCCTTGTATTAAATTGGATTTGTTCTCCAGCACATAGTCTAGCGCAGCGCCCTTGCCCCGGATCTCCGATCTCCGCTCCACCAGCTTTAGCTTCTCACATTCCATTTTCCTTACCTTTTGGGCGGTGGAGTCGCAGCAGTTGTCGGCGATCACGATGACCCGGAAGAGATCCTCAGGGTACTTCTGATTGAGGAGGTCGTTGCAGATCTCGCTTATAACTGCCTCCTCGTTGTGCGCCGGCACCAGGACCAAGAATCTGGCGCGGCTTTTTGAATGGTCGACCGCAGTAAATCCCCGTTTTTCCCTGAGTGCTGCATAGAAAAGGAGAAAGTAGTACGCTGAATATAACGAAAAGAACCCTGTAATCGAATACACAAGTACTGTCAGATCCACCGGATCCCCTTCCTGAGTGTAAGGAAAAGAATGAACGTAAGGCAGATAAAACTACATATTAGAACGGAATTAAATTTTTTGGCAGGTCATTGACTCTGCCCCTCTTCGTAGAGCTCCACCAGGATCCTCGCCTTCACCTCATTACTCGTGAAGTGGGGCATCTTATCCCCGAGATCGAGAGCGAAAACGACGGGGTTGCCCATCGAGTCCGTGAACCGCACCTCTGCGATGAACTTCTTCTTGGGGCCGGTCTCGACCACCTTTGTCATCGCCTCGTATATCCTGCTGAGCGCCATCTGCAGCGCTATTGGGCTCGACATGTCCTGGGGCGTGATCGCGACCTGCGTGAAGCCTGCGAGTACCTCGCCAACCTTGGCAGATCCGTTGAATATGCCTATGCTCTTCTCCTTGTCTTTATCTACACCTTCCCTCTCCATTTCGACTCACCACAGAAAGAAAAACAGCTGCATGCTATTATCTTTTAGCAGAGGCACCATTTATTGAATTGATCGCCTCCGTCTCAAGTCTGCGATTCAGCCCTTCTTGAACGCGGCCCGGAGCGGGTAGGCGTTGACCACTCCTATCCTAGAGAGCTCCGCATGCCCGAGCCTTATCACTTCCTTGAGCGCCTCATTGACGTCCTTGACGCCTGCCCTCGCCATGTCGTCGAACAGGCGCAGAAGGCCGACGCTCCAGTACTCTGTGAGGTAAGCCTTGACCCGCTCGACGTCCTTGGGATCCGCCTTCCTGACGCCGATTTTCTTCGGCTTCGGGGGCTCGATCCCGCAACCGTCGTCGCAGAAGCCCTCTGGGGCAACCGCCTCCCCCTTTTCGACAAGATCGCAGAGGACCATCCTGAGCGTGTACTTGCCTATCCCCTCGCTCTCTGCCCATCGCTCGAGCTCCTCGTAGTCCACTACGGTCCCGATCTCGCCCAGCTTCTCGATGATCTGCCCCGCTATGCCAGAAAACGGATCGCTGCTTGCCCTGCCGCCGCCAGATGCCAAGCTTACCCCCTTCCCAAGAGACAATAAGACAGAATCGATCTATCCCTTGACTTTTTTAAGCCTTCTCTCCCTCTCCTTCTTTGGTCAGTGCTTTTGCAAGCTGCCCGCGCCCAGATTGCGTGATCTCTCCCTGTCCGTTTCATACCGATCCCCCCACCATTTCATTCCTCTTTTTCTCGATGGTTAACGCGTTGCTATTTCAAGCCGCCCGATCCTAAAGGGCCAGCCATCGAAGAAGGGTTATAAATTCGGAGGGAGAGATTGATAACACAATTGGGAGTGCGTTCTATGGTTGAGGCTAAAAAGGTTAGCGAATCTGCACTGGTTTCTGTAAGGTGGATGTTCCCTTCAGACGCGAACCCCGCCGGGAATGTCTTCGGGGGATCGATCGTGAGGTACGTGGACGAGGTGGCTGCAGCCGTGGCGATGAGGCATGCCAGGAAGAACGTTGTGATAGCCTCGATGGACAGGATGGACTTCCACACGCCGGTGAAGGTAGGGGACTTGATTATCCTGAAGGCATCGGTTAACTACGTCGGCAGGACGTCCATGGAGATCGGCGTCAGGGTGGAGGCCGAAAACCTGAGGACGGGCGAGGTGAGGCACGCCGCATCGGCATATGCCACAATGGTAGCCCTGGACGAGGCTGGGAAGCCGACCGAGGTGCCCAGGCTGATTCCCGAGACCGAAGAGGAGAAGAGGAGGTACCGCGAAGGCGAGGCCAGGAGGCAGGCTAGGCTCAAAGCGGTCAAGTAAGGGAAGCGCGAGGATTTCAATGCCGGCGCGCATCCAGCCGGAAACTGCTTCCATTAAGGTCTAACTCAAGACTTGATCCTGTAAGCCAGCCCGTCTGCTAGCGCAACGACCTTACCGTCGCCGTTTGTTATCCTTATTCGGCAAAGCGCAGTGGTGGATCCGGCACTCTCCTCTTGGGCTTCGGCGATGAGCCTCTCCCCGTGCTTGGTCGGCCGCCTGTAGTTTATGTTCATGGAAAGCGCAACAGACTTTACGCCACCGGAGTTGCAGCAGACCGCAAAGGCAATGTCAGCGAGGGCGAAGATCGCCGAGCCATGGCACGAACCATAAGCGTTCAGCATCCTCTCGTCGACGACCATTTCAAGTAGGCACCTCCCCGGCCCCCATTCCAGCATCCTCACCCCCAACAGGGATGCGATCCGATCCTTCGAGAGGAGCTCCTGCATGTCGGTGTACGGCTCTTCCCTGAACATATCCACACCAACAGAAGAGTCTCACGCTGAGGCTGTTTAACTCTATCGGTGGCATGTCCACCTAGTTCATGGCAGCTCACTGGATGGAAATGCGTCTCTTACCGGCGAGCCTTGATCAGACATATGCCTTCTCTTTCTTGGCGCGCAACGCATCCATGAGCTCCCTGCTGAAGAGGGCCAGCACCGGGAAGAGCTCCAGCCTGCCGAACCACATGGAAGCGATCAACAGGGCCTTTCCTGCGGGCGGCACCTCTGTGACCGGGTAGAATGCAGGGCCCACGTTGCCCTGGGCGGAGGCGACAAGCGAGAGGGCGCCGAGGGGATCGGGCACCATGGTAGACATGATGATGAGCTGGACAAATATTGCAAAAATGTACAGGAAGACGAATGCGCCAACCCTCACGGTGTAGCCTTTCTCGAGCGCCTTGCCCCCGATCTTGATTGGCTTAACAGCTATCGGGGGGGAGCGAGATCTTGCTGATCTCCATCTTCGCAGCTCGGTACATGACAATGAACCGCCACACCTTCATCCCCCCTGCTGTGGAACCTGAGCATCCGCCGATCACCATGAGCAGGAGTAGGATCGACTTTGTTGCGAGAGGCCAGGCATTCAGGTCCACGCTCGAATAGCCCGTGGTCGTCATTATCGAGATCGTATTGAAGAAGCCCTCGAGCAGCGCGTACCCCGGGTCGAAGCCGTGAAATATCAGGATAACTGCCACCAAGAGGCTACATACCAGCAAGATCCCTATGAGGAACTTCGTCTCAACGTCCCTGATTATGCGCTTGTAGTCGAGCCTCAGGATATTGTAGAATAGCGAGAAGCTTATTGCCCCTATCGTCATGAAAACACAGAGGGCGACTTGGATCTCGGGCTTCCCGAAGTAGAGGATGCTGCTCTTGGTGAGGAATCCCCCTGTCGAGAGGGCAGTCATCGCAGTGTTGATCGCATCGAAGGGCGGCATGCCCAGCAGCAGAAGCACGATTGCGCATACCGCCGTCAGGACCGAGTAGATCAGCCAGATCCTTTTAATTGTGGCGATTGTGTTTATGGTGAACTTCTCTTCCCTCCCCTCGAGGTGGTAGAGCCTCCAGCTCCCTATCCCCCCTCCAACGAGTATCAGCGTGAAGAGGAGGATTATCCCAACCCCCCCTATCCACTGGGAGAGGCTCCTCCAGAAGAGTATTGCATGCGGCACGCCCTCAAAGTCGGTGATCAGGGTCATCCCAGTAGTAGTGAATCCGGACATCGACTCGAAGAGCGCGTCCAAGGGATTGAAGCCCAGGATCGCGGCGAATGGGATCGCCCCGATCGCCGAGATCAGCATCCAGCCTACCGCAGCGATCACTATCGAGGAGACCCTCGAGTAGCTCTCCCTAATCCTGATCTTCCTCCTTGCCAGAAATGAGATTGAGGCGACCGCGATCCCAGTCGCCAGGAATGGGACTGCGCTCTCAAACTCTGCAAAAAACAGCGCCGGGATCGCTGGGAGGAGCAGGATCCCGCCAAAGATCAGGAGGAGACCCAACAGCCCGCTGAGGATCTCTTCCTTCACCTCTTCGATCATGTTCAGACACCGGTTCTGGACAGAACGCCTATTTTAAATTTATATATATGTATTTATTGATAGTTGAATCCGAGATGGCGTCTTGATTTATGCGCATCCTCATATTTGGGGCTGGCGGCATCGGCAGATACCTTATCAGGGAACTCAACAACAAGGGGCACGAGATTGCAATAATGGACATGGACGAGGATGTTTGCAGGGAGCTCTCCGAGCAGTATGACGTCCTGGCGCTCAAGGGCGACGTCACCAACATGGACGACCTCGCAGCCGCTGACATAGCCACCTTCGACCTCGTGATCTCAGTCATAAGCAAGGACGAGGCGAACATCCTAGCGTGCCTCATCGCGAAGGAGCTCGGCGTCAAGCGGACGATCGCAAGGATAGGCGACCCGAGGATGGCAAAGATAGCCGAGAAGCTCGGCATTACGGACACGCTCTGCCCCGAGCTCACCGCCGCGGAGAAGGTGCTCAGGCTCATCAAGGAGGAGTTCCCGATAGAGGGGGCGATCCCGGTCGGGGTCAAAATCGTGGACCTGAAGGTAGCCAAGAACTCGCTAGTCGCGGGCAGGAGGATCATCGACCTCCCGCTCATCACAGACTGGCTTATAATAAAGGTCAAGAAGAACGGAACAACGCTGCGCCCGGACCCCAACCACATTCTCGAGCCTGACCAGAGGGTGACGATGATCGTCAAGGAGGAGTCCCTGGATCGGATAAGGGCCTTCTTTGAGGAATCGGTCTAATTGGCCTGGGATCCTCCAGTTCCGCCATCCCTCGAACCGTTCTTGTAGAGCTCGACCCACTTCGGGCAGTCGTACTTCTTCTCGGGGCAAACCCTCTTCGATACGCAGAACGGACCGGCTTTCTCGAAGATCGTTGGCGCGACCCCCTTCACCAAGGCGAGCATGTCCTCCGCCACCCTCCTTATCTCCCATTGGGCTGAGAGGCAGCACCTGAGTTCGAAGAAGTTGAGGAGCGATCTCGCATTCATAGTGACGACTATCTTCGTGGGCGAGGCTTGGGGGAGGATGTACCGGGCGTCCTCCGCCGGGATCCCCCTCTCCAGCAGGCCCCTGTAGACCTCCCTGCACCTCTCGAGGCAATCGGCGAACGCCCTGCCCGCCTCTGCATCTTTGGCTATGCTGTCCGGGACGACAAACTCGAGTTCGTCAAACTTGACATACCGCTGGCTCTGCTGGGAGTAGGACGCTATCCTGTGCCTGACCAGCTGGTGGCTGCATGCCCTCGAGATCCCGTCTATGACGAAGGTGAAGCTCGCATGTTCGAGCACGGATAGGTGCCCGCTCGAGATTATCTTCCTGAGGAGCCGCCTCATGTCCTCAGGCGAGAGGTCGGCAAAAGCCTTCGTTGCGCTGAACTTTGAGTAGCATTGCCTTGCAGCCGCGGCAGCAACGCGCTCGGGATCAGGGGTGTGTGCGAGCAGTGTGACCTTCACATTCACGTTCATCGCCACCCTATCTTCTGTTTGGGCGATCTTAAAACAGTTTTTTCCGCCTTCCGCCTTCCACAGGCAGGGCGAAGCGGGCTATGGCGGGATCTCGGTTGATGCTTCACGGACTAGGGCTCCATGAGGCACGGGCTTCATGGGGGCGCCCGCCTCGCAACCATCTCCATCTATCCGCCCCTCTCCGAACCCCTCAGCCGGCTGATCCAAGTCCCAAAGAGGAATTTCAAATAAGCGATCAACCCGTGCGTCTGGGTGTACTCGACAGCCTCGATCCAGTTTATCTTCAGTATGACCGCTGTGAGTGCCACGACCAGGGCTACCGAAACAAGAACCCCGTAGATCATGTTGCCATCGCCGAGGAAACCGATTATGATTTCGAAGGAGTAGTGACCAGCGAACGCTACCAGGAGCCCAAGGAAGAGCTTCCCAGCCAGCAGCATCGCGAAGAACCGCTTGAAGTCGTACCTGGCAATCCCGAAAGGTATCGCGATCACATCATCGGGCAGCGGGAAAGCTGAGAAGATGAATATTGCCAGGTCCCCATATTTCCCCAATGCCTTGGTGAAGCACTTGAGTTCCTCCTTCTTACTTTCCCCGAGGAAAGCAGCTCCTCCCCTCCCCACGGCGTAGGCTATGCACTTGCCGAATGTCGCGCCTGCCCCGACGGCTAGCCCGAGGGGCAGCGGGTCCAAGACCCCGGAGATGAGGAATATGGGTATCAGGAAAGGGACGGGGAGGAACGGTATTAGGTTCCCGAAGAAGGCTATCAGGAGCGCGCCTGCGTATCCATACCCCTGGAGGGATTGGATCAGGAGAGAGAACCAGTCCAAATTGCCTCCTCATCCCCTTTTTTATCATCCATAGGGCTTTCATTGCCTCAGGTTAATTATGCCCCTCTTGGTCGCCCTCTTCTCGATAAGCATGGTCCCGTCTTTGACCTCCACTCCGTCGTCAACCTCGCATTTTAGGAGGGTGCACCCGCGACCTATCGCCGCACCGTCACCTATCTTCACAGGCCCATGGACCACCGTGCAGTCGCCGATGGTTACGCCAGATCCAACCTCGATCCCGTGCCCCTTTAGCGAATGGAAGACCACGCCGCTGCCTATCCTGGCGCCGTCGCCTATCACCAGGGGGAAGCCTTCATCGCCCCTGATCGAAGACCCGTCCCCTATCTCGGCGCGCCCTTTGAACTCGACGTGCCCTATTACCCTGGCCCTTCCACTTATGGCGATACGATCCGCCTTGGGGACCGCTGGGCGGTCAGACCAGCTTGTCTTTGGGGAGGGCGAGATCATCCCAGCCTTGCCATCCAGATCGCTGTAAATGTCGACATATCCGAGCGCGAGCTCTGCATTCACCTCGAGGACTTCCTCCTTGAAAGCGGTAAGCGCCTCGTCGACGCCCCCTGCCGGCCCAGTCCCGCCCGGCGGGACGTAGGATCCCTCCTCGAGGACCATCCCCTCTATCCTGGCGCCGTGCCCGATGAAGCACCCCTGCTTCACGACCGAATTCGCGACCCTGGCGTTGAACCCGACGAACGAAAAGTCGCCAATCTTGGATGCAATTACCTCAGCCCTGTGCGCCACGCTCACGAGCGAACCGATCTCGGCAGGCCCTTCGACCCTTGCCCCGTCCTGGAGGTTCGATCCTCCCCCTATCGAAACCTCGCCTTTCGTCTCAACGAAGGGTGCAACATAGATGAAGTCGCCGTCAAGCCTGGTGGCTCCGCTGAGCGAAGCGCAATGATCTACGAACGAATTTTTCCAGATCCGATTGCCTCTTTCTTCCCCTTCCCTTGCGTCTCCGTGGTCTCTACCAGCATCTACGGGCAAAAATACCACCGTTAAGAAGGTCTTGCGTGCAATATAATATCCTTATCCTTCCAATTTCGCCTGCTCTGCCAGAATCTTTCTTTTTCCTCTTCCTTTTTTTGCCTTTGAAACAATTCGCCTGTCTTGCTTCCTTGCCAATCCACCTATATGGCGGCTTTCCTTTTTATCGCCTTGGCATTCTGGCACCTCTGCGTTGCTGCCTTTTCCAGCCACCACACGGCATTCCTTATATACTGAAGGAAGCGGTTCTATTCAACAACAGGAAAAAGATGTTTAGGCGGTTATGCGCATGCCTGGGGCCGGTTCTTTGGAAGTCATGGTGGCGGAGGACCTTTGGAAGGTGTACCGTCTCGGGCAGATCGACTACCCTGCGCTCCGAGGGGTCAGCTTCAGCGTCAAAAAGGGCGAGTACATCGCGATAGTTGGGCCGTCAGGCAGCGGAAAGTCGACCCTTTTGAACCTCATGGGCGCCCTCGACAGGCCCACGAAGGGGAAAATGATGATAGACGGCGTCGAGATCTCGAAGCTCAACGACAAGAAGCTCGCGGAGCTTAGGAACAGGAAGCTAGGATTCGTCTTCCAGACATTCAACCTCCTGTCTTACATGAGCGCGGCAGAGAATGTCGAGACGCCGCTCATCGCAGCCGGCGTCCCCCCAGAGGAGAGGCGGCGGCGATCCTATGCGCTACTAGAGATGGTCGGGCTGAAGGGCTTCGAGAGGAACCGCCCGTCGATGCTCAGCGGGGGGCAGCAGCAGAGGGTAGCCATCGCCAGGGCGCTTGCGAACGAGCCCCAGATAATCCTGGCAGACGAGCCCACCGGGAACCTCGACTCGAAGTCTAGCCACGAGATAATCGAGATCCTGAGGAGGCTCAACGAGGAGAAGGGGGTTACGATTGTGATGGTCACGCACAACCTGGAGTTGACATCTTACTGTGACAAGACATGGTTCTTCAGGGACGGCAAGATTGAGAGGGAGGAGGTCAGGAATGCAAAGTAAGCATAATAAATGTCTTAATCGACAATATTGCGGTGCAATCGCTGTGCCGCGTTTGAATGGGCTGAAGCCTGCTTTGGCAATCGCCCTGCTGGTTGCGATCATGATGCCGCTTTTGCCGCCTGCGGAGGGCGCAGTGAACATCACGCTCAGGTCGGACACGCAGGTTCTCGTCGCCGGGGCTGAGAACACGATAAGATTCACGGTGGCGAACACCGGCAACAACACCGCTAACGAGGTGGTGGCATCTGCATCCATTGGGACCTCGCTCACCGGAGGGAACCTGCTCATGATCGTCGGAGGGGACGGCAGGTACAACCTCTCGACAATAGAGCCTGGGGAGGAGTCCCAGTTCAACATGACAGTCTACGTCTCCCCCTCTGCAGTCGGGCAGATAATCCAGATCTCCTTCACGATCAGCTACAGGAACGAGAGCGCCATCGCGACCACATCCGTGACCAGATCCGTCGGCTTCAGCGTCTCCAACAGAGACCTGGGCTCGGCGACGCTGGTGCCGAGGATCGTGCCTGGCGAGATCAACCCAGGGCAGAACAACACGCTCACTTTGGCGATAGACAATGTCGGGAAGAGGGGAGCGACCAACATCTCCGTCTCTTTGGGGTACCCTGGCAGCAGCGCAGGGGCCTCGCAGGCAGGCACATCCTCAATACTGACCGCGCTCACAACCACCCCTACGGGGACCGTCCAAGGATCCTCCCAGTTCATCATATACGACAGTTCGGGGAGGTGGATAATCGACTCGATAGACGCGAACGGGACTGTTGAAATTCCAGTCACGCTGTATGCGCTCCCTTCGACTGCAGGATCTGTCTTCCTCTTCCCCGTCCAGCTCTCCTACACTGACGGCTTTACATACGTGCAGGAGACTAGGTACGCCGGGACAAGGGCACTCCCTGCCCCGTCTGAGGCGACGAGCTTCAGCATCCAGCTCAGCACGCAGGAGCTGGTGGCAGGCAGGGTGAATTCGCTGGAGATGAGGGTGAAGAATGTGGGCGCTGGGCAGGCGAGCGGGGTCGTCTTGGGCATCGGGCTCTCGCAGACCACATCCGGGTCGATCTCAATCCCGTCGTCGTCTTCTTCGCTCGCGCTCATCGGCAGCGATGGCACATGGATGCTCGGGAGCATGGCTCCGGGCGAGGAGAAAGCAGTCAATTTGAATGTTTACGTCCCGGCCTCGGCATCGGGATCAATCACATCGCTCTCCACTTCACTCTACTACACTGACTCTCTCTCAAGGTCCAGGCAGGAGACTAAGCAGCTCGGGATCCTGGTCAAGGGGGAGGTGAGCCTCGTGGTCCTCGAGACCTCAACATTCCCGCAGAACATCACACTGGGCAAGCCATTCTCGGTCTCGGTCACGATGATAAACATCGGATCTGCGCCAGCCAAGAGCGCCATCCTCTCGCCATCTGGGAACGGCGGACTCAGGCCCACCTCGAGCGACAGGATATTCATAGGCGACATTGCGGTTGACGTTCCCTCCTCGTTCACCCTGAGCATGGTGGGCGAGAACATCACATCCGGGGCTTACACGCTGAACCTCTCGTACACCTACAAGGACAGCCTCGGCCAGATCCAAACATCCTCCCTCCTGGTGCCCCTGAACCTGAAGGTGGCTGAGGCAAACAACGGTTCGCAGCAGCCGTCCCAGCCCGCATATTCCGCCTTCCTTGGCACTTATTGGCCGTATCTCGTCGCAGTGGCTGTTGCGATCGCGGCCGCTGCCATATACATGAAGCGGAGGAAGCGTGGTAGCGCCCAATGAAATCCTCCGACATCCTCAAATGGGGTCTGCGCGGCATAAGGCAGCGCAAGCTCAGGGCAGCGCTCACGATACTGGGGATAATGGTGGGCACTGCGGCAGTGATCGCGCTAGTCTCCCAGACCGAGGGGATACAGTCCAGCATCATCGACCAGGTGAACAAGCTCGGGCCTAACACGATCAGCATCAGGCCAGCGTCGGGCGCGGTGGTCTTGACGCAGACCGACGTCAACAAGATCCTGCAGATACCCGGGGTCGAGTACGTCGTGCCGATGGTGACTGCTCCGGTGAGGGTCTACGGCGGGGGCACGTCGCGCCTCTTCACGCTCGTTGGCGTCGACAGCGCAGAGTTCGAGATACTGATAAGCGACGTGAAGTACGCTGAGGGGAGGCTTTACCAGCCTCTGAGCTACTCCGAGGTCACGGTCGGGTCCTCCGTGAGGCAGCCCCAAGACCTCACATACCCGATGGTCGCGGTGGGGCAGTCCGCAACCGTTGAGATCGGGCTTGTGGACCCGGTGAGGAAGACCGTCCAGGTTGTCGGCGTCCTAGAGCCCTACGGCACGTCCGCTCTAGTCTCGGTTGACGACAGCCTCTTCATGTCGCTGAAGGGCGCGATGGCGCTCACGGGTCGGAGCAGCTACAACGCCCTCTTCGTCAAGACGGTGGACGTGGACTCTGTCGATTACGTCGTCGAGAATGTCAAGGCGATCTACGGGACCAGGCTCAGCATACTCACCGTCAAGCAGATCACGCAGATCGTGTCAACGATCACGGGTCAGCTCACAGTCCTGCTCGGGGCGATCGCTGCGATCTCCCTGTTCGTGGCAGGGCTTGGGATAATGAACATAATGTTCGTATCCGTGATAGAGCGGACGCGCGAGATAGGGGTGCTCAAGGCGCTGGGCTTCACCAACAACGACGTGCTCCTCATATTCCTGTCCGAAGCGACCGTGATGGGAGTGATCGGAGGCGTCCTCGGGATATTGGTAGGATCCGGCATATCTTACGTGATACCCATCCTCCTTTCCGCGGGAATCAGCAGGACAGCAGGGTCTTTCGGATCCGCTCAGTCATTCTCTTACACCCCGATAATAAGGCCGGATATAGCAGCCCTTGTGCTCGTGTTCGCAATAGCGGTCGCGCTGCTCGCCGGGTTCTACCCTGCCAGGCGCGCGTCGAAGATGGACCCCGTAGTCGCCCTCAGGCACGACTGAAGTCTGTCGAAGGCGAAGGGAATCCGCCTGACAGCCAATCCTTTTTTTATGGAATCCCCAAATAAAAAAGAGTTGAATGTATAGTAAAAAAAAATAAAAAAATAAAATATTTATTGAAAACGACCAAACTCTCTAGCCGCTTTCATAAGGGCATACACGTTTATTGGCGGGGCGAGAGGCGGCAGCTCACATCCGACTCCTAGGATGTAACCAGATGGGTTCTTAATCCCCCTCTCAATGTTGTCCTTGCATAGGGCAAGAACTTCCTCAAAGCTCTTGAACTGGAAAGAGGGCGGATCCACGTTCCCCATTATGACGTCATGCTCCCCGAAGCATTCAATCTGCTTCTCCAACGGAGTCTCCGGACCAAAGACCCAGATGTACTTGCCATTCCAGCCGAGATCTTTCCTCAACTGAACGTAATAGGGCAGGTTTGCGTTCTGGTCAGAGCATGGGTGCTCCAATACAGTATGGACGCCCATCCCAAGCACTTTGCTGTGCACTTGCTTCATGTAGGGGAATACAAACTCGCCGAACTGCTTTGAGCTTATCAACTTATTTGACTCCACTGGTCCGCCAGTGAATGCCATACACCCATCCGCCCCAAAGGTCGATGTGAAGTATTCCGCGACTTCAATGAAGAACTCTGCAATCTTCTTGTTCAGCTTGTGGACTACGTCTGGTTTCCTTACTATCCAATTTAGCAACCTGGCTGGCTCAGCGACCATTGCCGCAGTGGTGAGAACCTCGCCGCATTGAAAGACCGCGGGCATTCTGTTTTCATGGCACAACTTGCCGACCTCCATTGCTATAGGAATCGATCCTGCCTTTCTTGGGTCAGGGACTTCCAGTTTGTCTACGTCCTCTGCGCTCTCGACGGGGTGCTTGATGACATAAGGCGCTGACTGACCTGGCTCATAAGGCATCCCTACCTTCCCTCCAAACTCCCAAGCCCCGAAAGAGGCGTATCCATACATTGGCGTGGCATCATAGCCGTACATCTCCGCGCAGAGAAGTTGTGCCTTAAAGCTCTTCCTCGGGTCGGCGTATAGATCGCCTACGGGCAGGTTGCATATCTTTGCGGCGAATCCAAGAATGAATGGGTTTACTGGAACTCTGTCTGGTTTTTGCCCCATCAGCACAGCAACCAATCTTTCCATTGGAGTCATCCTGTCCTGCATTTCAAGCCACCCCGCTTATGAGAGACTTTGCCACCTTTACGGCCTGTGAGGCGTCCTTTGCATACCCATCGGCACCATATGCTTTGGCAAGCTCTGGACTTAGAGGGCCTCCCCCAACCATAGTCGCTGTTTTCGGGGACTTCTTCTTGATCTCCCTGATGACTTCTGGCATAACCACCATAGAAGTCGTCATCAATGAAGATAAACCGACTATCTCAGCACCCTCCTTCACTGACACGTCCACAAATTTCTCGCTCGGAACGTCTCTCCCAAGGTCTATAACTTGGAAGCCTGCAGCTTCCATCATCAGCTTCACTAGGTTCTTCCCAATGTCGTGTATGTCGCCCCTGACAACCCCGAGCACAACTTTTTTAGGCGCTCCAACTCGCTCAGCCTTAAGGTGCGGCCTGAGGATATCCATGGCAGCGTACATAGCCTCTGCCGAGCAAAGTATCTCTGGAACATACATCTCCCCCTTTTCGTATTTTTCACTGACAATTGACATGCCCCTAGCGCAGCCATCCATGATTGCCTCGTAAGCATCGACACCCGCCTTTATAGCCTCGTTTGCTAAGCTAGTCGCCTTCTCGACATCGCCTGCAATCGTTGCTTCCGTTAGCCCCTTCAGAATCCCTTCTTTTTCCATTTTTTTCCCCAAATATAATATAATAAAAACATGTTATATGTTTTTCTAAAAAAAAGTAAAAAAATATTAAGAACATTAGTGCCTAATAATTTCGAGGCTGAAGCATGACCCCTAGAGATAGAGTTTTAGGCGTCCTAAAAGGAGAGACAGTGGACCGAGTCCCCGCATCCGCAGTGACGCAGGTGGGGACGGTCCAGGCGATGGAGAATGTGGGTGCGTACTGGCCTGCCGCCCACAGCGACCCTGAGCAGATGGTGAAGCTGGGCGTCTCGCTTTACAGGCTGGCAGGGCTTGAGACGGCGAGGATCCCGTTCTGCCTTACAGTTCAGGCCGAGGCCCTTGGGTGCAAGGTGAACATGGGAACTATTGATAGGCAACCTTCAGTCATGGAACATCCAACAACACCTCCGGAACAGCTCACGGTTCCGCCAGACTTCCTGAGCAGGGGCAGGATTCCAGCAGTTCTGAAGGCCACGGAGCTCCTGAGGAAGCATGCTGACCTGCCAAAAATTGTTGGGATAGAGGGGCCGATAACGCTGGCAGGCCACTTGGTTGGTGTGGAGAAGCTAATGATTTCGCTGATAAGGCAGCGCGACGCCGTTGTGAAGGTGGTTGATATCTGCACGAAGGCAAATGTCGAGTACGCCAAAGCGCTCATTGATGCGGGCGCGGAGGTTATCGTTCCTTGCGACCCGACCGCCTCGCCCGAGCTCATGAGCCCAAAGGACTTCGGGAGCATAGCAAAGCCGAAGCTTAGGGAACTGGCACATGTCATCACGAAGAAGGGGGGCATAGGCGTGCTCCACATCTGCGGAGGAGTACAGAAGATCATAAAGGACATGGCCGAGACTGGGTTTGATGCGCTGAGCATTGAGGAGAAGGTTGACGTTGCTGCCGCCAAGAAGGCGATAGGTCCGAGGCCGACGCTTGTTGGGAATGTCTCAGCTGCAAAGACGCTGCTCTTGGGGACGCCAGACGCCGTGAGGGCCGATTGCAGGAGAGCCATCGAAGCAGGCATAGACGTCCTGGCACCAGGGTGCGGCATAGCCCCGCGCACACCATTAGAGAACATTAGGGCCCTCGCAAGTGTCGTGGTATGATGTAGAAAAAGGGCTAGCTGCAGCTTGGCAATGCAGTGCTTGCAATGGCTTTAAGATATTTTTTGGCTCAGCTGGCGATACCGCCGCCACTGTGCCTGACCCCTCGATGGATCATGAGGGCAATGGCACCGTCACATGCCTGCCCCGGTCAACCACAATGGATTTGCGCTCGCTGAGAATGCCGCATTGAATGCTGCCCCCCCAGAATGTTTAAATATTTGGCGGATTTTTTTCTAAAATCACCGGTGATGGTGTCCACCAAGGCATAGCCTGAACTGCCTCATTGAGGCTGATGACGCCTGCAGCAATGTTGCAGAGGCATAAATATGGTGGATCTCTACTCCGCGGCTTTAGTTTCGACATCAATAGCGCTTGCAGCAATATTGAGCATCAGGTTTCGCATCTCCTCAGCAATCTTTGAGGTAACATCGGCTTTTTTTAATCTCGTGCCCTTCTTGGATCAGCAAAAAATGGCAAATGGAAAAAATTTAGTTCACTTCAGGACCGCGCCTGTGGAGGCTGAAGTCACCATCCGGCTGTACCTGTAGAACGCCCCCTTCTTGTATTTCGGCTCAGGCGGCACCCACTTCGAGAGCCTTGACCTGATCTCCTCGTCGCTCAGATCCACTTCGAGGAGCCTCTTCTCCACGTCAATCCTCACCAGGTCCCCGTCCCTGACGGCTGCAATTGGACCGCCCTCGGCAGCCTCCGGGGAGACGTGCCCAATCATCATGCCATGAGTCGCGCCAGAGAACCTGCCGTCCGTTATCATCGCAACCTTCTCGCCGATGCCCATGCCCACGAGCATGGATGTGAGCTGGAGCATCTCCCTCATCCCAGGGCCGCCCTTTGGCCCTTCATACCTTATGATGACTGCGGTCCCCTCGGCGATCTTGCCTTCCGTTGCCGCGGCGATGCCGTCCTCCTCCCTGTCGAATACTATTGCCCTCCCCTCGAACTTCAGCCTCTTCAGCCCTGCGGTCTTTATGACCGCCCCGTCGGGCGCCAGGTTCCCCCTCAGCACAGCCAGTGTCCCAGTCGGCCTTATGGGGTCAAGCGCAGACCTGATCGTGCCCCCGATGACGGATGCCCGCTCGACGCTCTTGCCTATGCTCTCACCTGTCACGGTGAGCGGCTTCGGATCGATTAGCCCCAACTGAGAGAGCTGCTTCATCAGCGCCATCACGCCGCCGGCCCTGTCGAGATCCTCCATCGGCACGTCCCCGGCAGGCATCATGCTCACGAGCTGCGGAGTCCTCCTGCTTATCTCGTCGAATGTCTCGAGCTTCAGAGGCACCCCGGCTTCGTGCGCGATCGCCATCAGGTGGAGTATCGCGTTCGTGGAGCCGCCCATCGAGACGTCGACCGTGATGGCATTCCGCAATGATGCTTCGGTCACTATCTTCGTTGGCGTTATCCCTGCCTTCATGAGATCCATTATCTTCATCCCGGCATGCTTAGCCAGCCTCAGCCTCCTTGCGTCGACAGCAGGGACGGTGCCGCTGCCCGGCAGCGATAGCCCCATCGCCTCGATGAGACATGCGAGCGTATTTGCAGTATACATCCCGGCGCATGACCCTGGGCCAGGGCAGGAGTACTCCTCTATCTCCTTGAGCTCCTCCTCACTCATCTTGCCGTTGAGGTACGCCCCTATGCTCTCGAAGGTCATGTCGAGAGACAGGCGCTTCCCCTTGTGCACGCCGCATAGCATCGGTCCCCCGGTAACGAAAATGGAAGGGACATCGACCCTGAGCGCTGCCATCACCATCCCAGGCTCAATCTTGTCGCAGCTGCAGACGAAGACAAGCCCGTCGAAGGAGTACGCATTCGCGACCACCTCGACCGAGTCCGCAACGATCTCCCGGCTGACTAGAGGGCTCCGCATCCCCTCGTGCCCCATCGCTATCCCGTCGCATATGCCTATCGTGTTGAACTCGAGGGGCGTGCCGCCAGCCATCCTGACGCCGGCCTTCACAGCCTCGGCAATCCTGTTCAGGTGGACGTGGCCCGGTATGATTTCGTTCCACGAGTTGACTATCCCAATTATCGGGCGAGATATCTCCTCGTCTATCAGCCCGAGGGCCTTGAAGAGTGCCCTGTGCGGCGCCTTCTGGATGCCTTTCTTGACGACGTCCGAGCGCATAGATACCACAGAGTCCATTTGAAAAGAATCGATATATAACACTTTGACCAACGGGCTAAACAAATGTGGGGGGCTTCTCCACGGACCTCTACCTGATGGCTCTGCTAATCCTCCTCTTCGGCGTATTCGCGGGAAGCCTAGGCGCAATGCTCGGCCTCGGCGGCGGGGTGCTGATGATCATCTTCCTCCTGCTCGCGCTGGACCTCCCTGCGCACCAAGCGGTCGCGCTGAGCCTCATAGCGGTCATAGCAAGCTCAAGCATGGCAGGCAGCGTCTACATAAAGGACAAGATGACGAATTTGAGGCTGGCGATGGTCCTCGAGGCATTCACGGTGACGGGCGCGGTAGCAGGGGCATACCTCGCGATAGGGATGCCCGTCTGGGTAATACAGGCCCTGCTGGGGTGCGTGCTTTTTTACACCTCGATCACAATGTTCAGGGAAAGGAAGGTTGACTCGGCTGACTCCGAGACTATGCCCCGAGAAGGGGCGGGCGGGCGGGGGTCGGTCCTGGATGGTAGCTTCTATGACGAGCAGTCATCTGCGACTGTGAGCTATGGTGTGAAGAACCTCAAGCTGGGCTCGGTCACAAGTTTCATTGCTGGCGCCGTCTCCGGGATGGTCGGCATAGGGGGCGGTGTGATAAAGGTGCCGGTAATGAACCTTGTGATGAAGATACCAATCAAGGCTGCCGCTGCGACGAGCAACTTCATGGTTGGCGTGACTGCCGCAGCCAGCGCTGTGATTTACTTCGAGAGCGGCCTTGTCGACCTGAAGCTGGCAGCCCCGACAATAATGGGCATCATGATAGGGGCTTACATTGGCACCAGGCTCCTAGCAAAGTCGAGATCCGCAGTGGTAAGGAAGGTCCTGGCAGTGGTCCTCTCGTTCTTCGGCGCAGTCCTGATTCTTAAGGCTGGGGGGATCCTGGCTTGGTGACCGTGGAGGAGCTGATCTCGTGGGTCCTCAGGATAGGGGTGCTCAGCGGAGTCGCCATAACGGCCCTGGGGTTCTTCTTATCCGCGGATCTCGCCTGGGCAGGCGTCCTCATCCTGATACTTACCCCCTTCATGCGCGTGCTGATGGCAGGGGCATACTTCCTTGCCCGCAAGGAGTACCCTTTCTTCTTCCTTGCTGCATATGTGATAATGATGCTTGTGATAGGGAGCTTTTTGCGAATAAATTAATCACATAAGCCATCAAGTCACATCATTGCGAAGCCCGCATCTTCCATCCCTTGCTCTGCAGACCGACAACAGGATTTTTAAGAGGAGAGGGCTGATAGACAATTGGTGTCTTGTATGGTTAAGACGACGTTGAGCGTGCTCAAGGCGGATGTTGGCTCTCTTGCGGGGCACCATGTCGTGCACCCGATGCAGCTGAAGGCTGCCCAGGATGCCATGAAAGAGGCTAAAGACTCTGGGCTGATAAGCGACTTCCATGTCACAAACTGCGGTGATGACATCGAGCTGATCATCACTCACAAGAAGGGGGAGGACAACCCCGAGATACACAACCTGGCGTGGGAGACCTTCAAGAAGGCGGCAAAGGTCGCTGAAGATTTGGGGCTCTACGCCGCGGGGCAGGACCTCCTCTGCGAAGCGTTCTCCGGGAACCTGAAAGGCTTGGGCCCGGGATACGCCGAGATGGAGTTCGAGGAGAGGAAGAGCGAGCCCGTAGTCGTGTTCATGGCAGACAAGACCGAACCGGGGGCATTCAACCTCCCGCTCTACAAGGTCTTCGCCGACCCGTTCTCAACAGCCGGGCTTGTGATCGACCCGACGATGCACGACGGGTTTAATTTCCAAGTCCTGGACGTGCTGGACGGCACCTCCTTCGAGCTGAAGACCCCTGAGGAGTCCTACGACCTCCTTGCGCTCATCGGGACCACGGGGAGGTACATCCTCAAGAAGATCAGCAAGAAGGACGGGACTGTTGCTTCCAAAGTGAGCATCACGAGGCTTTGCCTCATAGCCGGCAGGTACGTCGGGAAGGACGACCCCGTCGCGATAGTCAGGGCGCAGCACGGCCTCCCGGCGGTCGGGGAGATCCTGGAGCCCTTTGCGTTCCCGCACCTAGTCGCGGGATGGATGCGCGGATCCCACTACGGCCCAATCATGCCCGTGGCGCAGAGGAACGCCCGGTGCACAAGGTTCGACGGCCCGCCGAGGCTCATAGCGCTGGGCTTCCAGATCAAGAACGGCAGGCTGACAGGCCCATCCGATCTCTTCGATGACCCTGCATTCGACATGACCAGGGCAAAGGCATGCGAGATAGCCGATTACATGAGGAGGCACGGCCCGTTCATGCCAGAGCGGCTTGGGCCGGAGGAGATGGAATACACCACGATGCCCCAGGTGCTTGAAAAGCTCAAGTCGAGGGGCAAGAAGGAGGAGTAGCGCAGCGCGGCGCTGCTCCGATTGGAAGACCGGTGGCTGGCTTGCGGGTCAAGGTCTCTTACCTTTCCATCCTCAGGGACGCGACAGGCGTGAAGGAGGAGGAGATCCAGCTGGAGGAGGGCTCGACAGTCGAGGACCTCATTGGCTGCCTGATCGAGAAATACGGTGAGAAGGTGAGGCGCCTGCTCACCGACTCAGAGATCGAGCAAGGGATCATGATAACGCTGGACGGCGTCCTCCTCTCGAAGGCAGACATGAAGAATCCGATCTCCGACGGATCGGAGGTGCTTATCGGCCTCCCGCCCTTCGGGGGCTAGCCTTAACCGATCCGCAGCCAGAAGAGCAATATATTGTAATGGTGAACAAAATGGAACTCGAAACAGACGTTTTGGTGATAGGCGGGGGGCTCGCAGGGCTTTGCGCGGCGATCTCCTCAGCATCAGACCTCTCAAGGACGGCAATAGTCACAAAGACGCTGGTCGGCGGGGCGAACACGACCTCCATGGCTGCGGGCATACTCTCAGCCGTGACTGCGTTCGGCGACCCGGGGGACAGCACGGATCTGCACTTCCAGGACACGCTCCGAGGGGGGTGCATGATCAACGACAAGAAGCTTGCCAGGACAATGGCCAATGACATCTCGAAGTACTTCTCGCGCCTCGTCGAGCTTGGGGTGGAGTTTGAGGAGGAGAACGGGGAGATCAAGGCGTACCCAATACCAGGACACTCCAAGCCCAGGTCGTATTATATGAAGGGGAAGGCGACCGCCCTCCAAAAAGTCCTTCGGTCGACGGCAGAGGGGCTTGGCGTCAAATTCCTCGAGAGGACCATGGTCACAAGGATCGTGAAAGATGGAAAACGGGCGGTCGGAGCCATAGGCGCAAAGACCGACACCGGCGAGCCCGTCGTGATGAAGGCCAAATCGATCGTGGTTGCCACGGGCGGATCAGGGGAGATCTACTCGAAGACCCTGATGCCTGCAGGGTCGTCTGGCTACGGGTGCAGCTTGGCGTTCAGGGCAGGGGCCGAGCTGGTGGACATGGAGTTTGTCCAGTTCTACCCCATGATGGTCGCCCAGGAAGGGCTCCCCAAGCTCTTCATAGAGTATTCCCAGCTCCTAAGGAACGGCGGGGACGTCCTGGACGAGGAAGGGAACTCGATCTTCAAGAAGAACGGAATAAGCGAGCCGTGGAAGATGACGAGGGACGCTTTCTCGATACTCATCGCCAAGGAGATGCTCTCCGGCGGCAGGGAGAGGAAGGTCTTCCTGGACTGCAGGGGCATCAAGGACAGCGATCTGGAAGGCAACCCTGCCTTGAGGGCAGCCGTAAAGGATCTTGAGTCAAGGAGGGTCCCGCTCAGGACAGAGAAGGTCTCGATCTCGCCTTATGCCCACTTCATGATGGGCGGGATAAAAACGGACGCAAACGGGGCCACGTCAGTGGAGGGGCTATTTGCCGCTGGCGAGTCGGTCGGCGGCCCGCACGGGGCGAACAGGATCGGCGGAAACGCATTCGCCGCTGCCATAGCATTCGGGTTCAGGTCCGGAATGGCTGCTTCGATGCATGCGAGCACGGTCGACAAGGGCGATCCCGGCGCGTTCAAAGCAGATCCTGAGTTTCCCTACCAAGGCTCATACGGAGAGGGCAAAGTGCTTGCAAAGGATGCGATCAGCACAATCAGGGAGACGATGTGGAAGGATGTCGGGATCATAAGGAACGCAACGGGGCTTCAGGAGGCATTGGCTACATTCAACCGGATCAGGGAGGATGGCATACGCACCGAAAATAGCTTGGAACTGACGCTCGTCCAGATGATGCTCGACATGGCGGAAGTGACTGCAATGGCTGCATCGCTCAGGGAGGAGAGCCGGGGGGCGCATTACAGGGCTGATTTCCCGAAAGAAGACGAAAAATGGATGAAGCGCATTGTCATCGCGCTCAAGGAAGGCAACTGCGAAGTGGCCTATGTCCCTGTCGAATGAAACGCTAAAACAAAATCCATTTTTTCTTTTTCCAGCCAACTTTAGAGATTTTACGCGGGCATTTGTTTTTTGCAATAATTTTAGCTCCAAATATCGAATCCCTTAAATATCCCCCGCCTGAATCACTCCATTAACATCAGAAGCAAGGGGGAAAATTCATGAGTGAGATATGGACACCACTTATGGTCGGACTCAACATAGAGACCATGCTCCCGCTAGTGGCAGGCGTGGTCGCGCTGCTCTACGCAGGGTACCTTGCGATGAGCGTGATCAGGGAGGACGAGGGCACTGACGAAATGAAGAGGATTGCTAAAGCAATCCGGGAAGGCGGCAACGCTTACCTCAACCGCCAGTACAAGACGGTCGCAATCTTCGCCGCCGTGATCGCAGTTGTCCTGGTGCTGGCCATCAACTGGCAGACTGCGCTCGGCTTCGCGGTCGGCGCGACGCTCTCAGCCTTCTGCGGTTACGTGGGCATGAAGATGACGACTGCTGGGAACGTCAGGACGGCGAACAAGGCGAAGCAGGGTTTGCAGGCAGCCCTCTCGCTGGCATTCAAAGGCGGTGCAGTCTCCGGATTCACGATCGTCGGGCTCGCGCTGCTGGGGCTTACGTCATTCTACATCCTCTTCGGCGACGCTAACCTTCTCGTAGGATTCGGTTTCGGCGCATGCCTCATAAGCCTCTTCGCGAGGGTCGGCGGCGGAATCTACACTAAAGCGGCAGACGTAGGTGCAGACCTGGTCGGCAAGGTCGAGGCAGGGATACCCGAAGACGACCCGCGCAACCCAGCCGTTATCGCTGACAACGTGGGCGACGCGGTGGGCGACTGCGCCGGCATGGGAGCTGACTTGTTTGAGACCTATGTTGTGACCGCGCTCGCAGCGATGCTGTTGGCTTCATCGCCAGCAGTCCTCGCAAAATTCGGGGCGAGCGGAATCGCCCTGCCGCTGGTGATCGGCGCCATGGCCATCTTCGCCACGGCGATAGGGACTTTCTTCGTGAGGCTCGGCAAGGGAGGCAAGATAATGAATGCCCTTTACAAGGGGCTTGCTGCCACGACCGTCGTCTCGGCAGTCGCCTTCTACATTGTCACTTACTACTTCATGGGAGGGGATCTCGGCGTCTACGTATGCTCCATAGTCGGGCTCGTTGTGATGGTATGCATGGTGGTTATAACAGACTACTTCACATCGTATTCGCACAAACCAGTGCTCTTCGTCTCTGAATCTTCCAAGACCGGCGCGGGCACCAACCTCATAGCAGGGCTTGGGATGGGCATGCGGAGCACATTCCTCCCTGTAATCGTCATCGTTGCAGGCATACTGGCCTCTTACTTCATCGCCGGCGGCGCATCTTCTCCAGAGCTTGGAGTCTATGGCATTGCAATCGCTGCAGCAGCTATGCTGTCCACAACCGGCATGATAGTCTCGATCGATGCCTACGGACCGATAACGGACAATGCAGGAGGGATCGCAGAGATGGCAAACCTCCCGAAGGAAGTCCGAGACGTGACGGATCCGCTCGATGCGGTCGGGAACACAACGAAGGCTGTGACCAAAGGATACGCGATCGGTTCTGCTGCGCTAGCAGCCCTCTCGCTGTTTGCGGCATACAAGGACGAGATTGTCAAGAGGGTTGGATCTGTGGTGCTTTCGATAGAGGATCCGTTTGTGCTTGCTGGTCTCCTGTTGGGAGCTGCAATACCTTTCCTATTCGCATCGATGCTGATGACTGCTGTCGGGAGGGCAGCATTCCAGATTGTCGAGGAGGTCAGGAGGCAGTTCCGCGAGATCAAGGGCATCATGGAAGGGACCGCTAAGCCGGACTACGGCAGGGCGGTCGACATAGTGACCAAGGCCGCGCTCAAGGAGCTGGCGGCGCCTGCGCTCATTGCGATACTCTCGCCCCTGCTGGTCGGGTTCCTGCTCAACGAGAGGGCACTCGGAGGGATGCTCATGGGAGTGATCCTGTCTGGGGTGCTTCTCGCGCTGCTCATGACCACAGGGGGAGCTATGTGGGACAATGCAAAGAAGTACATCGAGCTCGGCAACTTCGGCGGCAAGAAGAGCCCGGCCCATGCTGCTGCGGTAGTCGGGGACACGGTCGGAGACCCATTCAAGGACACTGCAGGCCCTGCGATCAACCCGCTCATCAAAGTGATGAACACGATCTCGATACTCTTCATTGCCTTAATCCTTATGTACTCTCTCCTCTAATCTTTTTTTACAGGTGGGCTTTTTGCCAGAGAGGACTTTTCTGATCAGGGTAAAGGAGGACACTTACATCAGCCTGCTGGAGCTGCAGAAGACGCTGAGGTTCCAGGACAGCCAAGACAGGCGCAGGAAGACAATGGACTATGTGATCAGGTACTTGCTCAAGAGCGAGGCAGAGTCGAGAAGGCGGATCTAAGCCCATCCACACCCTGTTTTGTTGGGCATTTTCAGGAACTTCATGCAAATAATGGCAGAACGCGGCTTGAATCGAAAACCGCCGTCTCTAATTGGATATTGTATGGGAAATGCCTCAGATACCCTAGGGGCCCTCATCTTTCCCATCGGTTTGCATGACTATCTTCATCGGCAAAAGAGATATTATCCGAAGGCGTGTATCAACTTTTCGATGCGAATATGCCCAATCAAGACGAGCACGTTATTGAAGCGATAGGCAGGTCACGCATTGTGATCAGGGACGGGCTGGTGATCGAGGTTGGCTCGCCCATGATCAGGGAATGCCCGCTCGCGAAGAAGTTCTCCACCCCAGTAGACATAATCACCCCAGAGAAGGTCCGCAAAAACATAGAGGGCAGGATCAGATCGTATGGAATGTGCACTGGGGACCGTTTGCTCGAGTCATCGCAGGACTTTGTCACCTTTGGCGCATCCGAAATTATAAGCCAAGGGCTAAGGTCGAAGGTCTTGGGCGCAGCTGTGATAGTCTGCGAGGGTGCAGGGACAGTCATAACACTGAATCCGGACTTGGTCCAAGGGATAGGCGGGAGGATGTCCGGACTGGTTTCGACTTCGCCTATCCCAAGGCTCATCGAAAGGATAGAGGCAATTGGCGGGGCTGTCCTTGATCGCGAGACCGCAAGGATCGACCAGGTGGAGGGGACTGATCTCGCGTACCGGAAGGGATACTCGGATGTTGCGGTCACTATAACCGACCCCGCAGATGGTGAGAGAATAAGGGCAAAGCATCCAGACGCGCTCATATTCGGAGTCCACCTGACGGGGATCGGGAAGGATGATGCCTTCAGGATGGTCGAGGTTGCGGACTTGGTGTCGGGTTGCGCATCCAAGTGGATCAGGGAGGCGGCTGCCGAGAAGGCGCTGATTCAGGCGGGTTCAGCAGTCCCAGTTTTCGCGTTCACGGAGAGGGGGAAATGCCTAGTCCTGGAGAAGGTGAAGGCGAGCAGGCAAAAGTTCCTTATCAAGGTCGAGAAGATCCCGTATGCGGCAGAGAAGTGCCCGGATCCGCTTGTTTGATCACCTGATCACGAACTCGCAATATGGGTCTCCTAGCTTCATGCACTTCACTTCAGTACCCCTGCATGCCTTGTCGAATACCTTGCTGACCAGCCCAACGAAGAACCCAAGCATGAAGCGGTTCTCGTAGTCGAGCAGCTCCCATGTTATGAGCTCCTCGAAGTTCTCTGTCGCCCTTATGACCACCACTTTCCCGAACTCATCGCACTCTGCAAGTTCGAACTTCCCCCAGCCCAGCGCCTGGAGCACTGCGAGCCCAATCTTGATGCGGTGCCTGTCGCTCAGACCCTTCATCTCAAGTATGGTCTTCCCGTGCGCCTCCCCGAAGTCGTTGCCCATGTTCCAGAGCATCAGCATTGCGTCGCCCTTGTATCTCCTGATCATCCCCATCACGAGGTTCTTCCAGCCCGAAGTTGTCATCGCAGCCACCTGCATAGGGCGACCGGAGATGTTCAGTATCACCGGGTAACCGTTCACGTTGTAGATCAGCCCGGGGACGCCAGAATCGGCGCACTCGAGGTAAACTAGCCGCGACCCAAATTTTTCTTTTATATTTTTTATCATTTCCTCTTTCAATTCAGGGGCATCTGTAAGGTCCAAAGTTATAAAGTTATGAACGGCGTCTTCGCTTCTATGAGAAGATATGCTTAAAAAACAAATTTTGTTTTCATTCAATATCCTCAGGAGTTCTAGAGTAGGATCAAAGTCAGGCATAGTTATTTTAGCGGCTATGTACAGTCCACAAAATTGTTTTTCCGGTTCATAGTATATGTCGTTGATATGGACGGGCATCATAAGTTTGCACGCACATATTCAATTATTACCTTCTGCAGGGATATTTTTTAAGGCTTGGGATTTTTTTCGCATTTAAGCTGTTTGAAAATCCAATAATGAAAAATAACCAATTTTTTGCCTAATCTAGGCGATTTTCGAAATTAATTTATTACTTTTTGCCTGAAAAAACCCATCCATCACCAGTCCTTGCCGCTTTTTGCGCGCCAGCCAACTTTCGCATAATTGATCTGATCTGGTGCTGGCTTACATTGATCCTTTCGCTCATCTCGGCCGAAGTAAGGGGTCGGTCGCAGTTAGAAAGCATCTCTGTCACTGTTCTCTCCAGGTACTCGAGCCTCGACGGCCTTGACAAGTCGCCTCTCGCTGGATATTGGATGCCTGGCAGGCCGTATATGCCCTCGCCCTTCACAGTCCTTGCTAGCAGGCGCACGGCGCCGCCCCTCGCAAGGGACCTTAGCTGGGCGGTAACCGTCCTGGCATCGAACGAAAGGCGGAGCTCAGAGACCAGCTCCTCAGGAGTGAGCCACTTTTCCCGGAGCAGTTGGACTATGGCAGACCTGCACTCCGAAGCCACCCTCCTGCTCCTATTCTTCAGGATAGTCTCAACAAAACGAGAGTTGACCTCGCCTATATCAGCCCCACTAGAGGCCATGCTCAGACCATCGTGGTCGCCTTCAAGTACGACGTATATTCCGAAAGAGGTTGCCAACCGCGCTTCATCCACCCCGATCCGTCTCCTGGGGGATACGAGTATGGACCTGGCGTCGAGCCTCTGTCGTATGTCAGAGAGCTTTACAATCTCCTCGTAAAAAGCACCCTTCCGGGCGCTGGTGAGCATGTCCGCCACGACGGGTGGCGGCCCAGGTTCATAGAATGCCACTATCCAGGGGAGCGTGGCGTTGACTTTGCTTATCTGCGATCCCCCAACCAGTGCTTGGAACGTCAAGACCATTACACTCGCCTGTGTTAATGGTGACTTTTGTTATATAATAATTTATGGTTTTTTAGCAAATATCTCAAGATATCTGATACCAACAGTTCTTTCACTTGGATCTAGATTCTAGCGTTCATAGTAAACAAATTTACAGAAGTGCCGACGAAGGGTTTAGGAAAATAGAAAAATAAACTAAATAATAATTTAACCAGGCAATTTTAGCTTAAAACTCCTAATTAATTTGGAACAAAATTTTCGGGGCACGCCTGTAGGCCGTTTCTCAGAGGCACTAAACTCCTGAAATAATTTTTTATTTCCCAATTTTTCCATAATAAGAAACCAAAAGGAAAAATTTCTGCAAATCCCATTGTCGCACCATTTCCCATTCTAGGTGAGATTGGGAAATGATAAGAAACGGCGACCCCAGGTCAACAAAATTCGGATTGTCTTCCCCTTCAACTTCCCAAACCGCAAGGATATTTCTTTCCGCACAGACTTTTTCACTCGCCAGTGCCGAACCCTTCACGCCCACTGCGCTGATCGCCCCTGAGGCGCAGAAAAATATTGGCTTCCGCACAGGGCACGCGATTTGATGGTGGAGTGCAACCGTCCAGCTTTAATTAATTTCTTTGCATTATTTTCTAAAATATCCATAACTTTTATTTTTAGAAAAAATTTCAATATTTACTGATTTAGTTAGCAACAACTTCAATAAGATAAGAAAAGGAATATAAGGTAAAATGTTATTAATTATACCTATAATTATGGTAAAAAATCAAAAAATAAAAAATGTTATTGTTTATATAAACTTTTTCAACCATTAAAATAAAAAAAGTTATCCATCCCTATAAACAGGTAATAGGAACGCTTATAAACTTACGGGAAATTTGGAGTGCAAAGGGGGAGCTCCTGGAAAGGGGCTGAGAGGGCGACTGGATCCGTCGCCGACCCTTTGAACCTGAACTGGGCAATTCCAGCGGAGGGATATGCTGTTTGTATTCAAAAAGGCAAAATCTTGTGAATGAGCCTAATTACGGCAATAAGAAAATAATACATTTAAAAACTCCAACTTACCGGTTAGTCCTTTCATCAATATTTGTCGCGCTCGGTGTTTCTTTATCGATTTTTCCAGGGGCATTCCCAGCGGGGCCAACAAAGGTCTTCCCTTTCCAACACATGATAAATGTGGTCGCGGGGATCCTGCTCGGTCCGCTGAACGCGGGCGTTGTGGCCGGGCTGATCGGCATAATAAGGATAGGCATAGGGACAGGCACTTTTTTCGCCTTGCCAGGCGGGATCCCAGGCGCATTGGTGGTCGGTTTGGTTTACAATTATTTAGTTAGGAAAGACACGGTCGCCCTCACAGAGCCGTTGGGTACGGCGATCGGGGCTTTGCTGAGTGCGTTCCTGGTTGCGCCAGCCATTGGTGCAGCCCAGTTGCCCCCATTTCTCGGGCTGACTGCCCAGTGGCAGCTGTTCACAATCTTTTTCCTGATGAGCAGCATCCCCGGGGCACTCATGGGTTATCTTGTAGTTTTGGCCCTCAAGAGGAGGGGCGTAATTGAAGGTGATTAGCTACGCGGCGATCAAGGGCAAGAAGACGCTGATACGCGGGGAGGTCGGGAAAGGGAAGACCGTCCTGCTCAGCCGCCTCCTGGCTGAGGCTGCCGAGTCGGAAGGGCCCGGCGCAATAACTGTGATCGAGATGGCCCCAGGAGAGAGGTCCGTGGAGGGGAGAAAGGTGGGCGGGTGGCTTGCCATCCCCGCTTCTACAAGGGTGCGGATACGGTACGCCGCTCCGGGGCATATAGTCGCGCCCCGCCTGGAGGGTGCGACCGCAGAAGAAGTTGTGCGCCTGGCCAAGCAGAACGCCTTGGCGATCGAGCCATGTTTATCGCAGTACATTGCAATGCCTACGCCTGTGCTTTTTGCGAACGACATTACGATCTACCTCCAATGCGGAAGCGCAGATCTGATCGGTGAAGCAGTGGCCCTGGCGGAGACCTTTGTCGGGACTGCATACTGGGGGGATTTCTTCGACGACAAGGGATCTGGAATAAACGACAAGGAAAGACGGCAGCTTGGAAAGCTGATGGATTTGTTCGATGTTGTTTTGGATCTTTGAAAAGATTTTATACCCTCCGATCCGACATATTAGGGAAACAGGGTGTAATGCGTGCCCAAGCAGAGGCTGGAGCTGAGGGATGTCCCGTCCTGGAGGGAAGTTGAGCTCCTCGTCAGTTCGATGATCAAGGCCTACAGGCAAGGCGAGGCACCACTCAGGGACCTCTGCGTCATAGGCTTGCTCGCCACGACCGGGATAAGGACCTCTGAACTCCTGCTCCTCAAGAAGTCCGACTTTGACTTCGAGACCAACATCATCACGATAACCCAGCTGAAGAAGAAGGACGAATTCGCCAGGCAGACTATCCTCAGCCAGGACTTGAAGGCATACGTCAAAGAGTACTTCAAGCAGATAGGGGGCGAGAGGGTTTTCGACCTGAGCAGGCGCCAGGTGCTCAACATAACCCACAGGTACACGCAGAGGTTTTTGGGCAGGCGCATCAGGAGCCACGCCCTGCGCCACGCCTACGCAATACGTATCCTCGAGAAGACCAGGGATATAGAGCTCTGCAGGAGGCTGATCGGTCACTCGAGGCTGGAGACCGTTAAGATCTATCTGGACTTCACGATAGGCGACAGGATGAAAGAGGTTTCAGATGCGATAAAGATAAACTGACTAAAGGTATGACGGTAATCAAAAATGGCAAAGCTGAAACTTGACGATGTCCCAACTTGGTCGGAAGTCGGCGAGTTCCTGGACAGGATAAGGGCCCTGTACAGGAAGAAGGAGATAAGCCTCAGGGACTTCGTCCTGATGAGCCTCTATCCGACTACAGGCATGAAGACGTCCGAGCTTCTCTCGATCAGGAAAGGGGACATTGATTTCCAGCAGGGGGTAGTCCGTGTCGGGCAGGAGGGGGATAAGCGCGAGGTTCTGATAATGCCCTCGATACTGCCCTATCTCAAGGACCATGCAAAGGACAAAAAAGCAGAGGAAAGGATCTTTGGGCTGACCCGCAGGCAAGCGCTCAACATAAACCACAAGTACACCGAGATGATCCTCGGGAGGAGGATAAGGGTCGCTAGTTGGAGGCATGCCTTCGCGATCCGGCTGCTGGAGACTGTGCGGGACCCCTCGATCTGCAGGAAGATCTTGGGGCAGAGATCCTCGAAGGGGGTAAGCGCTTACCAGCAGATTTTGCAGAGGAGCCTCAAGGAGGAGCTGATCAAGTCGATTGGCGGATGATGGGGCGGTCCCTGGGCTACTCGAGTTTCCTGCGCAGCCTTGCTTGTCAGCCACTCCTCTTCGCCAAGTACCGCTTCAGGATCGGCTTCAGCATGAGGATCCGCCTCTTGGCAACCTGCACGACCAAGAACTTCGGCCGCAGGTAGAATTTCCTGTAAGCCATCGAGACTAGCGAGCGGATCTCCTCAGCAGTCATCTCGAAAGTCCGCATGACCGGCTTGATCGTGGTGAATTTCGACCAGTCTTCAGTTTCCAGGAGATTGTTCGCTTTGGCGAAATCGTAAACCTCCGTTCCAGGGTACGGGGTCATCGCCGTGAACTGCGCATAGTCAATCCCCGATTGGATCGCGAATTTTATGGTCTCCATCGCCTCCTCCTTGCTCTCTCCAGGGGTCCCGATTATGAACGATCCGGTCACCTCCAGACCTGCTTTCTTGGCTGAAGAGATGGCTGATCTGACCTGCCCCAGCGTTATGCCTTTCCTCATTATGCGCAGGACCCTCTCAGAGGCGGACTCGATGCCCATGTAGAACATCAGTGCCCCGGCACGCCTGAAGGCCTGGAGAACCTCGCTGGAGATCGTGTCCACCCTGGAACCGAATGCCCAGGAGATGTCAAGTTTCCGGAGCAGCCCTGCCAATCGGAAAGAACGCTTTTTGTTTATTGTGAATGTGTCGTCTACAAACTCAATGAAATTTATCCGGTACTTGTCCACCAGTTCACTGACCTCCTCGACCACGTTCTCAGGGCTCCTCGCGCGGAATGTGTTGCCATAGATCCTAGAAGAAGCGCAGAATATGCACCGGAACGGGCACCCTCTGCTCGTGATCACATTCCCTATGGGCGTCCTTTCGCCGAGCGCTGTGTACTGCTCCATCGGCAACAGATGCCTCGCAGGGAAAGGGAGGCTGTCAAGATCCTCGATCAGGCGGCGCGGCCTGGTCTTTCGGATCTTCCCCCCTTCCCTAATCGCAATCCCGTCGACTGCATCCAGCGGTCTTCCATCCTCGACAGAACGCACGAGGTCCAGCATTGTGGCTTCGCCCTCGCCGATCACCCCGACATCGATCGCAGGGCACATGCCCATTGTCTCCTCGGGCAGGAACGTGATGTGACAGCCTCCGAGTACTGTAACTGTGCCTGGCATCTTTTGTTTTATTTTTGTGATTAAACTCACAGCATTGCCTATGTTTGGAGTCGTTGATGTGACTCCTATCACATCTGGCTTCATCGACTGTAACTTTTTAATCACGCCTTCTTGTGATTCGCATGAGATTGGTGCATCAATCATAGTCACATCATAGCCGTCCCTTTCAAGGACGGCGCCAATGTACGCCAGCCCCAAGGGCGGTGCATTCAGGCCCAATGCCGACTGGATTTCGAAACTCTGGTGGGCAGGAGGATTGACGAGAGCAACCTTCAACCAAACCACCCCTGATCATCTAAGACAGCATAGTATTTTAATGTAGGGCAGATGGTGGTCGAGAATTTTTAGCCAAAAGGAATAAAATTGGTGCACCCGCCATAATTTCCGCTGAGCAGTATGTCCATCCAAGCGTATTCAATGGGTAAAAAAGAGATCAAGGAAGTGCAGTCCAGGAAGCTTAAAGAAGTCGTCGCCAGGGTCTACGAGAACTCGCCCTTCTATAGGCGGAGGCTGAAGGAGGCAGGGATCGACATCACAAACTTCCGTCCTGAAGACATCAGGAAGATCCCGTTCACGACCAAGACCGACCTGCGCGATAATTATCCGCTCGGGCTCATATCAGTCGATAAGTCCAAGATCGTGAGGATGCATGCATCTTCAGGCACCACAGGGAACCCGACAGTGGTGGCATACACCAAGAGGGACATAGACGCTTGGGCTGAGCTTAACAAGAGGTGCCTCGAGGTCTGTGGGGTCACGAGCGACGACGTAGTGCAGGTGGCCTACGGGTATGGTCTCTTCACCGGCGGGCTCGGCCTCCACTACGGGGCAGAGCGTCTAGGATCCAAGGTAATACCCGCGAGCACAGGCAACACGAAGAGGCAACTCAAGTTGATGAAAGATCTGGGCACAACAGTGCTGGCGTGCACGCCGTCGTATGCACTCTTCCTTTCGGAGAGCGCAAAGGAGGAAGGGATTGACCCGAAGAAAGACCTTAAGCTGAGGGTCGGCGTATTGGGGGCAGAGCCCTGGTCGGAGAGCACGCGGAAAGTCCTGGAGGAGGAATTCGTCCAGTCTGCGCATGACATTTATGGGATGTCGGAGCTCAATGGCCCAGGCGTTGCAATAGAGTGCAGGAAGAAGAACGGCTTGCACGTCTGGGAAGACCACTACTTCGTGGAGATAATCGATCCCAACACAGGTGAAGTTCTCGAGCCCGGGGAGAAAGGGGAGATGGCAGTCACGACGCTAGAGAAGGAGGGGATGCCGCTCCTCAGGTACCGGACGCGCGACATAACAATACTGGACGACGAGGTCTGCGAGTGCGGCATGGCTCATGCAAGGATAAAGAAGATCCTTGGCAGGACCGACGATATGCTGAAGATCAGGGGGATTTGCGTCTTCCCGAGCCAGATCGAAGAGGTCATATCGGGCTTCGAGGGGCTAACGCCATTCTACCAGCTCGTAGTCGACAGAGATGGCCCGCTGGACCGCCTGCTTGTGAAGGTGGAAGTGTCCGAGAACTTCAAGAGCGACAGGCTGACAGAAATAGTCGACCTCCAGAAGCGCCTCGAGGAAGAGCTAAGAGATGTGCTGAGCATAAGCGCAGCGGTCGAGCTCACAGAGCCGAGGACGCTGCCAAGGAGCGAAGGAAAAGCTCAAAGGATAATAGACCTAAGGAAGATTTAGGGGGATTTTTGATGGTCAAGCAGTTCAGCATATTCCTCGAGAACAAGCCAGGAAGGCTCTCGAACTTGATCGATTTATTTGAAAGGAACCAGATAAGGGTCCTCGCAATGGGCATAGCCGAGGCGGGGAACTATGGCATCGTGAGGTGCATACTGGATGCCCCGGAGAAGGCTGCAGAAGCGCTTAGAAACGCCAACACTGCAATGAACCTGGTCGAAGTGCTAATAATAGACATGGAAGATCTCCACAACGCGGTCAAGGTCCTCGGCGAGAAAGGCATCAATGTCGACTACGCGTACACAATGGACTTGGGCAGGATAGTTATAAAGGTCGACGACGAGTCGAAAGCCAAGAATGCGCTATCCGAGGCGGGGATCAAGACTTACTGAGATCGATCTCCCTTCCTCCGCCCCTTTCATAAGTAACGCACTGCGAAGGGAACCTCTCCAGGAGCGTCTTTGAGACCAAACCTGCCTCAGTCCATCCGCACATCGCCACGCCACAGGGCACAATGCAGTTCGGGTGCACGTTGTTCTCGGTGGCCTTGACGTAAATGGGGTTCTCGCAGATCCTCCTCGTGATCTCCCTTACCTTCAGCGGTGACAAGGACAAAGCCTTGCCAAAGTCATTCACGAGAGGGCAGGACGACTCGACAACAAACGAGATTGATCCAGCCTCGAATGTGGCAACCACCCTGCTTTTGTGGTTGCACACGTTTGAGTCCAGAACGAACGAAGTAGCCATTAGGATCAGATTAGATTGAACTGATGCATGTTATAATATTTCCTTTTTTTGGCGGGGCAAAATGAGATCATCAAATTGTGCACTTTTTTAAATTTCCCCTCTAGCTTCTCTATATAAAAGTAAACTGGTAAACAATATTCGTTTGGGGCGCAAGCAAGAACTGTCATTACATGCATGCAAAAATTGATGGAAGATCGGTGCAGCAGATTTTGGTAAACCTTTTAAGCTCAGACCCATGTTAATGAGAAATCCAGAGATGGTAAAAATGGCAAAGTGTCCGAAGTGTGGAACTGAGGTCGCAAAACCAGAAAAAACTTGGACGCTAGCACCCAAGGGCAAGAAGGCAGTAACTGTCGGGCTTTACAAGTGCCCAAGCTGCGGGGCTTTCTTTAGGGCCTCATCAAAGTAATTTTCTATTTTATTTCTTTTTTATTTTATTTTTATATCATTTCCTTCTACTGGTCTGCTTTCTTTCTTGCTTTTCAGGCCTTCAGCGAACCTGACCACCCTCTCGAGGCCCTCCTCCAACAATTCCCGTTGGACTGCATAGCAGAGCCTGAAGTGGTTCCTGTCGTCTCCAAAATACTCGCCAGGAATCACGGCCACCCCCTCGCGTTCCAAGAGTCCCTCGCAAAATTCCAAGCTAGAGCAGAAGGCAGGGTCTATCTTCGGATAGGCATAAAATCCGCCCTCAGGCTCGGGGCATGCTATCGCGCCGGTGGAGTTCAACCTGTCCAAAACAATTTCCAGGTTGCGCCTGCAGTCCGCAAGGTTTCTCTCAAGGTATTTCCGGTAGACTTCAAGCGCCCGCAGGCAGCCGTATTGGGCGAATGTCGATGGCGAGCTCACTGCATGCTCTTGGACCATGTGCAGGCGATCTACCAGTTTTTTTGGCCCTGCTGCGAAACCCACTCTCCAACCGGTCATGCAGAAGACCTTGGAGAAGCCGTCAGTCACTACCACCCGATCCCTTAGGCCTTCTATTGAAGCGGGCGATACGAAGCGCCTGCCGCCGTAGACATAAGCCCAATCTATCTCGTCGGAAAGGACGAGCAAGTCGTGGTCCTCTGCCAAATCTCTGACCAGCCTCAGGTCTGACTCGTCAAGAATGCCCCCGGTGGGGTTGTTCGGCGAGTTCAGGACGATGGCGCGCGTCCTCCCATCGACCGCGGACTTGAGCGCCTCCTCGTCGAGATGGAATGGAGCTTCTGCCCACACCTCAACTGTCCTTATCCCAAGCATCTCAGGCACTGCCTTGAAGCTGGTCCAGAAAGGCTTTATGAGCACGACAGAGTCTCCCGGGCAAAGTAGCGAGGCGAAGAAGGCGTAGTTCGCGAACTTTCCCCCTGTCGTGACAAGGATCTCGTCCATGGAATATTCGATCTGCCGGGTCGATTTGAGGAAGGCTGCCAATGCCTCCCTGAGCTCTGGAATGCCCCAGCTCGGGCTGTACCTGAACTTCCCATTCGACAATGCCTGCCTTGTAGCCTCCACAGCCTCCTCTGGGGGCGGGAAATCAGGCTCTGCCACATCAAACCTTATGACTCCAACTGGGGGGGCGCAGCCCTTTTCCAGGAACGAGATCGGCGACGGGCAGATTTTACCAAACCTTTCTTTGGGCATCACTATCTTCTTCAGCTAATACTGATATATAACTTCGGCAGAGATGAAAGTGACTGTGCATGGCCGACACTTTGTGGGTGTACCTCCAGGGTTTTCTGACGCTGTTCATCATATTTGACCCCATAGGCAATGTCCCGCTCTTCCATGCCTTCACGAGCTCTTTTGAAGCGCAGAAGAAGATCAAAATACTGAACGACTCGGTGAAGGTTGCATTCATAATTTTAGCCGTTTTCGCGGTTATAGGGACCTACATACTCGATTTTTTCAACATATCGATGAACGACTTCAAGATAGCTGGCGGGGTGCTCCTGTTCATAATGTCCATCGAGGGCCTCTTGGGCAAGGAGGAGGGGCGCTGGATGAACAGGGAAGATGTAGCAATAGTCCCCCTCGCTACCCCGCTCATGGCAGGCCCGGGCAGCATCTACACGGTCATGTATTTGATGCAGCCTCCAAACGGTCCTTTGGTGGCATTTTTCGCAATAATAACGAATGTCATCCTGCAGTGGGCGCTCCTGAGATCCTCCAACAAGCTCATGAAGGTGCTTGGAAGGGCGGGATCAACGATTATATCAAGGGTAATGGCATTCATACTATCTGCAATCGCGATAGGCATGATAAGGAGCGGGCTGGTTGGAGCATATATTGGAGGGTAGAGTCCGCGGCTGCACGGCTAACTGTCTATGTCTTAATGGAGGTCTGAATATGTCCCTTGATTTCAGCCTGCCTTGCGGAGGCAACGAAAAGCTGAGGGCAATAGTCCAGAAGATCGAGAAGGATGAGAGGCTCAAGGCAATTTGGAAGTGCTCGAACATAATGGCCATCGATCGGCTCGGGTATACCGATCACGGAGTCACGCATGTCAAGATAGTCGCGAATTCGGCTCTTAAGATACTCAGGATCCTCATGAAAAACGGCGTTGTGCCGGGCATAATGAAGGATTATGCGATGGGGAAAGAGGATGCGGAGGTTGTGGTCGTCCTTGGGGCCCTCTTCCATGATGCGGGCATGATCGTAGCCAGGCAGGGGCACGAGCTGTTCGGTGCGGCTGTCGCGATGAATGCGCTCTCGGCTATACTTGATGGCATCTACAGCCCCTATGACGCAACAGTTGTGACTTCAGAAGTGATGCATGCGATCGTGTCACATGAAGAGCCGCACAGGCCGCTGACTTTGGAGGGGGGCGTGGTGAAGGTGGCAGATGCCCTCGACATGGAAAAGGGGAGGGCCAGGCTCCCATTTGAGGCAGGGAAGATCGACATCCACTCGGTCTCGGCACTGAGCGTGGAAAAGGTGAGGATACAGGAAGGGATCGCGCCAGAGAAGCCGGTGATAGTTAGGATTTCATTGTCGAACTCCGCAGGGATTTTCCAGATAGACGAGCTTCTTAAGCCCAGGATTGAGAGCTCAGGCCTGGGAAATTACATCCATGTCATTGCAGAGATCACCGGAGCCGAGGAGAAGAACATAATAAGGAAGTTCGAGTTCTGATCCTTCGCTGGGCTGCAGGGCCAATCCGCAGGGGGAAGGCTTTTTTGCAGGGCAACGCAATGATATATGGTGTGTTAAATGGTTTTCAAGGCTACCTGGGAAGATTTTATCGCAGTATACAGGAAGAGCGGCCAGCCAGGGCTAATGCTCAGGACGCTCAGGTACAGCAAAGGGATGACGATCGAGGAGCTTTCTGCAAGGACGGGAATAAGCGAGTCAGATCTGATCGCAATTGAAGGCGGGGCAAGCGACCACAGGCTTTCTGAAGACGAACCGATAATCAAGAAGATCTTTGAGACATTGATTGTTCAAGAGGAAAAGGAATGAAAGATAGGGTGTTGCCAAGGAATTGAACTACTAAATCAGAACCTGATTCATCCAATTTTTTACCAATCCCAAATCTGAATTCAATTCCAGAATAACTTATTTTATCCAGACATGGAGTCATTATCGGCGCTTGGAGGGCTCAATACGGTTCCCACCATTGAGCTTTCCTTCTTTTTTGTTGTTGCTGTTGTTGCAATCCGATCGGGCACCGAAAAACGCCTTAAGAAATCTTTTTAATTGATCATAGCTTTAGACGTCAAGCAGTACATCCGGTTCAGGGTGGTTGCATGGACATCTCAATTATCCTGCTAGCGCTTGGACTTCTCCTCGCCTTTGTGATGTCCATGAACCTCGGAGGGAACGACGCCGCAAATCCCACGAGTGCAGCCATCGGTTCAGGAGTCTTGACGCTGAAGAGGGCTCTAGTGTTCTTTAGCATTTTTGTCTTTCTAGGGGCAGTCCTCCAAGGATCAATGGTCATGAAGACGATTGGCAAAGGGATTGTGCCAGAGATCGACATTGTGGGCGCTTTCGCGATAATACTGTCTGCGAACATATGGATCTTTGTAGCGACGATGAGAGGGATGGCCATTTCGACGACACACTCGATCATCTGCGCGGTCATTGGGTACGGCCTCGTGGAGTTCGGACTCGGCGGCATAAATTTAGGCGTACTGGGGACCATAGTGCTCAGCTGGATCGCCTCTCCGCTCTGTAGCGTTGCGCTTGCCTATTTGTTCTTCAAGATGATCGACAGTTATGCGGACAGAAACGAAGAGGCGAAAATTCAGAAATTCTTTAGCTACCTCCTGATCGGGTCGCTCTGCTTCAGCGCTTATTCTTTCGGCGCGAACGACGTTGCCAATGCGACCGGGGTCTACGTAACCATAGCCTCGCAGATGGGGCATATTCCGGATTCGCTGGCAATGGTCGAGCTAGCCGTCTTTGGGACAATTGGCATAATATTGGGTGCAGTCCTCTTCGGTCCGAAGGTGATCAGGACCTTGGCGTTCAGAGTCACTAGGCTCGATCTCCCCACAGGGCTCGCGGCCAGCCTTTCGAATGCAATGGTGGTTTACCTCTTTACGACGGTGCCTTACATTCTGTTCGGCTACGGGCTACCAATATCCACCTCTTACGCTGCCGTCGGGGCAATCTTGGGCGCCAGCATCGCGGCAAAGAAAAAATTGAGCAAGAACACATCAGTCTACCTGATCTCTTACTGGCTGATCACAGTCCCAGCGAATATTCTGTTGAGCGGGGCTGTTGTCTACCTGCTAAAAATGCTCGTGGTTTGAGCCATATGTAAAAAGCAGATTGCTTCGGTTGATCTTTACGGCGCCGAAGGCTGGATTGTCTTTATCACTGAGTGGTTGCAGATTTTCACGTTTGTTGGTATCAGGTTCTTTATATTTTGGTACAACTTCAGGAACCGCCAATAAATAAAAAATTGGCGGTCTGAAATGCCAGACAGTGCAGTCAAGGATGATAGAACTATATTTTTCAACCGCAAATGGTTGATTGGTTGATCGGGCATGAGTTCAGACACGCTGTTTGAGGCTGTGTCGCATCCAATAAGAATCGAAATTGTGAAGGCACTGGCAGAGAAACCATTGCGCTTCGCCGACCTAAAGCGGAAGCTGAAAATCAGCAGCAGCGGCCTCTTGGACTTTCACCTCAAGAAGCTGGATGATTTGATAGCAGTAAACGGAGAAGGTTGTTATTACCTGACCGAAAGGGGGTACGCGGCACTCACCACAATTGAGAGCGCGGCAAAATACCATAGGCTGCGATCAGCGCAAAGAAGGTCATTTTATTTGAATCTGATAGCCTGTGTTTTGCTGAATGTTGGTGCCCTTTTGACTGCAAGTCAAATGAACGATTACGCACCTTGGTATGCCATCATCTTGCCTGTGACCGTTGCTTGGTTGGCATTTTACAGCTACTGGACCCTAGTCAAGAGAGGGATAAAACTGAGAGGATAACCGGATGCATTAATCGATTCATTACTGAGCTCTTTGCGGTGAACTGCACTGCCCTACACTGAAGGACTGGGCTTCCTGCCGATAAAGTTAAAAGATTTTTATGTGCTTATGCCAGTCCACAGCCCCAAACCCAAACCTATTAATCATTTCATTTTGCGGAGACCTTAGAACCCCCCATGCTTCAGCGAGGAGGGTATGCTAGTCTACAAATAACTAATTGATTTATCAAATATAATACAAAAAATAGATCAAACATACAAAATGAACTGATGCCTATATTTTGTCATGTTAATTTATTAGGAAGGCTAACCATATTGCTAAGCGAGCTTCACTAACCAGTGGAGCTGGCACAAAGGTTGCTTTCTTTACTTGTTGGTGGGGTTAGTTCCATACAATATGGAATTATGAATCACAAAAAGGGAGGTGAGTGTATGCCGAAGTTCTTGGTTGTCCACCCGATAAAAACCCCTTTAACTGTGCCGGAAGCCACGCCTGTAGCCAAAGCAGCAAAGGCTAATTCAACGACCAATGCCTACTGGGTAAGGAGTTGGATCCAGCTGAATGAAGAAGGCAAGATAGTGAAAATACTATGCGAATGGAATGCCACGAACGCCAACGCTGTACTAGAGGTCCTAAAAAAAGTTCCAGCCCCCTTTGAAGGACCGTATCCAATGCTGATAGCGGACTCGGAAGATTTCAGATAAAATGTGGGGATCCAAAACCCAGTTTTTTTATTTTTGGAATCCTGCCCTCTTCTCCCCCGCGCCACATCCGCAACTATAAAGATGAGTGATTAGCAATAAGACACATGGGTACAAGCAGGACCAAGCCAACGAAGAATTGATCCCTGGATTACCCTATCGCTGCTCATCCTTATACTTATCCTCATTTTGGCTGTTTATTTCCGCATCTTTTTCCCAATTTCACATTAGGTCCTTTCATGGTCTTTCATTGGCTCGACTGGATTGGGGCATTATACATCGCCCTCTCTATCACGCTCTATCATTTCCTGAAGAAGCGGTATCCTGAGAAATATTTCACCCTGCTAAGGTTCCACACCTTTGGCAATCTCGTATCTGCTGCGCTCGTTTCAGCCCACGTCGTCCAACAATTGACGAGATCCACATTGCCGACACTTGCAACTGGCTTGACCCTCATCTTGGCTCTCGCCTTGCTCATATCGAGTGGCATAATCCTGCGGTTTTTTGGCAAATTCCCCAAAGTAAAGAGTGTAAAATTCCTCCATAAGGGGGCTACAGTTGCGTTCTATCTGGATCTGTTTGTTCACATACTTCATGGATTAGGGTACATCTGACCGATCTTCGAGGTAATAACTTGGCTTTTGTATGGTTGTTGTTTGATTGTTTGTCGACCCATTTGCGCCTTCTTTGTGGGTCAGGGGCGTATGTTAGTCAGATAAAATATTTTGGCTTGGGGTTGAATTTTATTTTCAGCACATCATGCCTTGAGTTTTTAGCCCCGGCTCCTGAGGATTGCAATAGTCCTTATGAGATCCGCGGTATCTTCCATGCGGTCAGACGCTGACTCTATGTTCTCCACGACCTCTTTTATCATGAGCCAGTCGCTCACATGCTCAGCAGAGTCTCCCCAGATGAGGATCTTCGCAATGAGGTCGAGACGGAGGTCATCGATCTTCTCCTCGAGGCGCTCGGTCTTCTCTGCCTTCGAGACCACTCCGCCGTCCCTCTTCAAGAGCGATTGGATCGTGTCCATCAGGCTCACCGCTTCCTCGAGCAGGACCCCCACCAATTCTTGGATCTTGAATTTCACTTCATCAGGTATGTCCTTCGGGTGGGTATATTGGATCTTCCTAGTTGCTGACTTTACATGGGCTGCAATGTCGTCAGAAGTCATCACTAGGCGTATTATTTCATCCTGGTCCATCGGATGGAGCGATGATTTCATAAGATCGTTGATTATATCCTCCTTTAGATTGTCGGCTTCCCTCTCAAGAGAGATGATCTCGCTGGACAAGGCCTTTGCCTTCTCCAGGTCGCCTTTCAAGTAAGCGTCTATGAATAGCTTGAACTTGTTAACGATCGCGAATATCTTTTCCAGGTGCTTCTCGCAGGCAGAAATTGCCTCTTTCTCGCTCCTCTGCCCCAACCAGAAACCGATGTGCCCGGAGCCAAGCATCGCCGTTGACCTCTGGAATTAGTTGTGCGCAGGGGTATATGTACTATTCGCATTCTTCCTTGCGGAGCCGCTGCGAAGCTTTTATACTATAAGAATGAAAAATTATCTACGATGAGGCAGATGGGCCTGCTAAGAAAGAGCGGCTTTGGTGCGCCTAAAACAAAAATCAAGGGGCCCATACGCCCGATGATTGAAGAGGCAATAAGGATCCTGACGCAGCAGCAGATCGCCCTGAACATAAAACTCTCGAGGATAAGGAATTATGACAGAATCTTGTTCGAGAGGGTCGTCCAGCACTACCAGAACAGGGACCTCAGGAGGGCAAAGATGTATGCGAACGAGCTCGGCGAGGTTAGGAAGCTCATCAAGGCAATGACCGCGGCTTCCCTTGCGCTCGAGCAGATAGCGATAAGGCTCAGGACGGTCAAGGAGTATGGGGATTTCGCAAGAGACATCTCGGTTGCCAGGGCCTCGCTCGACCTTGTCTGCGGGAGCGTCCCGACAATAATGTCTGAATCGGGAGAGGCGTTCTCAAGGCTGAATGAGATAATGGACGAGCTGATGGTAAATGCCGCTTCCACGGAGGCGGTCGAAGGCGGCGTGGCTGCCATGGAGGGGTCAGAGGAGATAATGCAGGAGGCGCAGATGAGGGCCGAGTCCGAGCTCGAACGTACGCTCCCCAAGATCCCCGAGTTTGACAAGAAAGGAGGTTTGAGGGAAAGGGATGGATGCTGGGACGGACTCGTTTAGCCTCTAGATCGATCCTCCCTTTCATCCTCGTTGAAAGGGTTCCCCTTTTTGAGTATGCTCTCCATTATTTCCGCGTGTTTTGGCTGCACAAAGCCCCCCTTGACGAGGCTTTGCTTCAGCCTTTCGACCATGCGGGGCGTGTCAATCTCGAGCGGGCAGACCTCCTTGCACCTCCCGCACCTGGTGCAGGCGTCCACTGCGGCAGCTACTTTTTCGTCGCCAGTAGTGAACGCGCTCCATATCAACCCGATCCCCCCGAAGTAGTTGTTTCCGAATGACCCCCCGATAATCCGGTACACTGGGCACTCGTACATACAGCCCCCGCAGCGGATGCAGTAGAGGGCCTCTCGGAATGCCTCGTCCTCGGCCATCCTACTGCGACCATTGTCGAGTAGGACCAAGTGGAGCTCCTTCGGGCCATGGGCGCCGTAGACTATCGTCTTCTCGATGTCCGCTGTCTTGCTCGGACCCGTTATCATGGAAACATAAGCGGACATGAACACGCCTGTGGCATACGGCGGCAGCACCTGGAGCACCTTGAAGGCGTCAGAGAGGGTCGGGACAATCTTCTCTATCCCAGTTAGGCATATGTGCTTCGGCGGCGCATTGCTGACGAACCTTGCGTTGCCTTCGTTCTCTACAATGAAGATCGTGCCCGTCTTGGCAGAAACCACATTTGCCCCGGTGATCCCGACATCAGCATTGCAGAACTTCTCCCTCAGGTAATCCCTCGCGATCCCTACAAGGGCTGGTATTTCAGAGCTTACCGGCCTTCCCAAGAGCTCTGAGAAGGTCTTCGCGACCTCTTCCCTCGGGACGTGCACTGACGGGTTTATTATGTGGGTGGGCTTCTCCTTCCTCAGCTGTATTATGAACTCGCCAAGGTCGGTCTCGTACACACTGTTTCCCCTCTCCTCGAGGGCCTCGTTTATACCGATCTCGTCCCCTGTCAGCGACTTTGACTTGACGACGAGCTTCCCGTTTCCGGTAAGGTCCAAAACAATCTCCCTGGCCTCCTCGGCGTCCCTCGCGAGGTACGCCTCGCCCTTGACTTCCCTCACGGAGTCCATTGTGATCTTCACGAGCTCGTCCATTTGTTGTATTGATCGTTCCTTGATCTTCCGGACTTCCCTGCGAATCTCCTCGAGCTCAGGCAGGCGGGAGAGCGCTTTCGCCTTGGCGGACGTGTAAGCAGCGACCGCCCGGCTTAGCCCAGTCCTACGCCTCTCGTCCTCCATCCACCTCTTGAACTCTTCACGCTTGAAAGCCAGCCAGTCATCGCTCCCCATCCCAATCATCCCCTCCAAGCAGAAAGGAGCAGTTCAGGCAGGTCCACCACCCTGATCTGCTGCCCTGAACAGGCATCCTTGAAGTTGTAGTTGCAGAATGGGCACGCAGTTATCAATAGCTTGACGCCGTCAGGAACCTGACCGCCGGCTACGCTCCTGGCGACCTCCCTCGAGAGCTCAGGGTATGCCGATCGGACGCCCCCGCCTGATCCGCAGCAGAGCGCCTTAGACCGGTTGTCCCTCATCTCGGCCAGTTCAACCCCGGGCACCATCCTGATGAGATCCCTGGGCTCCTCATACACGCCCATGTGTCTCCCTAGGTGGCACGGATCATGGTAGCAAGCCTTCACATCGGTTCTGCGGAACTTGCCCTCGAGTGAAGATCTCCTCTCCATCAAAAACTGGGATATGTGGCGGACCCGGAATGGGACTTGGCCTGCAATGATCGGGTATTCCGAGGCCATGGTCCTGAAGCAGCCCGGGCAAGCGGTAACAACCTCCTTGAAACCGGCTGAAGAGATCCGGTCTATGGTTGACTCGGCCACCTTCTTTGCAGCCTCGATCTGCCCAGTCCTGAGCAGCACAGAGCCGCAGCAACCTTCGCTTTCCCCGAGGGTCTTGAATTCGACTCCCAT
>Ga0315298_1000810_pt1 | contig 59865 bp, 63 predicted proteins | sample WHS_1_MG_FD_203077 | JGI IMG/M metagenome (GOLD analysis project Ga0315298, IMG submission 203077) | Extremophilic microbial mat communities from Washburn Hot Springs, YNP, Wyoming, USA - WHS_1_MG | ecosystem: Environmental > Aquatic > Thermal springs > Hot (42-90C) | place: USA: Wyoming... | reverse complement strand
CGGTCCGGCCCACCACAAAACTGGCTAAGCTTTCGGGATGATTTTTGGGATTGTCCAATTCTTATATTCCATGTATAGTCTCGCTAAAGCCGGTATCCGTCTATGGGTAAGGTTAGGCTTCCAGCGGCGTGAAGCCGGTAGCTTCCCCAATATTCGCCATGTATTTGATTGAGAAGATGGATGAGACTGATGTGAGACGACTCCGGTACAAACGAAACGTCAGAGTTCACTCATTATACCGCCTTTAAAAACTGTGAGCATTTTGCAGCGAGATAGCCTAGGCAAGTGTTGACGCGGAGGCATGTTTAAAACGACGTGGAAAACTATCATAACCAGCACCTTTGACGTATAATTTGGATGAGTACTTTAATGGAAACATCAATTGATAGCATGATTCTGTTCAGTCGCGCTTCCCCCGGGGGCTCAAATATTTAAGCCGCTGGTCAGCACTTATCATTGAAGGGCTGTTGTGCAGCGTGAAAGATTTGAAGCTGTTTGGAAGCTCTGGATTAAGGGGTATTGTTAACGTTGACTTAACTCCAGAGTTGGCTGTCAAGGTTGGAATGGCTATTGGAAGTTTTCTCAGAACCGGAGAGGTGCTTGTGGCGAGAGACACTAGAACTTCTGGCTTAATGATTGAGAACGCGCTCGTTTCAGGTCTGCAGGCGTGCGGCGTGAATGTCCACTGTTTAGGTGTCCTCCCGACCCCAGCTCTGGCGTATTTGACCAGAAGACTGGGCGCCAACGCCGGAGTGATGATTACAGCCTCCCACAACCCGCCTCAGTACAATGGAATAAAGGTTTTTGACGGCGACGGAATGGCTTACGGCGAGGAGGAACAGAACCAAATAGAAAGTTTGGTAAGGCTGAGAAACTTCCAACTGGCGGAATGGCACAGTCTAGGCGAAGTCCAAGAACTGGATGAAGGCAGCCATTACATTGAAATGGTTCTGGAAAACGTGAAGCTAGACAAGGGGTGGCGGGTTGTCGTCGACTCAGGATGTGGGGCCACGGGTCAAATAGCACCCTCCATATTTAAAGGCCTAGGATGTAAAGTGACAGCCTTAAACGCCCAGCCTGACGGGTTTTTCCCTGGAAGAAGCCCTGAGCCAAACGCTGAAAACCTAAAGTTTTTGGCTGAAACAGTGAAGGCGTTGAACGCCGACATGGGTGTGGCTTTCGACGGCGATGGGGATCGGGCGGCATTCATAGACGAGAATGGCGTTTTCATGGACTTTGATAGGGTTTTAGCAGCTTACGCCGCCTACGCCTTGGAAAAAAGCCAAGCGAAAAACAGTGTTGTTGTTACGAATGTTGAGGCTTCCATGTGTGTTGAGCGGATGGTGGAGCAGGCAGGTGGAAGGGTTTTTAGAACCAAGGTTGGCGACGTTTATGTCGCTAGGGCTGTTAAGGAGCTCGGCGCCGTCTTTGGCGGAGAGCCCTGCGGTGCGTGGATACATCCCCAAATCCACTATTGTCCAGATGGAATTCTCTCGGCGGCGCTTTTGCTGAAGGCTTTGGAGGATGAGGGCAAAAGGCTTTCAGAATTTATCTCCAACGTTCCAACTTTTCCAGTTTTGAGGAAAAACATTCCATGCAGAAATGAGGTTAAACATGACGCTGTTGGAGTTTTAGATAAGCGTCTAAAAGCCAGCTTTCCAAAACATGTGGGCGTCTCCACCGTTGACGGGGTCCGTTTAGCCCTTGAAAATGGATGGGTTCTGGTTAGGGCTTCCGGCACGGAGCCCTTGATACGTTTGACCGTTGAGGGTGAATCCTTAAAAGCTGCAGAAGAAATAATGGAGAAGGCTACAGGCGTGGTAGCAGAAGTTTTGGAGGATTTTGGAAATTGAAGGCTGTTGTATTGGCTGCGGGTGAAGGAGTTAGACTTCAACCGCTAACTTTCACGCGTCCAAAACACATGATAAGCGTTGGCGGAAAACCCATCCTTGAGCATTGCTTAAATGCCATTAAGGCTTGCGGGATAAACCACGTAGTAATCGTTGTCCACTATATGGCAGACGCAATTCGCCAGTATTTCGGTTCAGGTGAAAAGTTTGGGTTGCATATAGAGTACACGGAGCAACCCGGTGTTCTTGGAACTGGGAACGCTGTTAGCGTTGCTGAGCCCTTCGTGGACGGCGATTTTGTACTAGTTTATGGCGATCTGCTTTTCACTCCAAAAGCCCTAAGAAGCGTGCTTGACCTGTACGTCGCTAAAAAGCCCAAAGCAGTCTTAGCCGTCGTCCCGGTGGAAAAGCCCGAGAACTACGGTGTTGTGGAGCTCGGGGAAGGCGGCATTGTGAAGCGTGTTGTTGAAAAACCAACTTGTGGAGAAGCCCCGTCAAACATGGCTAACGCTGGAATATACGTGTTTTCAACGGATATTTTCGAAAAAATTAGGAAGATTAAGGCTTCTTCAAGGGGTGAGTGGGAGATCACCGACGCCATCACTTTGATGGCCAAGGAAAGAGAACCCGTCTTTGCGGTTGAAATCTCCAGCACCGAATGGTTTGACATTGGGAGACCTTGGGATCTGCTTGAAGCCAACCGTTGGGTTTTAAGCCGTGTAGAGCACAGGGTGATTGGGCGCGTGGAAGCTGGCGCCCACATAGTTGGCCCCGTAACGGTGGCGGAAACAGCCCGCGTCCGTTCAGGAGCCTACATTGAAGGGCCGGTTTACATAGGCGAATACAGCGACATCGGACCTAACTGCTATATACGTCCATGCACGAGTATAGGAAGAAAAGTGCGCATTGGGAACGCTTGTGAGGTAAAAAACAGCATAATCATGGACGGAGTGCACGTTGGCCACCTATCCTATGTGGGCGACAGCATTATAGGCGAAAACTGCAACTTAGGCGCTGGGACGATAACGGCCAACTACCGCTTTGACGCTGGAACAGTTAAAATGGTTGTTAAAGGTAGACTCGTGGACAGTGGCAGAACAAAACTGGGCGTGGTTTTAGGAGACAACGTGAAGACAGGTATAAACGCTCTCTTTATGCCAGGCGTGAAAGTTGGGAATAACTGTTGGATAGGTCCAAACGTTGTGGTTTACCGCGATGTCCCCCCGAACACGGCTGTGTTTCTGAAGCAGGAGCTTCAAGAAAGAAAGCTGGCTAGCTAATTATTATTGCTGTTCCACAATACTCACATTGCACCGAAGTTTGTCCCTTATAGATTTCCTTGGTGTATGGTGCTCCACAGTAGGGACAGCGGACAACTTTTATCGTCGGCGCCTCCTTCGGAGCCACTCCCTTTACCGCGGCTACGTCCCTGTCGGCTTCCCCGCCGATAATGTACTGGAAGAACCTTGTTATCACGTCTGCCTCCCAGTCCTTAACGTCAAAGGGTGTTTCCTCCATTTGAACCTCCGGCTTGAAACGTATGTAGACGCCTGTCCAAGCTATCAGCCCAACCCTCCCCTTGGAGATTTCCTGTAAGGCGCCTATGGGTTGTTCGATAAGCACGGTGCGTTCCATCTTCTTTTTTGTGGCTATGAAGAGCTTCTTTTCAAGCACCACTTCCCGTTTTCCTTCAAAAACGAAACGCTGGTTTGTGAAGTACAGAGTACCATCGCATTTTTCTTTTGTCATGATTTTGCCTTCGATGGCTAGAACTGGACTTTCGTCCGGTCGGAGCTGAAAGGAAGCCACAGAGAAAAGTTCTATGGTTTTCTCCGCCACTTTTAGGTCTCTGTCTATGGCGCTTATGCTTCCAAGAAACTCGCCTAGAGAAGCGTTTAACCTAGCCGTCTCCGTCGCCACACGTGCCCTTAGGGTTGAGGCTTCCATTGAAAGGCGGCCTGCTAAACCCCAACAGAAAGCCGTGTTTCCACGGTTTATCTCCATCCGCAGTCTGTTGGCGTCCGATTGGAGGATGCGGATTTGGGCCGTTAACGGTTGAACACTGCTGTAAAAAGCCTGCTTGATGGTTGGAGAAGCCTCCATCCACTTTTTGATAAAAATATCTATACTTTTTTCAAGATGCCCCATTGCAGCATAGCCGCGTCCACGAACCGTTGCAAGCCTGCTGGGCAGTGAAGCCGCTGAACTGTCTATGTAGGCTATTTTGCCCTCCAAATCGCTTATGGCTGCAAAAGCGCTGGACAAGTCGGATTCGATGGAGCGGAGCCTAGCGTAAAGGGCCTCCCGATCTCCTTCAACATGCGCCATTCTACCGCCACAAAGGCTAGTCTTCGCTTAACGGGTCTATAACCCTTGTGCATTTTAAATCCTAAAATACGGGTGTTGCACATTTAGGCTAGAGGAGGATAAGCTTTGTCAGCGGCTCAGAGGAGGTTTTACACCGAGGTTTCAGCTCTCGTAGACAAAAATGTAATAGTGGTAACCACAACGGGCAAAACGTATAACGGAACCCTTGTCGGTATAAACCCAGATAGCCTAAGCCTCTGCCTAGCAGACGCCAAAGACGAGGAGGGGAAAAAACTTCACAGAGTTTTTCTGAACGGGGCGGTTGTAGCCCAAATATTAAGCGTGGAAAAACCCTTCGACCTTAGAGCACTGGCCGAACGTCTGGAAAGGGTTTTCCCCACGATGGTTAAACTTTACGAGGATAAGGGGTTCATATGGGTTATGGACAAAATTAAGGTAACCGAGAAGGGGGTTGTAGAGGGTTCAGGACCAGCCGCTGAAAGAGTGCAGAAGGTTTACGAGCAGTTTGTCAGCGAAACAAGGGGCTAAACGAACCAGCGGAATTCTTCCCTCTTCTTTTCTTCCTCCTTGGCGGTAGGTTTAACCCAGCCGAAAGACTCCAAAATTTTAGATGTTTTCTCGACCGCCTCGTCAAGTCTTGAAGGGTCGACGTTTAAACCCAAATACTTGTTTAGGGCTGATAGGGCGCAACGGGCAGCCTTGGCGTCCGGATATGTGCCTAAAGTCTCAACTAGAAGCGAGAAACCCTTAAAACCTCTAAGGGCGCCTATTCCGATAAGAATGCCAGCCACGCCGAAAATGTTGCCAACCATTATTTTCGCGCCTAAACCTAAAGCCTCTTTCAGAGTTTCTGGGTCTGAAGCCGCACAGTAGATTCCCGGAACTTCCTTAACTTCCTCCTGTTTGAAGCCGCCCACTGTTATGATGAAGCGGCATCCAAGTTCCTCGGCTATGTCCAATACTTTTCCGCAAAGCTCGTACTGCCCGAATGTCGTTAAGGCCTGAGTATTGCCATACCATATGATCAAATCTCGGCCTCCACAGCAACCCTTGTAGTAGTAGAGCTCGTTAATTGGCAAGCGCGGTTCACCCTTCTCTGTTGTAACAGCCAAGTCTTGGAAGGAAGCTGAGAGTATTCTTGCGAAGCGTTTAGCCTTAAGCTCGTGGATTAAATGTAAAGCCACAATGTTTGCCACAAAGCCTATTCCCGGAAGCCCTTCGATGAGCACTGGGTTTTCAAGTTTAGGCTTCTCCTCAATTAGAATCGACAGGGGCATGTTGTCTCCCGCGTCTCTACTAAAAGCTTCACATTTTATAAACTTGTTTCACCGATTTTGTCTAGGCAATGAGCTTCGAAGTGAAGGAAAGGGACTTACTGGCGAGAATTGGAAAACTGCGGACCAAAAGCGGCACAGTAGAGACTCCGCTCCTCCTCCCAGTTGTAAACCCAGCGGTTCAACCAGTCCACCCTAGGAGAATCCGCGAAGAATTTGGCTTCGAAGCCCTCATAACAAACGCCTACATTTTGAAAAAACGCTTTAAAAACGAGCCAGCCGACAAGGGGTTGCACAAGTTTCTGGGCTTCAATGGCGTCGTAATGACTGATTCAGGAGCCTACCAAATACTTGTCTATGGAGACGTGAAGACCACCCCGGAGGAGATAGTGGTCTACCAGGAGCAGATAGACACTGACATAGCCACAATACTTGACTGGCCCACAGGCTGGAAGGCCACGAGAAAACATGCAGAGCAAACGGTGGAGGAAACCTTGAGGAGGGCTAGGCAGCTCTTCCAGATCAAAACTAGGGATGATATCCTATGGGTTGGCCCGGTTCAGGGAGGACGCTACTTAGACCTCGTGGCGAAGTCGGCGTCGGAGATGGGGGCCTTGCCTTTCCAAATCCATGCTTTGGGCAGCCCCACGGAGGTGATGGAGAATTACCGTTTCGATGTGTTGGTTGACATGATTTTAACCGCCAAAACGAACCTGCCCATCGAGAGGCCCCTCCACCTCTTCGGAGCTGGACACCCCTTCATGTTCGCCTTGGCGGTTGCCCTTGGATGCGACCTCTTCGACTCAGCGGCTTATGCCATATACGCCAAACAAGACCGCTATATGACTGAGACTGGAACTGTTAGACTTGAGAAGCTTGAATATTTTCCATGCCATTGTCCGAAATGCTTGAGCAAAACGCCGAAAGAGGTTTCTGAAATGCCCGCTACAGAGAGGCAAACATTCCTCGCCGAACATAACCTCTACGCCTGTCTCACCGAAATTAAACGGATAAAACAGGCAATAAGGGAGGGACGCCTCTGGGAGCACTTGGAGCTTAGAGCCCACGGGCACCCAGCTCTTTTGCAGGCCTTGAGAAAGCTGAAGAAGTATGAAGAGTTTATTGAAAAGCACAGTCCAATGGTTAAGCCGAGCGGAATATTCTTTTTCAGTTCTGTGGGTCTGCCCCGTCCAGAGGTTGTGCGCCATAGGGTTAGGCTTTCCGAACGCTTCACACCAGCCGGGAAAATTCTAGTTTTAATGCCCCAGACGAAGACTAAGCCATTCCATAGGTCGAAGCTTTATAAGAAGCTGGTTAAGGCTTTACTCGGCATGCTTGGGGAGAGGGAAACAGCCAATATTCAGGTTTGCTTTTACGAAGCCCCTTTTGGACTGGTTCCGATAGAGCTGGACGAAGTTTACCCCCTCTCCCAACATGAAACTGTCCTACCACCAGATTCGGAAATAGTGGAGTATGTTGCAGGCCAAGCGGTAAACCATATAGGCCGAGGAAGCTACAAAGCCGTAGTTTTCCTGAACAATCCAGAAGTTTGGGGCGAAAAGGTTTTGGAAGCCTGCAGAAAAGTTTGCCAAGAGAAGGGGATAATTTTTAAACATTTCAACGTCGAAATGGATTGGCCCAACCTCATCGCAGACTTCCTGAAGAATTTGGAAAAGGCGGAAGGGGGAAGTGTTTCAGCTGATTAAGGCGGACCTCCACGTTCACACGGTTTTCTCGCAAGATGCCTCGGTGCAGCCGAAGACTTTGGTGGAAACGCTTCTAGCCCACCCGTCCATAAAAGCGGTTGCAGTAACAGACCACAACACAGTGAAGGGCTATTTTAAAGTGCGGGAGCTGGCGCTTGCATACCAAGACATACTGGTTATTCCGGGGATGGAGGTCAGCACAGTTGAAGGCGACGTGGTTCTCCTAGGCATTGCTGAAGTGCCACCCCAACCATGGACCGTTGAAAATGTTATAGACTTCGCCCACAGCAGAGGGGGGTTAGCCGTCGCCGCCCATCCTTATAGAGCTTACGGATTAGGCGATTCTGCCAGAAACTACTCCATAGATGCTGTAGAAGTTTTAAATGGAGGCTGCCCCCATCACTTAAACGCCATGGCAGAGAAACTCGCTAAAGAGTTGGGGTTGCCGGGAGTGGCTGGAAGCGACGCCCACAGGGTTGAGGAGCTTTGGACCGTCTACACCGAGATTCAGGCCTCTACGGATTTAGATGAAGTTTTGAGAGCCATTAAACGCGGTTTAGTAAGGGTTTCCCATACTGGGAAGTCAATACATTTTTAAAATAGCAGAGAGAATGTTTACCGCGTTAGAATGGTTGAAGTGGAAATGAGCCCCCTACAGATTAGGTTTCTGGGTGCAACCCACGAGGTTGGAAGAGCGGCAATAGCCGTGAAAACATCGAAAACTCAGATTTTGTTAGACTACGGTGTGATGTTAAATCATGAGCCAGGCTTTCCAATTCATATTCCGCCGAGAGAAGTGGACGCCATAATTTTGGGGCATAGCCACCTTGACCATTCAGGTGCAATCCCCATATTCTTCATTCACGGGAAAAAACCAGTTTACACAAATAGGCTCACGGCTGAGTTAACCCAGCTTTTAATTTCAGACTTCATACACCTTTCAAGCTACTTCCTTCCATACGAGTACCTAGAACTCCGAACAATGATGAGGAACATCAAACACTTGGACTTTGGCGTCCGAGAAACGGTTGGCGACATAACATTCGAGTTCCACAATGCTGGACACATACCTGGAAGTGCCCAGGTGCTCTTGGAGGCTGAGGGTAGACGGCTACTGTACACAAGCGACTTTAACCTAATCGACACGAGGCTTTTGGAAGGTGCAAAAATGAACTACAGGGACTTGGACGCCGTCATAATCGAAAGTACGTACGCGAATGAAGACCACCCAAACCGCGCTGAACTCGAGAAAAGCTTCGTAGAAGAGGTCACAGAGGTTGTTGAGAGGGGCGGAACGGTTCTGGTGCCAGCCTTCAGCATAGGAAGAGCCCAAGAAATTGCATGCATCCTCACCGCCCATCACTTTGAACATCCAGTTTATCTTGATGGAATGGCACGAGAGGCAAGCCGGCTGATGATGAACCATCTGAAGTTTCTTAGGGATCCTAAGCTTTTCATGGATGCAGTTCATTCCGTCAACTGGGTGGAGGGGTGGAGAGACCGCAGAAGGGCGACGAAAACTCCGTGTGTGATAATTTCGCCAGCGGGCATGCTTAAAGGGGGGCCGGCGGCCTTTTACGTTTCAAAAATTGGAAAGAAGTCTCAAAACGCCATATTCCTCGTAAGCTACCAGATTCCCGGAACCCCGGGTAGAGAGCTCCTCGAGAAAGGCGTCTGCATCATTGATGGCAAGCCAAGAAAAGTTAAGGCAACAGTTAAACACTTTGACTTTTCATCCCACTGCGGCGCAAAAGAGCTTAGGGAAGCCATCCAAAGAATCAACGGAAAAGCAAAAATTTACGTAATTCACGGCGCCGATGGGAACTGCGAGCTTCTTGCAAAATGGGCTGAGGAAGAGATGGGACTTAAAGCTGTGGCGCCAAAGCCCGGAGATACCTACGAGGTTTAGTGGCATAAACAATGAAAATCGGAATTTTAAGGGTGGGCGAAGTTCCCTCGGATGTTCTAGAGAGACTACGGGAAAACTTGGAGATGGCTTTCCCAAAATCAGAGTGCATGTTGGTCGCCGAAGCCTTAGCTTTGTCCCGCGAAGCCTTCGACAAACTTCGAGGCCAGTACCGTTCAGACATCATACTTAGCCTAGTAAGGGACTATGCATACAGAACCACAGTTCTGAACCGCGTTTTAGCAGTCGTCGACGTGGACATCTACGTTCCTGGACTAAACTTTGTGTTTGGAGAAGCGGAATCTCCGGGAAAAGCAGCCTTGATCTCCCTGTGGAGGCTTAGGCCGGAGTTTTACGGGAAACCTCCGAACTTTGAGACTTTCGTTGAAAGAGCAACGAAGGAGGCTGTCCACGAGATTGGCCACACCTTTGGTCTGGGACACTGCGCAGACCCATACTGTGTTATGTACTTTTCCAATTCCATATTCGACACGGACAGGAAGAGAAGCTTATTCTGCAACAAATGCCACTTGAAGGTTCAGAAAAGAATCACTTAGCTTGGTGGACACTTATTGAGCAAGGGCTTCAAAGCTGAACTTACTCATTTAGCTCCAATCCTCACAAGCGTGCTTTTCAGCGTAGGTTGCGCCTACATTCTCATGGAGTCCCAACTGGGACCTTACCTGGTGACACCCTTTCCGGAAAGCCCCGCCGGGTCCTTTGGAAACGCGTTGTACTTCGTCCTTTTAGTAGGCTTAGGTGCCCTAGTCATATTCTTCCTCCTCAAAAAGAAAAGTTACAAGCTTATCGCCATCATCACATGTTCCGCGCTTGTATCAGTGGTCTTCGTCCTCTCAATGGTTTACTTTTACGCGTTTTCCACGGTTTTTGCACCCTTGCCCAACGAAGCTTTAGTTGCCGTGTCAGCGGTTATAACTGCGGCTGCAGGCTATGTTGTTTTAGGAACAAAGAGCAGACTCGGAGATTTCCTCGTTCTTTTGCTTGGCGGAGCATTAGGGGCGTTTCTCGGGGCATGCATCCAAACCTTAAGCACCGCGCTTATCCTTTGCTTTCTAGCAGTCTACGACATATTTGCTGTTTACCGTGGACTCATTGGAAAAATAGCCCACGTGGGCTTGGAGAAGCTTAGAGGATTGAGCTTTTCCTTCGGGGATATACAGATGGGCCTCGGAGACTTAACCTTCTACTCCATGCTTGTGGGGCACATGCTGATCTACTTTGGCTTTTTACCATGCTTAGCTTCGATGGCCGGGGTTTTGCTAGGCTGTTTTCTGGCCTTCAAGCAGCTGGAACGGAGTGGAATTTTTCCAGGGCTTCCAATTCCGATTTTTCTGGGCTTGGCTTTTGGCTTTCTCGCTGCTCTATATTAAGGGCTTGCTAAAACAAGCCTCGTCGTGTTTACATCCACTTCAACGATTTTACAGTTTCTAAACTCCTTCAACTCGCCAGCTACATTCCTCAACATCACTTTTCCGTTCTCAACCTTAGCGTAGACAACGTCGTTCCAAACTTCTCTCCCGTTTAAGATGACTTTAAACTCGCACATATTTGTCGCCAGCGATATTCTTTAAGGACTGGATAGCTATAATTTTTCTGGTACGGAACAACCAAAACTGTCTCGCGATTCAAAACCAATTATCTTAATGCCCAAAAGAAGAAGGTCAGGTTGAAGATTGAAAGCATATAAAAACTTGAAGCCCGCATAAAATGACACGAGCAAAGGCAGGACAACCATAATAAATTTAGATTTTTTAGGTATAATTATTATTTGTAACTGGTAGCTGGCTAGATGAATCAAATGAAACAAAAAGCACCATCCGGTGGAACCGCGCTTGCGGACATCTTCAGTTTGCTTGTTGAGGAAAGTGAGGAAAAGAGGCGTAAACGTCGGAAGGAGTTGCTTGCTCCCCTCGGTGTCAGAGAGTTTTTCGTTGATGGAAAAATAACAATTGACAAGCGAATATGTAAGGGTGTGGAGTGCAAGCTGTGCATTAAGGCTTGCCCCACAAACGCCCTTTACTGGAAAAGCAGCGGCGAGGTTGGTTTAACAGAGGAACTCTGCATATACTGTGGAGCCTGTGTTTTAAACTGTATAGTGGACGACTGCATTAAAATTGAAAGGCGGCGGGGCAATGGCGAAATTGAAAGGTTCAGCACACCCCGCGCCTTCACAATGCTAGAACATAGTATAAACGCTAGAAAACGCTTAGAAAGAGTCAAGGCGGTATTCCCAACAGCAACGGACTACCTAAAGAGGTACAAGCCTTCCCTGACTTGACTGCGCTTTCAGCCTTCTGCCAGCGCTGCTTCAACTGCTTCTTGGAAGTTTTCTTTGTCCAGAAAGAAGGCAGTTACGGTTTCCGTGTTCAACCTACTTTTACTTTGTAGAACTCCAAATCTTAACAACTCAGATGAATGTTTGCAAATCAACGTCTCCTTTAACGGTCTGAGCCTCTATGTTCATTAGTTTTGCGCACTATGACTATTGGCTTGTGCTCCAAAGTCTCCAGCATTTCCCAACTTACCTCTGTTAGGCCAACTCCGAACCTTTCAGCCATTTCCCAGACAGTTCTGCCGGCACCGCATCCTCTGGCACGGTTTGCGAACTCAGCTATCTCTAAGGCTTCCTCAGCGGACAGAAGGCAGCCGGCCACAGCTAAGGGTGTTGCCCTCCGCTTTAATTTCAATATTCGCCCAACGAGGTATGATACGAATCCGCCGAAACTGTGGATCCCCCTGATGGGTCTTGGCCTTGGCGTGAAGTGGAAGCTTCTGAAGGAATAAGTTTTATCAGTGTCAGCTATTATGACACAGACGTTCTTCCCCAAGACTTCGCGGATTTTTCTGCGGATTTCTTCAGCTGCCATCTGAGCGTTTTCTAGCGGCAGAGAAACATATGCGTATGGAAGGTTTGATCCATCAATGCCCCCTTCAGAGCCAAACATTAAGGCTTGCATTAAACTGGCATACTGAAGGGCAACTTGTTTGTGGCGGCTTCCAGCGTCTCGTGGGTAGTTCCGGAGCTGCTGTAGCAGTCTCGGCTTTAGGCGGCAGAGGAAACCTAAAATGTAACCCCAAATTAATGGCATCCAAATTTTAGCGATGATTTTGGCGTTGAAGCTTGGATGAACTCTGCTTTCGTCCACAATGTTGCCAAGTGCCACCGAGATAGCTTTTTCAGAGACGACCAGGAAGTCGCCGTCCAAAATTTTTCCGGAAACGCCTTTGACTATTTCAAGTATGTAATTTTCGCCGGGCCGCCAGTACTTAGTTTTTATGGCATAGGCCCTTAAACCGGTTTTCATGAGGTTTAGCTCAGAGGCTTTTGAAGCGCTTTTTAATCTCCTCAATGTTGCATTCCGGCGGCTTCATTTTACCCTCTGGACAGTAGCCAAACTCCACACATGTGGGTCCAGCGTTTTCAAACAGGGACGGGGCAACCTGTTTCACTTGACGAAGCATTTCAACAGCTACTTCACGAAGCTCCCACTGGGAGCGCATGCAGCAGCGAAGGTTGAAGAAGTGGCGGAGTTCGCGGGCGTTCATGGTTACAACTATGTTGGTCTTGGCCGCGTTTGGAAGAATGTAGCGGGCGTCCTCTTTTGGAATACCCATCTCCAGAAACTTGTTGTAGGCTTCAGATATGCGCTCTAAAGTTTCATCAAACACTTTTTTCGCTTCTGGGTTAGCGTTTATGGAAGGCGGAACCACATAGCTTTTCAGCGTGTCGTATCGGACGTAACGTTGGCTCTGCTGCGTGTAGGAGGCGATGCGGTGGCGTACAAGCTGGTGTGTTAAAGCCCTTGAAACGTCTTCAATGCTGAAGGTGAAAGAAGCATGCTCAATAACCGACATGTGCCCGTAACTGGTTACCCGCCTAATTATTTGTCTAGCTTTTTCCAAACCCATTTTCTCAAGCATTTCTGAAGGGCTGCCACTTTTCGAGGATGTTAGGGCAGCCGCACCGCAGAGAAGCTCCGGGTCAGCCGTGTAGCGGAGAAGTTTAACCTTCACTCTTAGACACCTTTACCCTAAACCCGAAGGAAATAAATCGGGCTTACGATAAAACGCTTTTGGACGCGTTCATGGCGAGGAAAAAGAAGCCCGTAAACTACATCGACGAGCTTTGCACAAGCACAAGTGAAAGAAAGCAGAGGCTTGGGAAAACTCTTAAAGCTCAATATGAAAGTTGGGTGGAAACCCTCGCTTTAGACGACTTTCTAGAATTTCTCGAAACCATAATGGCGAACAAGATAGAGATTGGAGCCGCCCAGTTTTTCGGCAAGTTCAGAGCCTACGCCTTTGAAGAATACGTTTACCGCCTCTTGAAGGCGAAAATTCGCCTGGAGAAGCCTATGGATATATTCTGGGCTGATAAATGCATGGTCTGCCCTAGAGAGGGCGAGGGGTACGCGTTAGAACTTGACGTTTCAGTGGGAGTTAAAAGGGAATGCTTTGTGGATCCGGTGGTTGTTTTGGACGCGAAGGTGGAGCTGGATTCGTCTAGGCTTAAAACCGCCATAGCCTCTTTTGCAATTTTGAAGCGTTGGAAACCCTCGGTTAAGTGTGCAGTTGTCTATGTTAGAAAGGAGCTAGAAGACGGTCTCTTAAGGCTGGCGAGGGATTGGGTGGATGGAATATTTCAGTTTAACCTACAGAACGATGAAACTGCAGCTCTCCTCAATTTTGTCGCCAGATGTTTGGCCTAGATTTCTTCATATATACGGTCCACCGTGAGTCTTCCGCTTTCCATTTCCGTTTCTATTTCACGCAGCAGCAGTATACGTTTAAAGGTTGGCGGATGGGTAGAGAACCATGTGTTTATTTTGGTCCATGTAGACTGAGCCTCCTTCTCCATGGCTAGTTCGAGCTCCCGTTCGTCTAAAACGCCGTCCTTGTCCAAATCGTATTCGGTTTTCTTCTCCATTATCGCTGAGATCTCAAGCTTAGCCGTCGCCGGATCCCCTATATAGAAGGGTCTAGCTCCTGATGGTGGTTTCGGCGAAAGCGATAGGCCATACGTAATTTTTGCAAGGGCGCTTTGAAGGCTTCTTGGCGAGCCAGTCAAGTAAGCAGAGTAGGCGTCGGCATAGTGTTCGCGGAGGCGGCTTAACCCCCTCACACATAAAAGCGTGACTATGTAAACGATGTAGGAGATCGTTGCAACTGCGAAAAAGGCAGCTTTAACACCGCTTGCCTCTTTCTTTTTAGACGCAGGCGTCCACCTCCCAGCCTCCCAGGAGGCTCTGGCAACTATATAGGCGAGGAGGGGAAGCGCTGATAGCACGGTCATGACGATGAAGTCCTTGTGCTTTATGTGGCCAAGCTCGTGGCCTATGACGCCCCTAACCTCGTCCCTGTTGAGTTTTTTCAAGAGGCCTTCATGAACCGCCAGCGTGGCGTTTTTCGCCGTCCTGCCGAAAACGAAGGCGTTTGGTGTTTCGTCTGGTACTATGGCGAGTTTGGGCATTGGCAACCCGGCTTTTTCAGCCAGCTCCTTCACCGTCTTTTCAAGCCAAGGGTTTTCGCCCTTCTCCAAATATCTAAGCCTCGTGGATCTGGCCACAATCGCTGGGCCTACGAGGTACTGGATGAGTATAAAGAAGACTGTGCCTAAAACGGCGTAGATTAGACTGACTTGGAGGACGAACATGATGGCTGAAAGGAACAGGGCGAATATGAAGGCGACGAGAAACATGGATGTGCCCATGGCAAACTTGAGTTCAGCCAGCCTTCCCAAAGGCCCACCAAAAAGACTGCCGCGAACAAAACGAGTTAAGGTTTTCCCCTCAAGTGTGGCTATTTCAGATATTTCTTCGGGTTTCTCTTGAACTCTTCCTCGCACATCCGTGAACAGAAATAGATTACGCGTCCATCATGTTCGATTTTACTGTAAGCCGTGTCCGGATCTATCTTCATGCCGCAAACTGGGTCTGTAACAAGGCGTTTCTTCTCCAATTTCACTCTCACCCCCTCCGGCTCATATTTCCTTAAGGTTTGGCTGTTTAAGGCTACTATAACGGTACTTAGGGACATTATTATTGCGCCTACTGCTGGCGGCAGGCTTATTCCATAGTTTGCCAGGACACCTGCCGCCAAGGGGATTGTAACTGCGTTGTAGCCGGCTGCCCACAAGAGGTTTTGAACCATTTTAGCGTAGGTTTTTCTTGAAAGGTCTATGGCTTTCACTACGTCCCTTGGATCGTTTCGCACGAGAATTATGTCGGCGCTTTCTATTGCCACGTCTGTTCCCGCCCCTATAGCTATGCCAACGTCTGCCGTAACCAATGCTGGAGCGTCGTTCACGCCGTCTCCGATCATAGCAACCCTGTAGCCTTCATCTTTCAGCATCTTTATTTTTTCCGCCTTCTTGTCCGGTAGGACGCGGGCGAAGTAGTCATCTATGCCGAGTTCTTTGGCAACCCAACCGGCAACCTCTTCCGAGTCGCCTGTAAGCATGTAAACTTTCACCCCCCTCGCTTTAAGCTCTCTAACAGCCTCGTAGGATTCTGCCCTAATCATATCTGCCAATGCTATGGCACCGGCGAGTTTGCCGTCAACAATCACGAACACAACAGTTTTGCCCTGCCTCATAAGCTCCAACACTTTCGGGTCGCTGACGTCTATTCCAAGCTCGCCCAAGAGGTTAACGCTTCCAACGTAAACTTCGCTTCTACCAACTTTGCCGTAAGCACCTCGCCCCGGCAAAGCCTTAAACTTTGTTGCTTGGGGAATCTTCACGCCCCTGTTTTGGGCGTGCTCTACGATGGCCTTTGCAATCACATGCTCTGAGTTAAACTCTACAGCAGCTGCCAACCCTAGAAGCTTGTCTTCTGGAATGTAGGCGACGGTGTCGGTTACGCCGAACCTGCCAACCGTTAATGTGCCAGTCTTGTCGAAAACTGCCACATCTACGTCCCTAACCATTTCGAATGCACGTCTATCCCTGATTAGGATGCCGTTTTTCGCTGTGATCGCCGTGGAAAGCGCCACAACAAGCGGTATAGCCAAGCCTAGGGCATGGGGACAGGCGATGACAAGCACGGTCACAGCCCTTTCAAGGGCAACGTCTGGACCGGCGAGAAAGCTCCACACTGTGAAGGCGGCTATTCCGGCTGAAAGCGCCACGTAGAAGAGTAGGGCTGCAGCCCTGTTAGCTAAGTCCTGCGTCCTTGAACGGCTTTCCTGGGCTTGCCTGACAAGCTTAACGACTTGCGCTATATAGGTTTCTTCGCCAGTCCGTTCAACCCGCACCTTCAACACGCCCTCAACGTTTACAGAGCCTCCTACCACCACATCGCCGACCGTTTTCCTTACTGGCTTCGACTCACCCGTCAGTAAAGCCTCGTCAACGAAAGACTCGCCATCAACCACGACGCCGTCGGACGGAACTTTCTCGCCGGGCCGAACTAATACGATGTCGCCTTTCCGCAGTTGGGCTACCGGCACATCTACAACTTCGCCGTTTTTGATTAGGTGAGCGGTTGTGGGCATTATGCGGACAAGTTCCTCCAAAGCTATGGAGGCACCTATGACGCTTTTAGCTTCTATCCAATGGCCCAAAAGCATAACGTCGATTAATGTTGCAAGTTCCCAGTAGAAGTCTTTGCCGCCGAAGACAAACATTGTTCCAAGCGAATAAAACATGGCCACGGAGACAGCCACGCCAATAAGCGTCATCATGCCGGGCTGTTTAGCCTTAACCTCTTCAACCAAGCCTCTAAGGAAAGGCCAGCCTCCATAAAGGTAAACGATAAGCGATAATAGTGAAAGCACCTCTTTCTGAAAGGGAAATTTAAGCCATTCGAGGCCAAACCACATTTGAACCATTTCAGAAAACAACAAAATGGGCACGGTTAAGACTAGTGAAAACAGGAATCTCCGCTTAAACTCCTCAACATGGCGGGCGTGATGATGGTGGCTGTGGTGACTGCTCAAACCTTCCCCGCCTTTTAGCCTTTAAGCCTCTCAAGGATTATTGCTGGACAAATCTTTTTAACACCCTCAATGGGGCCTATTTTCTCCGAGATAAGCCTCGTAAGTTCCCGGCCGTCTTTGGTCCATATTTCAGTCATTATCATGTGGTCGCCTGTGGACGTTGCCACACAGCGGATTTCTTTAAACTCACAGAGTTTCTGGGCTACCTCCAAGAGTTTCGGGGGGTCAACGTCTATGCCCACTATTGCAACAGTGTTTAAGCCTATCCGAGTCGGATCAATTTCAACGGTGAACCTTTTTATAACACCCTTTTCTTTTAGGGCTTGAACCCTTTTTCGAACAGTGGACTCACTCAGTCTCAGCTTTTTGGCTATTTCTAGAAAGGGAAGCCTCGCATCCTCCTCTAGAAGCTTCAAGATTTTCTGGTCGATTTCATCTATTTCCGCATTCCTTTTTACCATTTTCGCACCATTTTTGCCGTTTTTAGCCGAATTTTGTACGAAAAGCATATAAACTTCGGAGGATAAAAGGATTATGGTGTACGAAAATCGAGGAGGAATGAATTTTGGAGGAAAAAGTTGAAGAGAAAAGGCCGCTTATAAGCCTCGGTGAAGTTGTTCCAGACTTTGAGGCTGTGACAACCCACGGCAAAATTAAGCTTTCAGACTTCAAGGGAAAATGGGTAATCTTATTCTCGCATCCAGCAGACTTCACGCCGGTCTGCACAACAGAGTTCGTGGCTTTCGCCCAAATCCACCCGGAGCTTGCGAAACGCAACGTTCAACTCATCGGGCTAAGCATTGACAGTGTCTACTCCCACATCGCCTGGGTTAGGACAATCAAGGATAAGTTTGGCGTAAACATACCGTTTCCAATAATAGCCGACTTGGACATGAAGGTCGCTAACCTTTTCGGCATGATTCATCCCAAACAAAGCACAACGGCTGCCGTGCGCTGCGTCTTCGTGATAGACCCGGAGATGAAGCTGCGGGCGATGATATACTACCCGTTAAACGTTGGAAGGAACATGGATGAAATTTTGAGACTCATTGACGCCCTTCAGACGGCCGACAAGTTTAAGGTGGCTTTGCCAGCCAACTGGAGGCCCGGCGACCCGGTCATAGTTCCGCCGCCGACCACACAGGAAGATGCTGAAAAACGCTTGCAAGAGGCCACCCAGCAAGGCTACGAGTGCGTGGACTGGTTCCTATGCAAGAAAAAGCTTCCGTAACCCCTCTATGATTACTAGTGAGGTGAAAATGTATGGTGCAGAAACTTCGTTCTACAGCCAAGCTTGTTAAAGACTTACGAATAGCCGTTGATAACGGAAGAGCCCACAGCGTATGTCTCGACTTACCGCCCGAGCTTGGAACAGACATGGGACCAACAGCCCTCGAACTAGGCGTTATGAGCTACGCAGGATGCTTTGCAACAATTTTCGCTTTAATGGCCAGGAAAATGAGGGTTCAACTTAAAGATTTGGAGGTTAAGCTTGAAGCCATAAAATCCGACGAAGCCGGAACAGTCACGGAGGCAGCCTTCGACATCCTAGTAAAAACAGAAGCCCCAGAAGAAACCGTTCAAAGGCTTTTCAAACTAACTGTGGAAAACTGCCCGGTCGGAAAGCTTTTCGAAAAAGCCGGCGTCAAAGTCAGCTACAAAATTAGAACAGAAAAATAGAGGCGAGACAGCCATGGCAAGGTGGAAATGTTTGATTTGCGGATACATCTACGACCCGGCCGTCGGAGACTCGGAACACGGCATAAAGCCAGGAACGCCCTTTGAGGCTTTACCGGAAAACTGGACATGCCCCGTTTGCGGTGCGCCAAAAGACCAGTTTGTTAGGAAAGACTGAAAAGGAGGTGGATTCTTGGAGCAAGCCAAACTGTATGTTTTACCCCAGCTACCGTACGGCTACGGCGACCTGCAACCCTACATGTCCGAGGAACAGCTACGCATACACCACAGCAAACATCACCAAGCCTACGTCAACGGCGCAAACGCCATCCTCCAGAGACTGGACAAGTCCAGACGTGAAAAATTAGACGTAGACGTTAAAGCCTCTCTAAAAGAGCTTTCATGGAACGTTGCTGGACACTTGCTTCATTCGCTATTTTGGGAAAACCTAGCCCCTCCAAGCAAGGGAGGTGAAGAACCAGGAGGCAAACTTGCCGACAAAATTGTTGAGGATTTCGGAAGTTTTGAACGTTTCAAAAAAGAGTTTTCGCAGGCAGCCATAAGCGTTGAAGGCTCCGGATGGGCAGCCTTAACACTGTGCAGGCAAACTGGCCGGCTAATGCTGATGCAGGTGGAGAAACACAACGTAAACGTTTACCCAGCGTTTCCGATTCTGATGGTTTTAGACGTCTTCGAACACGCCTACTACATAGACTACAAAAACGATAGGGGCAAATTTGTCGAGGCTTTCTGGAACATCGTCAACTGGGATACTGTAGGCAAACGCCTTGGAGACGCACTAAAATAAACTGACGGGCGGAAGGCACTATGCCCAAAATCCTAGTTCTATACTACAGTAAGACTGGTAACACGGAGAAGATGGCTAAGGCTGTGGTTGAAGGCGCCAAGACTGTGCCTGGCATAGAAACGGAGCTAACGTTCCATGTGAAGGCTGAGCAGCTGAAGGACTTTGACGCCATAATAGTGGGTACGCCGACATATCACCATGATACAATCATGGACTTGAAAAGACTTTTCGAAGAAGCAGCTGTAAAAAACGTTGACCTGAAAGGAAAAGTCGGTGCGGCTTTCGGGTCCTACGGGTGGAGCGGCGAAGCCCCAAGGCTTGTCCTAGAAATCATGAAAAACCGTTTCGGAATGAATGTGGTGGAGCCGCCTCTGCTTGTACGCTACACACCGGACCAGCCAGCCCTCGAAAAGTGTAAGGAGTTGGGAAGAAAAGTTGCCGAAAAAGTTGTCCATAAATAGGCTGCAAATACATTTAGACATGGGGAGGAGGCAGGTTTGTCTGAAAACACGCTTCTAAACTTCATCAGGCAGCAGATAGCCGTTGAAAACGAGATTGTGGACTCGCTCAACGAAGCCTTGAAAAGCATCAGCAACCCATCCGTAAGAGGCGTTTTAAAGGGGATTTCGCTGGACTCCTTGAAGCATGCCGAAATGTACGACGCAGCCCTAAAGCTTTTAACCACAACACAGCAGGCCCTTTCTCAAGAACACCTTGACAAACAGCGAAGCCTCGTGGAGAAACATATACGCATGGAAGCAGAGCTGATTAAGAAGATAAGTGACATACTACCAACTGTTGAAAACGAGAAAGTTAGGCTTCTCTTAAACGCCATATTGGCCGACGAGAAAAGGCACCACCAACTCTTAAAAGAAGTTTTGGAAATAATTGTTAAGGGCGAAACAATAACAGAGGAAGACTGGTGGGACATCCTCTGGAAAAACGTCCCATTCCACGGTGCACCAGGCGGATAACCATACCCCTTTTTCTGATAAAGTTTTAAATTTAAAAGAGCAGAACTGAATGGAGGTGAAACTGTTTGACTTCAAAAAAGTTGTTGGACATGTTGAACGACGCCATAGCAAGGGAACTGCAGGTATCCATCCAGTACATGTGGCAACATGTTCAATGGAGCGGGGTTAAAGGCTTCGCCGTTCAAGAAGAACTGAAAAAGGTGGCGATAACGGAGATGAAACACGCTGAAGCCATCGCCGAAAGGCTTGTCTACCTGGGCGGGACGCCCACAACAAAGCCAACCGAAATATTTGTTGGAAAAACCCTGAAGGAAATGATTGAACGCGACATCAAAGACGAGGAGAACGCCATAAACCTCTATAAAGAAATCATCGCCCAAGCGAGGAAAGAAGACGATATAACAACCGCCCGCCTGTTCGAAGAAATCCTGGAAGAAGAAGAGGAACACCACGACTTATTCACAACCCTAGCAGAAGAACTATAAAACCCCATTTTCATCCCTAGCTCAACCCTCTTTTTCTTAGCACCACTTAAAATAGGCAGTGGAAATGGAGCTAAGTTTCAAGCTTCCCAAATTCCACTATCCACCAGTATCATAGAGGGGTAGGAACGAAAAATAAACCGTGCGGCACAGCATTTTCCAGTTCACACTTCATAATAAGAAAGTTTAATTGTGTTGAGAGCGCATCTGGCTATAAACCTTCTATTTGAGGTGAAAAGGATGCTTTCACAAATGCCAATTAAAGTTGAAAGAGTTTCAAAGAAGCTTCTGGACTGTGAAATCTTAAGGGTTGCCATTATAGCCGAGCTGGACGCTATAAATCTTTATGAGCAGCTGGCAGCCGTCGCAGGCGACGAAAACGTCAAAAAGGTGCTTTTGGAAGTTGCTAGGGAAGAGAAGACCCACCTCGGAGAGTTTCAAACGCTCCTCTTAAGGGTGGACGCTGAGCAGGTTCAAGAGTTGGAAAAGGGGAGAAAGGAAGTCGAAGAGTTAACAAGGTAAACTTGGCGGCGCATCGTTGAATTAATGATCAATAACCCTTTTATTTTTCGAAATACACCATGCTCAACACATAGTGATGGAAAATGATGGGACGCCATGTTACGGGAATCCTCACATCGTTGCTTTTGATAGCCGCAAGGCGAGACTGGCAGTGGGGCATAAGGGAAGGCTTAACGCTGCTGTTTACCCTAGCCCTATTCCTAATTGAAATTGTCGTGTTGGCAGTTCTACTCTACCTCGCAGGATTAATAGTCGTCGGCAGAAAGCGAACACTATTCTCAGACGCCTTCATAATAGCACTCCTCGGAACGGTGCTGTCAACCCTTTTCATAATCTTCCTTCCAAACCTCCTAGCGCTGCTTCTCATAGTAATCACGTGGCTAGTGCTCATAAAACGCCTGTTTGGAACCGGTTGGCTTGGAGCCATCGCCGTTGGAATACTAGCCATAATAATCTACCTAGCAATCCTTGTACTGTTAGGCCTCGTCCTAGGACTGCTGACACTAATAGTCAAGTGGTTTACCACCGTGCCGTTCTAAGACGCTTACGAGGGCTAAAACTTGCCCGAATCCAAGATGCGCACGTTTTTACTTGGCTTGACTTTCCTAACCTTTTTGTTCCTCTCATCATACGAAAACACGATTTTCTTCAATCTTTTACTCTACGAAATTTTGAAAAACCAGTTTTTAGCCGTTGGAATGCTTTTCCTCCACAACGTCCTCGTCGTTTCCTTAGTCCTTCTCGGCATGAGCCTCTACGTGAACCTCGTCAAGTCCGGGTTCTTCAAGCGGGAAAAATATTCCCAAGTTGTTTTAGAACACCCACGTATCTTCGCCCTAATTTTCACGGTGATCTTCGTTTTCATGAGCATACTGCGGGGGTGCACGCTTATCTATGGAGGAGTAAGTTTTGAAGCCCTGCCGACCATACTGCTGGTAAGCACACCCGTAGGCTTGGTGGAGGGTTACGGCATCTACATAACAATAGAGAAGACGCTAAGCCAAACACTTACAACAAGGAATTTAGCCGCCATCTACGGCATTTTCCTTGCCGCCGCCCTTTTGGAAGTGGCCTTCATAAACGCCTTAACCATGGCCCTAAGGTTGCCAACTTGAAACGGCAAAAGAGCCTTCGGTTTCCAGCAATTTCATGCTCAACTCTCTGATAAGCTTGCGAAGCCTCGGACTGAGCCTAACGGGGTATTTGGCAGCCCTTTTTAGACGCTTGTACTTTTCCGGAAGCTTTGCAAGATTTTCCAAAGCCCTCCTCCGAATTTCCTCAAGTGGAGGCAGCTCATAGACTATTTTGCCCCTCTCCATAACCTTGACAAGCAACGGCTCTCCATAGACCTCTTCGCTTTCGAGGGCTATAACATCCTTCACAAAATTGCCCTCCTTGTCTAAAAACCTAAAAACTTGCTTTCTTCCGGGCAACGTGGCTTTTCCTTTGCTTAGCTTCATTATTGGAACAAACTCGCCTTTTTCGTTGGCTCTCTCGCATAGCTTGTAGATTATGTCCACGTAGGGTCTGTCAGCCGAGGTTCCCATTTTTGTACCTACGCCGAAGGCGTCGATTTTCGCCCCTTTACTCAGAAGCTCTTCTATTTTGTACTCGTCCAGGTCTCCGCTTGCGAAAATCTGCACATAACCCAGCCCATTTTCGTCCAGAAGTCTCCTAACTTCTCGGCTTATCGCAACGAGGTCTCCGCTGTCTATTCTAACGCCTCTAAGCCTAAAGCCCTGCTTTTCCAGCTCTTTGGCGACTTCTATGGCGTTTAAAGCCCCCCTAATGTTGTCGAATGTATCTATTAGGAGGGTTGACCTGTCTGGAAAGGTTTTAGCGAAAGCCCTAAACGCCTCCAGCTCATTGCTGAAGAACATGACGAAAGAATGCGCCATTGTCCCGAAAACAGGTATACCGTAAACCAGTCCGGCAAGCACGTTTGAAGTGCCGCTGCATCCAGCTATATAGCTTGCCCGTGCAACCTTCATACCAGCATCGACGCCGTGCTCCCGCCTCAAACCAAACTCTATCACAGGTCTCCCCTGGGCGGCGTAAACAACTCTAGACGCCTTAGTGGCGATGGTTGTCTGCAAATTAATGGTATTCAAAAGGAACGTTTCTATTAGCTGAGCCTCTATTATTGGGGCGGTAACCCTTATCAAGGGCTCATTTGGAAAGACCACTGTGCCTTCGGGGATGGCCCAAACGTCACCGCTGAAGCGGAATTTTCTCAAATAGTCTAGAAAGTCGTCTTTAAACCCCAGCTTTTTCAGGTATTCTATGTGCTCATCCGTGAAACGCATTTTTTCAAGGAACAGCAGAGCCTGCTCCAAGCCGGCGAAGAGAAAGTATGAACGATTTGGAGGAAGACGCCTGATGAAGAGGTCGAAGGTGGCTGGCTCAAACTTCCCATGTTCGAAGTAGCTGGCACACATGGTTAACTCGTATAGGTCTGTAAGCATGCTCATGTTTTGCTCGTCCACGAAGCCTAACGTTCCATTCATAGACTTTCACCGTGCACTTTTCAGCTATTATTGCTTTTCTATCCCGGGAACGGACAAGTTTTGGTTGGGCAGCCTCCAGCGTATTCGGATTCAGCCGCCACGAAAGTTTTCTCGGCTGCCTTCACCTCACCTATGTATAGCACCTGCTCCGGCCTGCTTCCATAGCGGAACACCGTTATGCCCTTACACTTCAAACGCCAGGCAAGCTCAAACACGTTTCGAACATCTTCAACTGTTGCCTCGAAAGGCATGTTCACAGTTTTCGAAACAGCGTTATCTGTATACTTCTGGAAGGCGGCTTGCATGCGCACATGCCACTCCGGTGCGATGTCCAAAGCCGTCACGAAAACCCTTCTTACATCTTCTGGAACATTGTCGATTTTCTGCACGGAGCCCGTCTTGGCAATTTCCTCAAGAAGCTTAGCATCATAGAAACCTCTTTCCTTAGCTACCAACTCGAAAAGCGGGTTCGTCTCGAAAAGCCTCGTGCCGTCCAAAACCTTCCTTATAAAGGAAACAGCGAACAGCGGCTCAATACCGGAGGAGCAGCCGGCGATGATGCTTATACTGCCCGTCGGCGCTATGGTGGTGACTGTGGCGTTTCTCATAGCCTTATAATGGTCTTTCCAAATGCTCCTGTCAAAGTTCGGGAATGAACCTCTCTTCTCGGCTATTTCCTCAGACTTCTTGTGGGCTTCTTCATCGATAAAACGCATAAGTTTCTCGGCAAGCTCCAGGGCTTGCTCTGAATTATAGGGGATCCCAAGCTTTATGAGCATGTCGGCGAAGCCCATGACGCCAAGCCCAATTTTCCGGTTCGCCTTGGTTACACGTTCAATCTCTTTCAGCGGGTACTTGTTAGCGTCAATAACGTTGTCCAAGAAATGGACAGCGTTCCTCACGGTCTCCCTGAGCTTCCCCCAGTTAATTTTCCCATCTTCAACCATGCGGGAAAGGTTTATCGAGCCAAGATTACACGACTCATAGGGGAGAAGCGGTTGCTCGCCGCACGGATTTGTCGCCTCTATCCGCCCAACCTCCGGGGTTGGATTATGCCTATTAATCTCGTCGATGAACAAAACGCCTGGGTCGCCGCTTGCCCAAGCAGACCGTGCAATCAAATTCCAGACTTCTCGGGCTTTAAATCTGCTGGTTTTCTCTTTGTTTCTCGGGTTTATGAGCCAGTATTCGCCGTCCTCCTCAACGGTTTTCATGAAGTCGTCGGTTACAGCCACTGAAATATTGAAGTTCTGCAGGAAACCCGGCTGCAGTTTGGCTGTTATAAACTCTAAGATATCTGGGTGATCGACGCGTAGAACCCCCATCATGGCGCCCCTCCGCCTCCCGCCGGCTTTTATGACTTCCGTGGCAACGTCGAAAACCCTCATGAAGCTCACTGGTCCGGATGCAACGCCCTTTGTGGACATCACCACGTCGCCCTTCGGCCTAAGCTTTGAAAAGTCGAAGCCCACGCCTCCGCCTGTCTTCTCTATTATCGCCATGTTTTTTACTGCCGTGAAAATGCTTTCCAGCGAGTCTTCAACGGGTAAAACGAAACAAGCGGACAGTTGTCCAAGCTTTGTTCCAGCGTTAAAGAGAGTTGGCGAGTTCGGCAGAAACTCAAGCCGAGCCATCATTTTATAAAAGACTTCCTCGCTCTCTCTTGGGTCTTCACCATATCGCCTGTCAACCCTTGCTATGGCCTTGGCAACTCTGCGGAACATTTGCGCCGGAGTCTCAACTATGTTCCCGTTTTCATCTTTCAGCAGATAGCGCCTCTTCAAAACTTCGAGGGCGTTAACCGTCAATTTAGGCTCTTCTATGCCAAGCTGAGCCTTAAGCCGCCTAATCTCCTCCTTCTTCCTTCTGTAGGCCTGATACTCAGCCGCCACCTCTTCAAAACCATTCTTCCTTAAAACCTCTATAACAGCGTCTTGGGCGTCTTCAACGGTTGGAATCTGCTCTCTAAACCTTTCCTCCAGAAGATTTACAACTTCCCGCGTGAGCCTCTCAGCTTTCTCGCCGTCCTCAAGCTTAACGGCCACAAAAGCCCTGTGAATGGCGTTTCTGATCCTTTCCGTATTGAAGTCCACTATACGGCCGTCTCTTTTCCTAATTTTAGTTATTGGCATAGCTTTCCAATAGAAAGGAAACCGTCTTAGGATATAAAGCATGTTCTAGAGCATAGCCTTAAATAACTCGGCAAATTGAAAATTCAAGCAACCGCGAGTTGTCCATGATCACATCCACGATAAAAAGAGGCTTCGCTCCTTCGGCTTTTCGCCTCGCAGTTCTTAGGAGTTGCACTAGTATACGCCCAAAAACCGTAATTATCGTTACCCACGATCGAAGCGTTACAAGGGCCGTGGAGTTATAAAGACGGCCTTGACACCCTCTGAGGTTTTAGCCAAGGAGAAGCGGTTTCCTATATAAGACCAATTGAGAGCCTGCATAGCTAAAATAGGCAGGTGGCTGGACTAGCTGGACGGGGACTTCAAGGCTGCAGGATAAGTGGAAACGAGTATGAGCTAACAGACAGAGCCTAAAAATGTAGGGGAAAGCCTCCGCGAGAACTCACAGAAAAGGCAAGTTTCTCAGTGGACAGCTCATTTACTAAAGGTTTCCTCGACTATTTGAATTCCTCTGGCACTTAGCTCAGCCATAATTCGTCGGAAAATATCCTCCTCCATGCCAAGTTGTTCAGGAGGAACAATCCCCTTTAGGCGGATAACTCCTTCCAAAACAAGTTTTGCAACAATTGAAGCCGTGTAGCCCGTTGTCCTAGCCATGGCGGTTACTCCATTTTTCTCGTCATAGAAATCAACCAGCGTGTAGGTGCGCCTCGTTTTAAAGCCCTTCTTGTAGCCGTAAACCTCTACTTTTAAGGCTACAACGTCCTTAACCATGGGGTTGTAGAGTCTTCTCTCGAAAATTTTTGCCGTGAACTTTCTTGGCTGAAGTCTAAACCCGTCGACAGCTATTTCTTCACTGCTGAAGAAACCTAAATCCCTCAGAAGCATCATCTTCTCAGCGTGCCCAGGATAACGTAGCGTTTTCTCCCACATTTCCCTAACATCCTCCACGGTATAGAGTAGGGTTCTCAGACCGTCCGTGTAGAAGGCTTCTAGTACACCTATCCCCGGAAACTCAACAGTTTCTAGCCCGCTTAAGGCTTCAACCTCAACCATTCTGCCGTTTTCAACAATCCTAGCTTTTGACGTGTACTCTTCTATGAGGCTTTCAGGCGACCATGTAATGGTGTAGCCTATCGGCGGTATGGGTTTGTCGGGAAGTCCTCCAACGAAGATGTGAACCTTTTCTACAACGTCGAATTCCGCGACAGCTCTTCCAACGAGAATATTGCTTATGCCGGGCGCCAGGCCACAGTGGGGGACCAAGGTTATGCCCGCCTTTAAGGCTTCACCGTGCAGTGTTAACGGGTTTTCCGATATGTAGGAAACATCGACTAGGCTTTTGCCAGCCTGAATGCACGCCCTCATTAGGCGGAAGCCGAATGCTGGTGGAAGAAAACCCAAAGCTAAGTCAAAACCCTTCAATGCTTCCACAAGTTCGCCCATTTCCCCTGCATTCAGTCTCATCCACGAAACGTTTGCTCGCCCAATCCTCTCAGCAGTCTGTTTGGCTTTCGATGGGTTTACGTCGGCGACAACAACGTTCACGTTGCTCAGCGACTTGGCAAAGTCTTCAGCGGCAGCTGAACCTATCCTACCGCAGCCTACAACGAGAACCCTCATGATCTATGAAAGCTCCCATTAAACCCATTAAGCTTTTCTAAAGACGAAATAATAAATTCAGAATTTGAAAATTTTATATATAGCATTTGTCATTGTAGTGTTGAGCGTCATGGCGAATATCTGTCCAGTATGTGGACTTCCTAAAGACTTGTGCGTTTGCGGCGAGATAGAGAAGGAACAACAAAGGATTCGCATAAGATTTGAAACAAGAAAGTTCGGCAGACCAACAACCATAGTGGAGGGAATAAACGAGAAAGAAATAGACCTCGGAAGCCTAGCGCAGAAACTGAAAAGCTTTTGCGCTTGCGGCGGAACTGCGAAGAACGGGCAAATAATCCTTCAAGGCGACCATAGAGAGAAAGTACGCCAATACCTGATTAAACTTGGATATCCAGAGGAAAACATAGAAGTCCAGTGAATAAAGCCTAGGGGATCAGCCATGGGGATCCTACGTAATATTCTTGAAGTATTTAAGACTCTAAAATATCGCGGGCCATCAAAAATATACTGTCCAAGGTGTGGAAGCCCGAGAATACACTTATCTAGCAGCCTGGATTATTGGCTTACTCCCAAAAACTACGTCTGCGATGAATGCGGCTACCGTGGACCAATAGTCATGGAGCTTGAGGAAGATGCGGGAAAAACGCAAAATGTATAGGGTTAATCTGGCAGCTCAAGGCCCAACTGCTTCTTCAAAGTTTTGTAACGGTTTCTCACAGTGACCTCTGTAACACCGGCTGCTTCTGCAATGTCTTTTTGAGTTTTCTTCTCGTTGTTCATCAAACAAGCAATGTAAAGCGCTGCAGCAGCTAAACCCATAGGGTCTTTGCCCGCCACAACCTTACGCTGTTTAGCTTCCCTGAGGATTTGTATGGCTAGACCTTGGGTTTTTCCAGATATCCCCGTTTTCTCGGCGATTTTTGAGATGTATGTTAACGGGTCTGCTATTGGCATCTGCACGTCCAACTCGCGGAGCAGAAGTCTATAGCATCTAGCTACATCCTTTCGGTCTACAAGGCTCGCTTCGGCTATTTCTCTCAACGTCCTTGGAGTCCCGCTTCCACGGCAGGCCGCATATAAAGCAGCTGCAGCAATGGCGGCTATTGAACGCCCCCTTACGAGGCCCTTTTCAAGGGCTTTACGGTATATGACGGCGGCCTTCTCTTTGACGGTCGGTGGAACGTAGACTTTATCGGATAAGCGGTCAAGTTCAGCCATGGCCTGAGCTAGGTTGCGGTCTATTGAAGAATGCACTCTTGAACGTATTTGCCACTTTCTCAAGCGCCACATTTGCAGACGCGTTGAAAGGGGGAGCTTTCTTCCAAAGGCGTCACGGTCTATTTGGCTTATGGCTGTAGAAAGCCCCTTGTCATGGACGGAGTACGATGTTGGAACACCCACGCGGCTCCTGGCAGCCTTCTCCTCTTGTGTAAAAGCCCTCCACTCCGGTCCCTTGTCCATCATCTGCTCATGGAGGACAAGTCCACAATCTCCACAGACAGTTTCTCCAGTGTCATAATCATGAATAAGGTTTAGGCTACCGCACTCCGGACACTTGTCGACTGAACGTTGATGGGTTTTTGCTTCTTGCTCGCTCATATCTCAATACCTCCCTTGCCGCGGCAGAACCGTCGCCCTTCAATTTCCTCATCAAATCGGAATAGAAGACAGCCCCATCCGGCCCGCGTGCTTACTCAGATGAAATGTTTTGATATATAAACTTTACGGTTCAAGTCAGAATATTCACACTCACAAATTTTGAATACTGAGACAAGCTACTAATTAATCGTAAAGTAGGGGCACTGCAACGGCGCAAACCATGATAAGACTTCCAGAAAAAATTAGGAGACCCCTCGAAAAAGTGGTTAGGGACCTTTCTACCCGAGAGGACGTTTACGGTTTGGGGTTGTATGGGAGTTGGAGCAGAGGGGATGCAGCGGCCACAAGTGACGTTGACCTTTTAGTCTTAGTTAAAAGCGACATTCCAGACGAGTACGTGGAAAGAGTTGTGGCTGAAGGTTTAATGATAGACTTAGACTTTGTCCCAATGGGTTGGTTTAAGGGGCCTTTGCCGGCTGAGCTTGACCATAAACTCTTCGAGGCCCAAATTCTCTACGACAGGGATTGGACGCTGACGAACATCAAGATGCTGATGACTAAAGCCTACGGTTCGCCTGAAAGAGTGGAGATTAGGACATCCGTCCACGTGGTGGAAGCAGACATCTACTTAAGCAGGGCCACATCAGCCCTCTGGAAGGGAGACCACCTAAGTGCACGGCTTTTCGCCTCAACAGCATTAGAGAAAATCCTTAAAATACCTTTGGAAATAACTCTTCAGCCCATTTCAAACAGCCACTTCATCGAGAAGGCGGAAGAGGCTGCGGAAAAGCTTGGACTAAGGGAGGTGTTTACGGATTTCATGGAGACAGCGGGTCTAAATGTTGTGGATAGGGCCTTAGCCGAAGAGAAAAGTAGGCTTTTCAAATCCCTATGGGATGAAATGCACTTGGTGGTTAAACAGCATAGTCAAACAGTTGAAAAAGCCCCTTTCAAGGCTAAAACAAGCCTAAAATATTATTTTAACTCAGCTTTCATGCAAGGCGTCATCTTAAGAGCCACATCCATGGTAAACTCTGAAAACTATGCAGAGGCAGTCCACTACTTGGAAGGCACATTCCTCGCCATGCTGGAAAGCTATGCATGGCTAAAGTCCACAGTGGAAAAGCAGTCCGTAGACTACACCACCCTCATGCGCTCCATAGAAAACCTCGAAAAAGCTAATCCGAGAGTTCATCAAAACGCAGCTAAACTGCTTGGACTTACTGAAATTGAAAGGGCAAAGGTAGACGAGCTTGTTAAAAAGGCAAAGAGAAACATTATTAGGCTTCGAAGGGAGAGGAAACGTTTAATCAAAACCCACTTATCTAAGAGTTAACGAAAACACTTGCGGGAAGCCCGGTGGTGTAGCGGACAAGCATAGCGGGCTTTGGACCCGCTGACGGGAGTTCGAATCTCCCCCGGGCTACCACATTCACCACCTTTAAATCGAAAAACCCAGATGAGACGGGATAAGAGTAGGTTTATTCTTCTGAAATGGCGGGCCCGCGGGGATTCGAACCCCGGTTCTCCGGCTCCGGAGGCTTACGCACATGCAACCTGCAGACGTTTCGCATGTTCGGCGCCTTAGTCCGGGCTGGGCTACGGGCCCCCTTAGTCTATTTTAGGCGTTTTGGGATTAATTGTTATCGCGTCTGTGGTTAGGGTTCTATGAGCTCCTCGTTTATCCACCAAGCTTTTTTCTTTCCAGCTCTCTCGCCTGGATAATACTCTATTATCGGCTGGCCGAGCTGCTTTCTGGAACTCTTCATTATCCGCTTCAGCCTGTTTAATACTAGCCAACGGTTGGTTTTCAGGTATTCAGCAAGCTCTGGGGTTGTGGCACCCTTGTAGTGGATTAGGTAGTCTATTATCTTATGGTCCAGCTCGTCGAGACAGAAAGCATGGGGGTTGATTTTGCCCCTCTCGTAGGTGAGGAGTTCTAAGTCTGCGAGGTACTTTTTGATTTGGGAGAATTCCGTTTCAAGCTTTTCCAGCCTCTTTTCAATTTCAAGGATTTTATCCGGTTTCGGCGTTCTTTGAAGTTTTTCAATTATAGCATCCCTTATGAAGTTGCTTCTTTCGCCTTCCGGAACCCTCAAAGCAAGCTCCTTGTAAACTTCTTCCGGGATTTTCACGGATATAACCCTCAACTCGTCTGCCACTATGCCCGCCTCAACCCTATGTTGGTTGCTTCATATTTCTTTGGGAAACTTTTTAAAAGCTAAGGTTTTCTAACCTTTACCCGGCCGTTAAATTGAAAGGTGTGTTTCATGGCCAAGAAAACCACGATTACCATTATAAAATGTGACGTGGGCTCCCTAGCTGGACACCACGTGGTTCCGAAACCATTACTTGATATAGCGGATAGAAACCTCAAGAAGGCGAAGGAGGAGGAGTTGATAAACAGTTATTATGTTTTTAACGTTGGAGATGACCTGCAGCTTTTAATGGTGCATGAGAGAGGGGAATCAAACCCCGAGATTCATGAACTTGCATGGGACACTTTTCAGGATGCTGCCCAAAAAGCTTTAAAGCTGAAGCTTTATGGAGCTGGACAAGACTTGCTCAAAAACGCATTCAGCGGAAACATTCGGGGGCTTGGCCCCGGCGTTGCGGAAATGGAAATTGAAGAGCGCAAGTCCGAGCCTATAGTGGTTTTCGCGGCGGATAAGACTTCGGCTGGAAGCTTTAATCTACCGCTTTTCCGCATATTCGCAGATCCCATGAACACGGCTGGGCTAGTAATTGACCCCAATATGGCTGGGGGGTTCAAATTTGAGGTTGTGGACGCCCAGGAGGGGAAGAAGGTTGTCCTCAAATGCCCGGATGAAATGTATGAGCTTCTAGCTTTAATAGGAACAGTTGAGCGTTACATTGTTTCAAGGGTTTGGCGGGCAAGAGACGACTTAATATGCGCCTCCGGCAGCGTGACGAAACTTTCGCTGATCGCTGGAAAATATGTTGGGAAAGACGACCCTGTGATGATTGTTCGAGCCCAGCATGGACTGCCAGCCGTAGGCGAAATCCTTGCGCCTTTCATGCATACCTACCTCGTAGCTGGGTGGATGCGAGGAAGCCACTGGGGTCCAATAATGCCAGTTGGATTAAAGCATGCTCGTTGCACCGTTTTTGACGGACCCCCAAGGCTTGTAGCTTTAGGCTTCCAGGTTTCAGACGGAGCCATTGCGAGCGACGACGACGGCAATCCCATGATCGCAGACTTCTTCGACGACCCTGCCTTTGAACCTGCAAGGAGAGAAGCCATGACGCTTGCAGCCATGCTTAGACGAATGGGAGAGTTTGAACCAGCCCGATTGAGCGTTGAATCAATGGAATACACAACTCTGCCGCAGGTCATTGAGAAGCTTAAGGAAAGGTTTACGCCCATTTAGACGACGTTGAAGCTCGCTGGATCTTGGCAAGCTCCTCACAACGGTTTTTCACAATTTCGTAGAGCCTCCTCCGAAGATTCTCTCCGTAAATCTTCCGCTCCCTGATTAGAGCGAACTTCTTAGCCAACTCCACGTCGCCCACACCCTTTTCGAGCCAAGCCTCAAAGTCTCCGCGATATAGGTGAAACTCTAAGGAGGCTTCGTCGATTTTTTGGATTATTTCACAGAACTCCATTAGGCTTGCTGCCGAAACGTTTAGGGGTTTTCCAACATCCACGTAAAAGTGGAAAGCCTTCTCCACGGGCAAATTCGCCATCATCTTTTCTGCTTTTTCGCCGTTGATTTCCGGCAAGCCTAAAGCTTCTTTTCCCTTCCTTGTTATAGCGTAGTATCCCTTGCCGAAGGTTTCGAGATAGCCCTTTTTAGTCAATCCTAGCATATGCATCATAACCGTTGGAAAACTTAAACCTATTTCAGAGGCAACCTCTATAGGTTTGACTGGTTTGCCAAGCATCCACACTGTTTCAAGAACTAGCTTCTTAACGGGTGACAAGCTCACTTTAACATCCTCAAGAGGCTTTATTTCTAACCTTGAGGCTTTTCAAGCTTTCGCCTCCGCGGTTTTATTGAAAGGCAAAGCCCAAGTAAAACTGAAGTTTGAAAGTCCACAAATACCCTTATAGAAGCAACCAGTCTAATACATGTGAAGGGTTAAACCTTGCCCGTGGAGAGGCTTTCAACCGGGGTGCCAGCCTTAGACAAGATGCTTGCAGGCGGTATACCTCGAGGCTTTTGCGTGGCTGTCACAGGCGAACCCGGCACCGGAAAAACAATTCTGTGCATACATTTCATAGCGCAGGGCATAGCCGAAGGGGATAAGTGCATTTACGTGACTACGGAGGAAAGCCGCGAGTCCATTATAACTCAGGCTGAACAGTTTGGATTCGACTTCGCTGGCGCCATAAGGGACGGCAAACTTGTTTTAGTTGACGCTCTAATGGGAACCGAGGACAAGTGGACTATTAAGGCTTTAACCGTTGAAGAGCTCGTAAACAAGGTTATTGAGGCGAAAAAGGCGCTTGGTTACGGGAGAGCCCGGCTGGTGATTGACTCGCTTTCGGCTTTCTGGCTTGACAAACCCGCCATGGCAAGGCGCCACTCTTACTTCGTGAAGAAGGTTTTAGCGAAGTGGGATTTCACCATCATGGCAACTTCGCAGTACGCCATAACAACATCGGAGGCCTTCGGCTGGGGCATAGAACACATTGCAGACGGCATAATAAGGTTTAGACGCTTCGTCCGAAACGGAGTTTTGAGACGCTACATTCTTGTGGAAAAAATGCGGCAAACACCCCACAGCCTTCAAATGCACGAGATAACCATTGAACACGGGAAGGGGCTGGTCATCCTTGGACCAGTGGAAGAACGAAAAGAGGACATAGCTCTCCCAAGAAGGGTTATGGAGAAAATCCTGAAGGCTGCAGAGAGGAGGGAGCTTGAGCAGCCTGAGCCTAGCCCGTGAACACTATTCTAAAGTCGAGGTTCAAAGGGAGATTGTAGACTTTTGCGTTGGAAGGTGGGTTGCAGCCCACTGCATAAACGAGGGTGGCGAACTTGTCTTCAGAAGGTATTTTAGGGGGAAACCTCTAGCGATTACCGGTACAAGCAGCATGCAAGAGCTTTTGGAGAAAATGGGGTTCCGAGTAAGGGCTGTTTATGCAACGGCTAACAAATACCGCTCGCTAAACAGAGCGGAAGACGCCCACACGCTTTCCAACATTGTTCGATGCACACCCACATGGGATGTTGACAGCACGCTTCAAAACTGGCAGAAAACCTTGAAGGTTGCAAAGCACATAACCATCTTCCTCGAACGGGAGGGCATACGCGAGTCCGTTTACGTGAAGTGGTCTGGAAACGGATGCCACATCCACATACACGAAGAGGCCTTTTCCAGCGAATCCTTAAGCAGAGTGCATCCGCTGGACTTAGCCTACGCCATTGTGGAATACGTAAACCTGAATGTTCTGCCAGAAATCTCTCAAGTTGAAGGCGTACATGTCGAAAACAGGATGGATGCTGGAAGAGTTTTCACATGTCCGTTAAGCCTACACCGGGAACTGGACGTGGTTTGTGTTTGTTTAAAGCCAGACGAGCTTGACAATTTCTCGCCAGAATGGATTCAGCCTAACAGTTTTAGGCATAACCCCGACTGGCGAAGGTTTAGGGAGGGTGAAGCAGATAAACTGGCCCTAAAGGCCTACGAAGTTGTGGGCGGCTATCCAACATCCAAGGCTGGAAGGCGAAGGCGAAAGAAAAGCTTCGACCAGCAGATAATCGAGTGGCTGCAAAAAGAGTGAAGGGCTTGTCTGCGAAAACGTAAATAAGCGCGAGGCCCAGAGTAAACGAAGACTGGCGAAAAACGATGAAAATGGCTGTGCTTGTCTACGAGTTTCCGCCTAAAATTGTAGGCGGCCTAGGCACTTACGCCGCGGAGATCACCAGAAGATTCGTTTTAATGGACCACGATGTGACGGTTTTCACTATGAACGACGATGAGGGCAGCCTTCCAACAAGGGAGATTTGGCGGGGCATCGAAATCCACAGACCACTGCACATTGACATTTCGGATTCCCTGCCAGACGTAGTGGCTGAAGACGTTAAAAAGTGGGGGAGGGGCATCCAGCTCTTCTCAAAGATCCTTGTCTACAACTATTTGAGCGCCTCGAAGCTTGTCAACGAGCTCATAGCCAAGGAAGGCTTTAAGTTTGACGTTGTAATAGCCCACGATTGGCTTTCAGTTATAGCTGGAATAACTATCAAGAAGGAAACGGGTTTACCGCTGGTTTTCCATGTTCACTCCACGGAGAAGGGGAGAACCCTTGGAAACGGTTCAGAAGTCGTCAGCAACATCGAGCTTCGAGGAGCCCAAATCGCAGACATGGTTATAACGGTTTCATACGCCATGAAAGACGAACTGATAAAGCTTGGCTTCCCGAAAGACAAGATTGAGGTTTGCTATAACGGCGTTGACCCCCAAAAGTACGACCCCCAAACAGTCAGCAAGGACCAGGTAACCCGCCTAAGGGAGTTTTACGGCATAAAACCAGAAGAACCCATGATTCTATTTATTGGAAGACTTGTGGGCGTTAAGGGTGTTGACAAGCTTGTGATGACCATGCCTTATGTGTTGCAGAAGATTTCGAACGCCAAACTTGTAATAGTGGGCTTAGGTGACCTCCAAGACTACTTAGTCAACTTGGTGAAGATGATGAAGCTTCAAGATGCCGTGAAGTTTAACTTCCAGTTCCTATCGGAGGAGGAGCGCATCCTCCACTATGCGGCATGCGACGTGGCTGTTTTCCCAAGCCTCTACGAGCCCTTCGGAATAGTTGCGCTTGAAGCCATGAGCATGGAGCGCCCGGTGGTTGTGGGCGCCGCCGGCGTCAGCGGAATGCGAGAAATAGTGATCCCATGCGGCGAAGAACAGTGCGGGTTCCACATAAACCCAAACAACCCAGCGGATATAGCTTGGGGCATCCTAAGCGCCCTCGAAAGCCCTGAAAAGAAGCAGTGGCTCGGCAAAAACGGCCGACGCCGAGTCTTAAACGAGTTTACATGGGACAAGATAGCCGAGAAAACCATTGAGCTTTACGAACGGGTGATAAAAAGGTAAATGGACGCCGCTTTAAGGAGAAGAGTTGCAAGGGAAGCCGCCAACATCCTCTACCTAGGAATTGAAAAAGAATATAGACAGGCGAAGCTTAGGGCTGCTGAAACCCTAGGCTTGAACGTTTTACCCACAAACCTCGAGGTTGCGATGGAGCTTAACAAAATAGCCGAAGAAAACGAGGGCGCTGCACGTCTGGAACGCCTCGTCCAAATGAGGAGGGAAGCCTTAAGAGTCATGAGAATTCTCGAGAAATATAATCCAGTACTTGTGGGCAGCGTCTGGAGGGGGACAATCCACCATAGAAGCGACATAGACATAAACGTTTACAGCGACAACCCCCAAGAGGTCTTAGATGCACTTGCAGAGTCCGGCGTCAAAATACTGGAAAAGGGTTGGGTGAAATTGTCCAAGGAAGGCATGTGGATAGAGGCTTACCGCATACTGGCAGATTTAGACTCAAACTTTACCACGGAAATAACCGTCAGAAACCCCTCAGAATACGGGAAAAAGGAACGCTGTGAGGTATACGGTGACACGGTCTCCGGGCTTAACATTCAAGAGTTGGAAAGAGTGCTCTTGAAAAATCCAACCCAAAGGTTTACCCCTTTCTAGACAAGCCTAACCATTATTAGCGTTTAAATAGGAGAAAACCTAATCTAACAATAAGAAGGTAGCCATGTGGAATTCGACAAGGAAACCTTCAAGAAGCTTTTCCCAAACCTAGCCAGAGAAATGGAGCTAGATGAAAACAAGGTTTCAATAAAATCCATACGGATGGACACGGAAGAAGGGGAAAGGGTAGCTTCTAGGAAAAGGAGGAACAGGGTCGACCCCTTCGCCAACTACGACCCAGACGTCATCGACTTTATACGCCGATGCGATACAGAGGAACAAGCTGAAGAAATAATAGCATACATGGAGAAGCGCGGCGAAATAAGCGGGGAATACGCCGCCCAACTTAGAAAACAGCTGAAAGAGAAGGGTGTAAGAAGCTTCGGCCCCAAAAAAGAAGAAAACTATTACCTAAAAAGGGCTGGGCTGATCTAAATCTGCTCTTGAGGCACGTTTTCCGGCGCATAACCCGTATAATGTTTTAAGCCATACTTTTGCAGCTTTCGAACAACGTGAGGATATAGGATAAGCTCTTCAATTTCAACTTCCTTCGCCAGTTCCGGGCTTATTTGGCTCAGCTTCTGCAAGAGGGACTTTAGGCTTTTCTTTGTGGAGAATGAAGCCATCACAGAGGGGTGGCAGCTAACTCCCGCCTCCATAAGCTTTTCTAAGGCTTTGAGTTGAAGTTCAAATCCCTCTGGTTTGGCGCCCGTCAAGACCGCAAATTCTTCTTTGCTACATCCTTTAAGGGAAACCCTAACGTGGATAAACCTATATCTCGCAAGGTTTTCGGCGTAGCCTTCAACGTAGGCTATAGGTATGCCGTTTGTTTCGAGAATAAACCTGCATCCCTTTCCTTCCAGACTTTCAAGGACTGCTAGCAAGTGCTCCTTTCCAATGGTTGGCTCTCCCCCGCTGATTCTAAGAAGGTTTAGACGGCATTTTTTCGCGAGGGAAAGCAGTTTCTCGGCAACCTGTCTCGGAGTGTAGAAACTGCCCACATCCGCTGGACGGTTGGCGACAGCATCCGAAACCCAGCAGAAACGGCAGACTAAACCACATCCAACACAGTCAGCCGTTACTATGCCACCATACCACCTTGCAGGTCTTACACGGTAATATTTTCTCTCTAGCCCCTCTGGACCTGGACGGGTGACTAGTTTCTCAATGGCAATGTGCCTTTCAACGGGGTCATAATGGGGCAAGGTAAACATGTTCTCCAAGCCTATTCTCGCGGCGAAGGGTTTTAAGTTGTCGCTTTAAACGATTTTAATGGGCTGAGCTATGCTATTGACGGCTGGAGACGTCCTAAGCAACCTTGAAATCTCAAGAATTTTCAACGTTTGTACGAGGAGGGGCATAAGGTACTGTGGAAACTTAAAAACTGGTGTTAGATACGTTGTCCTAATAACGGTTTTAGACAAAACTCCGGAGGAAAGCCTCGAAAACCCCTACAGAGACAGGTTTGAGGGTGATCTTCTCATGTACACTGGGGAGGGACGTGTTGGAGACCAGCAGATGATTAGGGGGAATCTTGTCCTAAAAATGCAGATGGAGAGAGGTTTTCCAGTTTACGTTTTCGAGAAGAAGTCTCCGGGGAGATACATGTTCCTGGGAAGGTTTAATGTTAAAGGCTTTTGTATGGAACAGCAGCCAGATGTCAGAGGGGAAACGCGGAAAGTTTTCGTCTTTATGCTCAGGAAAACTGCGGACTTGATTCCACTATCCAATTGGAACACGACGAGTCTCCCGAAACTGTAAAAGCAAATAAATAGGTCTGTAAATTATTTTAAAAGCCAGACATCGGAATTTGGAGGAGAACCTTTGGAAAGGAAATCTTTGATGCTCGCAGTTTGGATTGCGTTCTCTTTAATTTTGGCTTTAAACATGATTTGGGTGAAAAACGTTAAGGCACAGGATGTGTATGCCATTGAATGGGTAAACCATAAAGTGGAGGTTCTATACGACGGCAGCATCCTAGTAAACGACACGATAAAGGTGGCGGGCACACCTAGCAGTTTTTTGATCGGCTTACCCTACAGGTATGGCGCCCAAGTCATAAAATGCGTTGCCTATCCGTCCTCTAACCCCACGCTGAGATACGCCGTTTCAACTGGTGTGCCGCTGGACGAACATATGGGCTTTTACGGCGTAAACGTGAGCCTTAACCCAACCCCTGAAAACGGGATTCTCAGCGTCTATTTCGTGTTATCAAACAACCTCATCAAGCAGGACGCCCAAAACACAAGCCTTTTCACCGTAGACTTTCCAGCTTACCCAAGCTTAACAGTGAAGGCTTCCTCATGCAACGCTTCCCTTGCCCTGCCAACAGATGCAAAATACGTTTCCGGAACGGTTTCCTCATTCAACTATGCGGTCTGCGTGGAACTGCAACCTTTCACATACAAAGAGGCAAACGTAACCTTTCTCTTAACCACCGGGGAGATTCAGCCTTTCACAGTTGAAGAGCTTAAGCGGGAGATAGCCGTGACTGCAAACGGCGAGTTAAAGGTCTCAGACAGCTACTACATTATAAACCGGTCGCCTAAAGAACTATCGTCCGTAGAAATTGCCCTTATGTCAAACGCCTCCGACGTGATCGTTGAGGACGAGTTTGGAAGGAAAGGTAAAACGCCGGAAATGATAGAGAAGCCTATAGGCAAATTTTACAGGGTGGAGTTAACCTTCGCCGGGAGAGCTCTATCCCTAAAGAGCGGGGAAGCTGCAAGGTTCATAGTTAAATACAGGGTTCCAAGCAGCTTCATTGTTAGAAGCGGTAAAAACGGCGAAATCAGCCTCCAAATGTTTCAAAACATACGGTACTACGTCAAGAATGTGGAGATAACTTTCACTTTTCCAGAGGGGGCCAAAGTTGTTGACTTAAGGCTTAATGGCACCTTAACCGACGTTGTTTATGGAACTTCTAGGGAGGTTTTCATGGAAAGGGCGATGATGCAGACAAATGGAGTTTTCCTGCTAGACAGCCTAGAGGCTAAAGTCTCCTACACGTACAGCCTTCTTTGGCTTTCTTTCCGCCCAACTATATGGGCTTGGGCTCTGGCAACATTCACATGCACGGTTATAGCTGTCTGGAAGAAGCTCCACGCTCCACCAGTTGCCGCCGCCATTGAAGTCCCCACAGTGGCTGTGAAGTTGACCGCTGAAACTTTTCGGTCTTTCGTAAACGCCTACGAGGAGAAAATGAAAATTGTGGCTGAATTGAAGTCCTTGGAGGTCGCTGTTAGCAAGGGCAGGATACCGAGACAGAAGTATAAGGTTCAAAGGAAGACCTTAGAGACTCGTCTTGCAAGTCTTGAACGAAGCTTAAGCGAGCTCAAGCTGAAAATCCGGTCCGCTGGCGGACGCTACGCGGATTTGATGCACCAACTGGAGGTGGCAGAAACAGAATTCAACGAGGTTGAGGGGGATATTCGAAGCATAGAAGCCCGCCACAGAAGAGGCGAATTAACCTTGGAGGCTTATCGAAGGCTTATTGGAGAATATCAACGCAGAAGGGAGAAGGCTGAAACCACAATTAACGGAATTCTGTTAAGGCTACGTGAAGAAGCCCACTAGCAAACCTAAAGGTTTTTATTTAACCCATTTGACTTGAATGAAATCTAGCTGGAAAGGAGGAGGAAAATTGGTTAAAATAGTGGTTGACAATCACAAGTGCACCGGATGTGGAACATGCGTTGACACATGCCCAGTCGGCGTCTACGAGATAAAAGAGGGCAAATCTGTCCCCGTTAAAGTGGAAGAATGTCTAGTTTGCAGAGCATGCGAAGCCCAGTGCCCAGAGGGAGCCATCCAAGTAATCGAGTAACACCAACTCCTTCCTCTTATTCTTTGAGAACTTGCCGTAGATCCTCGAAACTTTTCTGCAAAAACTGCCCAATAGACATGTCTCGCCTCTTCACCAACTTTTTGATAGCCTTATCCACACCTGTTGCATATTGCACAGCTTTTTTCGGCCTATAAACTATTTTGGATGGCAGCCCAATTTTTTCAGCAGTTTTTCTCAACACAATTTTTCGGAGAAGATCGTCTTTAGAAGCTATTTTAAGGTTCAGCGGAATACTTAAAGCGAACATTACCAGCGGAATGGAAGCAAAAGGCAGACGGAGCTCAATGTTATGGAAGCTGCAAATTTTAAAGTCCCTTTCAAAGTTTTCCTCATGCATCTTCATGATGTCTGATGTTATGGCTTTCAAAGCCTGTTCCTCGCCGAAACGCGTGTAAATGGTTAGGTAGCGCCTGTATCCTCCGAAAAGTTCGTCTGCACCCTGACCGGTAAAAAACACTTTAAATCCGAGCTCCGCCGCTTTTTCAGCCGTCCAGTAGAGAGGTGTGGCGATGCTTGTTTTAAGCGGTTCTGAAGTTTCAATGCACCATAAAACTTTGGGAAGAACATGCTCCAAGTCTTCTTCGCGGTAAAGAAACTTGTAGATCGGCAAACCAAGCATCCGGGCAGCTTCTTCGGCCTGCAGCGTCTCGGACCGGTTTTCAAGACTTACATGGATTAAATGCACTTTAACCCCAACTTTTTCTGCAAGAAAGGCGACCAAGCTGCTGTCCAAGCCTCCTGAAAAAGCCACCGCAGCCCTATCTAAGCCGTCTGTTCTCTCAAACATTGACTGCCACAACAGTCTTTCAAGCTCTTCTACAGCCTCCCCTAAAGGCTTGGGTTGAACCTTACCATCAAAAGCCTTAACGGTTTTAGTTTGGAAGCCGTACCGGTTAGCGATTAACAAGTGCCCAGGCGGCAGAGACTTTGCCTCATCAATTCCTACTTTCCATAGGGCTTTACGTTCGGAGGCCAAAGCCAAAAAGCCGCCTTCGTCCCCGTAGTAGAGAGGGTATAAGCCTAACGGGTCTCTGCCAGCCACAAGCTTCCCGTCAGCGGCTAGAATGAAAGCATAACACCCGTCAAGCTTTTTGATTAAATATTCAGCCAAGCTTAGGCCGTCTGCCTGAAGCCCGCTTGGAAAGGCTTCCTCCAAAGATTTCACTGGAGGATTGTAGATTCTGCCATCAAAAAGGAGAATTGATTTCCCAAACTTTGCCATTTGAGGCTTGTCTGTAGCGAAAACTTTTACGAAAACTTGTCCAAGAGCCGTTTGAGCCCTTAACCCACTGGTCGAAAGTGTCTCTAGGGAGGGGTCCACAGCCACGTCATTTGGGGTTGCTATGCAATAGGCGTCGGCGACGCCGTGTGCCAGCACATTGAGCATGGAAACTATTTTAGAGATGGCGTTTCCACCCTTTCTGTCTAGGAAAGCGGCGACGGCCTTCATGCAACCGCCTTTTAGGCAACCGTCAACAATATTTTAGGGTTTAAGCATTTAAACAAAACCCATGCCTAGAAAGGGCAGATGCCCCTCTGGGTGAATGAACTTGCAAAGAGGCCTTAAACTCGTCAGTTTCGATGTTTGGGACACTCTTCTTTCCGTGGGAGCTTTTTACCGAGACATATCCTCCGAACTTTCAAAAATGCTTGAAGAGGAGCCTACACTTTTAGAAAACAAGCTCATGGAAGGATACCGTAAAGTTAGAGCCCTTAGAAGGGCTGGAAGGTTCAGCGACTCCGAAATTGTGCCGGCAACCCTAAAGATTATGGCTGAATTCCTCGGAGTAGAACCGGAAACCATTGAATTGGCGGTTTGGAGCGTTGCGGAGAAAGCTGAGCCGAAACAGTACTTGCTAGACGGTGTTGTGGAGGTTGCCCGCCAACTGAAAGAGTTGGGGCTTACGGTTGTGGTTGTTGGAAACGTGGTTTTCTGGCCTGGAAAGGTCAACAGGGTTCTGCTTGAAAGGGCTGGTTTGGCGAAGTTTATTGACGCCCAGTTTTACGCTGACGAGGTCGGGGTTTCAAAACCTAAGCCGGAAATCTTCAAGAAAGCTCTTTCAAGTTTTAATATTGAACCTGAGGAAGCTCTTCACGTGGGCGACAGCCTATTTGAAGATCTTGTCGGCGCTGTGCTCGCCCACTTGAACACTGTCCTGGTCGACAAAAATGTGGGTGGTGTCGTTAAGCTTTCAAGCTGGAACGCCTACATAATCCCGGACCTCAGGCTTCTTGTGCAGGTTATACAGGAACTGGAAAAGCATTAATCCGGATCCCGTCTATCTTCTAGGGAGGGGGACTGTTTGCCCATTCTTCCAATTGACACTGGGCGTTATGGAACATCTGAAATGAGGCGTATTTTCGAGGAGGAAAACCGTGTTCAGAAGATGTTGGACGTGGAAGCTGCCCTTGCATGGGCACATGCTGAGGTGGGCAACATACCTGTGGAAGACGCTGAACGCATCATGGCTACGGCTTCGCTTAAACACGTTAAGCTTGAACGGATTAAGGAGATTGAAAAGGAGATCAAGCACGATGTCATGGCGCTTGTAAGGGCGCTGGCTGAAGCATGCGGCCCCAGTGGGGCTTACGTGCATTTGGGCGCCACAAGCTATGATATTGTTGACACGGCAACAGCCCTCCAGCTTAAAGAAGCTTTAGACATCATTGAAATGCGGCTTAACGATTTTGAACGGGTTTTGATGGAGAAGGCGTTGCGGTACAAGGAGACGATTATGATTGGGCGAACCCATGGGCAGCACGCCCTACCAATAACTCTTGGGTTCAAGTTCGCCGTGTGGATGAGGGAGATATCCCGCCACATCCAGAGGCTTAGACAATGCCGCGAACGCATACTTGTGGGGAAAATGAGCGGAGCCGTTGGCACCCAAGCCGGACTGGGCGAGAAGGCCATGAAAATCCAAGAACTCGTAATGCAAAGGCTCGGCTTAAAACCAGCTGACATATCCACCCAGATAGTGCAGCGAGACCGCCACGCCGAGCTAATATGCCTCTTGGCTTTGATTGCCACAAGCCTCGAAAACTTCGCCACGGAGATCCGTGAACTGCAGAGACCCGAGATAGGTGAGTTGGCCGAGCCTTTCGAGGCTGAAAGGCAAGTTGGCAGCTCCACCATGCCCCATAAGCGGAACCCGGAAATATGTGAGCGCATATGTGGTTTAGCCCGAATAGTCAGAAGCCTAACTATACCAGCCTTAGAGAACGTTGTGACTTGGCATGAAAGGGACTTAACGCAGTCTTCAGCCGAGCGTTTCGTTATTCCAGAGGCTTGCATACTAGTGGATTACATGTTGGCTTTAATGACGAATGTTGTGGCAAACTTGTACGTGAACGAGGAGCGCATGCGCCAAAACATAGAGCTAACGGAGGGGCGCTCCATGTCAGAAGCCGTCATGATAGCCCTAACAAGAAAAGGTGTAAGCCGCCAAGAAGCCCACGAGCTGCTGAGGAAACTGACGATTAAGAGCGAGGTGGAGAAGCGTCCATTCAAAGAGGTCTTGCTGGAAGATAAAACGGTAAGAGCGAAATTAAGTGAAAAAGAAATAGATGAAGCCTTAAACCCCAGAAACTATCTTGGAACAGCACTGGAACAAGTTGAGCTCATGGTTGAAAAGACAAAGCAAGAACGCAAAAACAGAGGATTAACCAACTAGCCTTCACGTTCTGTACCCGCCGAAGATTTGCACAAGGAATACTATGAAGAGAAGCTAAAAGCAAGCCCTCCTTCCAGCTTAACCTTTTGCTTGAAAGAAGATACCACAAAAATAGGCGGGCGCGCGCTTCTTAATTTTTGCACTCCAAATGAAAAGAAAAAGGAATATTGGGCTTAGGTGGCTAGGCTGTTTGCGTCCCGATTTTTTCCGGCGATGGTGGTGGCGGCAGTACGGCTGGAAGCTCTGGAAGTTTTTCTTTGATTTTTTGTTCGGCTACTGCTGCCGCTTCTGTTAGTATTCTTTGGGCATCTTCGTTTGCCGCTTCAAAGTTTAGGGTTAAGCCTGTTGTCTGTCCAGCCTCTATTATTATTCCACTTAGCAGGTCGCCTATTGCGCCCAGTTCCTGATCGACCTCGGGCATAACGCTTGAGAGCCCAGTTCTTATGGATTTTAGAACGCTTACGGCTGGCGCCAAAGTTGTTAGGACATCTCCGAGCTCTGTAACCGTTCGAAGTCTTAAAACTATCTGCTCGAGAGCGAGCCTAGCGTTCATTATCATTTTTTCCATTTTTCTTATTTCAGCTAATTCATTTGCTAAAACCTTTGCACGCTCCATGTCATGCTTTGAATAAGCCTCAACAATCTTTGCGAACATCGACTTGTCTCTTTGACTGAACCTCTCGCTGGCTTGGTCAAGCCTGTTTATCTGCAGTTCAATGCGTCTTACAGCCATGTCAAGCCTAGGCTTCAACGGAGGCGGTGGCCTAACAGTCTCCTTTATACGCGTGGTTAGGGGTTGATCAGCATGCTTCCCTTCCCATCTCTTAACAAACTTTTCTGACATATTACCATCCTCGAACCAATAGGGTGAGTGTATCATTATTATGCATTGTTAATACGCGTAAAATATGCAAGAATATACAACAATGTTAAACCACTTTTTTAAAGTTTTATTTTTCATTTAAAGACTAGTTTTGGCTTTTCGAGAAATGAACATTAACTTGTAGGGTTAAACCTAAGAGGAGGCTTTTAAGAAGCCTACATAGGCGGTCTAAAATGTCTGGAAGGTCTAAAATCTTAGTGTTGATAGCATTCCTAGGGTTTATAGCAGGTATCATAGCCGACTTAACAGCTGAATATGTGTTTCCGAAGCTTTTAGAAATTTTTCCTGAAATCCTTAAGGTTAGGCTTATCCTCTCGGGGCTTGTCGGAGCAGTTCTTGCAATGATCCTAACGGTGATATGGGCATATGCCACATCAAAGGAAGTCTAGATAAACTTGTAGTTTTGCGGTGGGAAAATGGGCAAAAATTTGGTATCTCAGCAATCACAACATGCATAGCATACTGGAACGTCTTTATAGACCCGGTGGTTTTTAGCGATGTGGAGAGTAGGGTTCTTCTTTCATGAAATGGCTTTTGGATTGCTTTCGATTTTTCTCCCATTATACGTTGTCAGCATTGGTGGCCCTGGCTCCCTAATTTATGTAGGATTGATGACATCATCCGCTACTCTATTAGCTACTCCAGCGTCCTTTTTCTGGGGCTATATTTGCGACAAAACGGGTAAGTATAAATTTTGCATCCTAATCTCGTTCTTAACATCTTCAGCACTGTTATACTTTTTCACCTTCACCAATGATATAAGGTGGCTTATAATTCTCTATGGGGCCATGGCTGTATTTCACATGGCGCATGAACCGCCCAAAAACGTTTTGATAGCCGAACTTTACACGCGTGGAGAGTGGGAGAAATCATTCGCTGTTTACGAATGGTTTACTGAAATGGGCTGGCTCACGGGGCTAATTCTAGGAGTGTTTATTTCTCTTGCAGGCTTTAATTCGAGGGCGACCTTCCTAATTTGCAGCAGTTTAAACCTTTTGGCGTTTGTTCTGTCCTTATTTTTTGTTTCTGACCCGCCTTTGATTATTGAGCGGGGACTGGTGCGCATAGAGAAAAGCGTGGACTTCACTTTTAAAGGCGCGATCATAGCTTTAAAGGCGTTAGATGGACTTCGTGTCTCCAAAAGCCTAGCGGAAGAGAACCTTGCCATTTTCTGTGGCGGACTTGTGCTTTTCACGTTTGCCGCAAGCATGCTGTTTACGCCGTTACCCATATTTCTAGCTCAAAACCTGCGCCTAGCCACAAGCATGGTTTACGCCCTCTACGTTTTGAATTCAAGTGCGAGTGCGATAGGCTATTTCTTTGTGAGCAGAAACGTTGCCGAAGCACTTGATGGAAGAAAACGTCTGCAAAAGGTTGTATTGTTTAGAAGCGGATTGGTCTTTCTATTAGCGACCTTCACCATTATAGACGTTCAGAAAACTGTTGTGGTTGCCTCAGTTCTAGCATTAATGGGTTTTACATACGCTGTCTACCACGTTTACGCCCTCTCCCTCTCAATGGAGCTTATCCCAGCTGGAAAGGCAGGCCTATTTGACGCCCTAACGGGTTTAGGCAGCGCTTTAGGAGCTTATTTAGGTCCATTCATTGCCCAAGCATTCAGTTTTGCATACGTGTTCACTTTTTCTGGAGCAATGTTCCTCTTGGCTTATGTTTTCTTTAAGGCTTCCTAACATCGGCAGAAGATCAATAAACCATGCAGCAGCCCACAAGTTGAAGGGAAAACTTTTAGGTGTGTGCCTCTTGAACGCGATTTTGGAGCTAAAAGGCTTTGCTCCGTTTAGGGTGATGGAGGCGATGCATATGCCCAAGAAGGGAAAGAAGACGGTTGAGGAAAAGAAGACTGAAGAGGCGAAAAGTGGAGAAAGCAAAACCACATGTAGTCAATAATTTCCGCAGGAAAATGTGCATTACATTCAAGCCTCCACCACTTTTTTGTTGTTTAATATTCTGTTAGGGCTTTTTGCTTCCACTCCTCTTTTTCTTCGAGTTTTTCCCACGTTTCCTTTTTCACAAAGCCGCCTACTTGCTCTTTTATTTTCTTTGCCAGTTTAGGTCCTATGAGCGGCAGGTTTATTAAGTCTTCAATTTTGGCGTGTTTTAAGTCTTCTATCGTCTTGTATCCGGCGTTGTATAGTATGCGGCCGCGCACTCTGCCTACGCCTTCAAGGCGGACTATTGGCAGAAGCTCTTTCTTGACGCCTTTTTCTACGCGTTCCATGAGTTCGCTGGCTAGGGGTGGGATTTCCTTGTTGCCGAAGAGTACTGCCAACTCGTGGGTAGCGTACAACAGCCATTTGGCATTTTCAATGGTGCGGTAGAGGTCGCCGGGCTGCACTCGGAACTTTTCAATTATTTCGTCTTCGCTGGCTTCTTCAATCCAAGCCTTTAAAACCATAGCTGTTTTCACTTCACCCAAAAATTGCTCGTATCCTAGACGGTCTTCCCATTCATTGGGAACTGGCATCATTATCTCATCTCGGTGTTCATCTAGGAAAATGGCTACTTTATCTAGCTCGCTTGTGTATGGTCTGAGTATTGGACTCATGTCTGGGGTATGGCAAATCATGTGGAGGAGGCTGAATTCTGTTAAGAGTTGGGTCTTCTGCCTTATAGCGTCTCGGATTATAACTGCTGAGATTGGGTCTATGTAGAGTTCGCTTACACGTTTGCCAAATCTTGTTGCGTATATATTGTCGCCACTAATGTTTATCATCTCCTCATCGTAGAGGAACTTGAGGATTTTGGCGATCATGCCTTTGATAGCTGTTACGTCATATTGGTGGGCGTAGAAGGTTTTATTGAAGAATTCATATATCCCTGCCTCTGTGTGGGCGTAATCTGCGGCGACTGTAGCCAAAACATGGCTTCGTAAAACCCGCTCTACAGCAAGCTTGGACCAAATGCGTTCAGGCTTCGCTAGCACATAGCTCTCCATTAAGTAGTCGGCTTCATCTGCTGTTCTAGCCACTATTAGGGCTTCACCTATCTTGTCATACTTTGGCCTGCCAGCTCGCCCACACATTTGCTTATACTCCAAAACACTTATGGGGTAATATCCATATCCTGGTTCATAACGTCTATAATCGTATATTATGACTGTTCTGGCTGGAAGGTTCACGCCAAAAGCCAATGTGGGAGTAGCTGTTAAAACCTTAATTTTTCCCTCACGGAAAGCATCTTCAACTATTTTTCGGTGCTCTCCCCCTAAGCCAGCATGGTGGAAAGCAACTCCGCACCTGACAAGTTCAGCCAGAAGCTCACTTATCCTCGTTTTTTCTCCGGCGCTTAAAATCTGCTCAGCTTCACGTTCTAAAGCTCTTTTAGCTGGTTTAGAGAGTACCTCATCTATTTTCTTAGCTGCCTTCTTTGCTAAAGCTACAGCACTCTTTCTGGTTGCTGCGAAGATTAGGGCTTGACCACCAGCCTTAACAGTGTATAGAGCCAGGTTTATAGCGGGATTTTTTGCCTCTTTTTCTATTCTCTTTGCATCGCCGTCCTTAAATTGTATTTCATCGTGGAGGAGTACTCCCTCCCTCAATGGTATTGGGCGCCAATCTGTTGTTACGTAGCCGGCATTAAGCCAGCCGGCAATTTCCTCCACGTTATTTATAGTGGCGCTTAAAGCCAGAATTTGAACATCTGGGTTGGTTTGCATAAGTCGAGCCAAGACTACTTCTAATGTGGGGCCGCGATCCACCTCATCTAACAGGTGCACTTCATCCGCTACAACTAAACTAACATTATCCATCCAGTGAGCTTTATGCCTTAAAAGGGAGTCCACTTTCTCGTTGGTTGCCACAATTATATCGTAACGTTCCAGCCAAGGATCTGAACTATCATAATCTCCCGTGGAGATGCCAACGCTCACTCGACGCCCATCAGATTTGGTTATGACCGAGTACTTCTGAAATTCCTCATATTTCTCGTTAGCTAAGGCCCTTAAAGGAGTTAGGTAAAGGACTTTGCCATCCCTTTCGAGGACATGTTTAAGCGCGCAAAGTTCAGCAATTAAAGTTTTGCCTGAAGCTGTTGGACTGGCTAAAACAAGATTCCGTCCTTCTAGGACACCAGCTCTTATGGCCTCCTCTTGAGGTGGATAGAGCTCAATAATTCCATTCTTTATTAGGATTTCCTTAACAGTCTTTGGAACTGGTAGGTCGCTAACCTTCACATAAATACGCCTTTTCCCAACACTCTCAAATAACAATAAGCCTGCAATTTTAAAAAGTGTTATGAAACCATTAAGAAAATGTTTGCGTCCTCTAAATTATTGATACTAAACTAAATAACTATTTAACAGCGTCAAATAGTTTTTCTACAAGCTTAGACAATATTATGAAGTCTTAAAGCGGACTTGATATCATGGTGGAGAATGTTCGTGAACTCTTGAGGGCTCATGAAGGATTAAAGCGTGAGGTTTACTTAGATATTGAAAACTCAAGCTTCGTGCCAGCTGATGTTTTGGAGGCAATGCTCCCATACTTCAATAAACGTGCCTATGGGAACCCCACACTTACTCATAAACCGGGCTGGGAAGCTTATGAGACCATAATGGAGTCGGCTCGGAAAATTGCGGGCTATTTGGGCTGTAAAAGCCCAGAAGAGATTAATTTCACTCCGGGTGAGACTGAGGCTAACAACTTAGCACTATTAGGCGTAGCCCTTCGAATGCGTGATAGGGGCAGAAAGATTGTGATTTCAGAAATAGAGCCTCTAAGCATAATTCATGTAGCTGAAATGCTTACCAAAAGTGGATTTTCAGTGGTAAAGGTTCCAGTGGATAACGAAGGATTTGTAGACTTAGAAAGGCTTAGGGAGTGTGTCGACAGTGAAACTATACTTGCAAGCTTCTCGATGGTGAATCATGAGATTGGAACAGTACAGCCCATAAAGGAGATTGTTGAAATTGTCAAGGACAAAAACCCGAATGCTATAGTTCATACAGATGCCTCGGATGCCTATGGAAAAGTTCCATTCAAACCAAGGGAAATCGGTGTGGATATGGCTACAATAAGCAGTTACAAAATTCTCGGGCCTCGTGGGGTTGGCTCCCTCTATGTTAGGGATGGTGTAAATGTTGAAAGGATACTTGAGGGACAGATAGGCACTCAAAAACTTTGGCCAGGTGTGGAAAATACACCGCTTATTGTTGGTTTCGCGAAGGCTTCGGAGTTAATGTTTGAGAAGTTTGAGGTAAATGTTCATCATATGCGAGGGCTCCGCGACAAGCTCATTGAAGGCATAATGAATACGATACCAGATGTTAAGCTCAATGGTCCCTGGGGCGATAAGAGGGCGCCTGATAATGTTAACTTAAGCTTTCTACGCTGCGAGGGTGAGGCCCTAACTATTGAGCTAAGCTTAAATGGTGTGTATGTTTCAAGTGGAAGCGCATGTACAAGACGTTTGCTACAACCAAGCCACGTGCTGATAGCCATAGGAAGACGGTTTGAGGAGGCTCATGGAAGCATCCTCATGAAGGTTACTCGTGTTCACACTGAGGAGGATATAGACTATGTGTTAGAAGTTTTGCCAAAGGCCGTTGAAAGGCTTAGAGGCATAACTGGCTCAATGGTGATGGGATAATGTCACGCATCCCTCTGCCCTATAGCCAAAAAATCTTAGAATTGTTTAGGAACCCTAAAAACCTAGGGAGGATGGAGGATGCTACGGTTTCAGCCGTGGCGGGTAATCCTCAATGTGGCGACATGATAACATTCTACTTGAAGATCAATGATCAAGATGTGATTGAGAAGGTGACTTTTGAAAGTTATGGATGTGCCGCCAATATTGCCACCTCAAGCATTTTAACTGAAAAGGCGAAGGGGCTGAGGCTTGAGGATGCTTGGAAAATTGGCTGGAAAAGTCTCTCTGATGAATTGGGAGGGCTTCCGGCCATAAAATTCCACTGTGGAATATTGGCTGTTGGAGCTTTAAGACGAGCTATTCGAGCATACTATAAAATGAGGGGGCAGAAGCCGAGCTGGCTACCTGAAGAATTGACCTTCGAAGAGAAACAGGCATTGGAGGAAGAGGAGCTGGCTAAAATTTTAGCCAAGAAGATGCGATTGATAGGAGAAGGCGGCAAAAATGTTTGATCCATATAGGGTTAGGGAAGACTTCCCTATATTGAAGCGAAAGGTGAACAATCACCCGCTCATATATTTTGATAATGCAGCAACGTCCCAAAAGCCGAGGCAAGTCATTGAAGCCATGAAAGAGTTTTATGAACAGCATAACGCGAACGTCCATAGAGCGGTGCATATGCTTTCGCTGGAGGCAACGGAGCTTTATGAGGAAGCCCATGAAGAGGTTGCTGAGTTTATAGGTGCTGAAGGCATTGAAGAAATAGTTTTCGTGAGGGGTGCAACTGAGGCCATAAACCTAGTTGCCTACTCGTGGGGCCTCCATAACCTAGGGAGGGAGGATGAGGTTGTTGTGACGCTTATGGAGCATCACAGCAACATTGTTCCATGGGAGATTCTGTCTAAGATAAAAGGCTTCAAAGTTAAATATGTGGATTTGAATTCGGATGGCACGTTGAATTATGAATCGTTTAAGGAGATGTTGACGCCTAAAGTGAAGCTTGTATGTGTGGCTCATGTTTCAAATGTTACGGGAGTCGTAAACGATGTGAAGGCTTTAACGAAGCTGGCTCACGAAAATGGTGCATTGGTGCTTGTGGATGGAGCCCAATCAGTACCGCATATGCAAGTGAATGTTCGAGACCTGGACTGTGATTTTCTGGCATTTTCTGGACATAAAATGCTTGGACCGACCGGGATAGGTGTGCTTTATGCGAAAAAGGAGATTCTTGAGGGGATGGAGCCTTTTCACGGCGGCGGTGAAATGATTAGGGAGGTTTCATTCAACCCAGAAACACGTAGATGCACGATTTCATGGAACACTCTTCCATGGAAGTTTGAGGCCGGAACACCTGATGTTGGAGGGGCTGTAGGATTAACAGCTGCTGTGAGGTATTTGAGATCTCTTGGAATGGAGAATGTAAAAGCCCATGAATGCGATTTGACGGAATATGCCCTAAAACGCTTAGAGGAATGTTCAAAGGTTATGGTTTATGGTCCAAGAGATGTTGGGCTGAAGTGTGGAATAATACCCTTCAATGTTGAAGGCTTTAACTCTCATGATGTAGCCTTATTTCTGGATAGTTATGGCATAATGGTTAGGAGTGGGCTTCATTGCGCCCAGCCTCTTCACCAGAAATTTAACATATCCTCTTCAGTGAGGGCGAGCTTTTACATCTATAATACTCGTGAGGAAATAGATCGCTTCATAGATGCCCTGAAGGAGATCGAGGAATCCCTATGAATGCAAACCTAAATGAGTATGTGGCTCGAATGGAGGAGGCATGCGGAGAGGAAAGAGACATAATAGTCCACTTTAAATATGAGAAAAAGGATGAAGCTATAGGTAGGATACTCAAAAAGGTGAAGATTGATAGGGCTGTTGCCGGAGTAATCTTTGATTTAACATATAAGGGCCTCCCCATTCGCCTTTATAATACCGGGAAAGTTGTAATCAAGAATGTGAAAGATAAGAATCATGCATGGTCGATTTTAGCCGAGCTTCTATTGTAGTTTCGATTTTATTTCCAGCCAAACAGATTTAGCCAATGCCCGTGCATCTGCATCCATTCATCGAGTTCCAGTTGGTCAAACGTAACAGCTGTTTCCGTGAGAAAGCGCCAAGCCTCTTAAATCTTCATAGAAGCGACCTCTTCACCAGGTTTCCAATAACTATGATTCCCGACCCACGTTTCAGCAAAGCCCAGAAAATTGAAGCAATCGTTAAAAGATCTCGAAATGTTGGGGTAACGTATTCCAAAATTGCACTCAACAACAGCATGCCAATGGCAAGAAAACATATGGCAATATAAATACATAGCTCATAATCCAAGCTATTATCCATGCACATCGGATTAATAACTTTCCATTAAAAATTTATCCCAATGTGTTTGCGCGCGCATTGAGGGAAGTGAAACGATACTCGAACTATGTCCATGCAGTAGCTGCAAAAGTTACTCGTCGGAAAGGTAATAGCGACCATCTTTAGTTTTTTGGATGTCTTTCAGGGCAACTAACCATTTAGGATAGATTCGCTTATGTTTAGTTCTTTACTTGTTTTTGCAGCATCTTCAGATATTGCTCCTGATTCTTTGATTCTACGTTTTATTCTTTCACGAAGAAGAAGTGGTAAGACTCCTGCCATTAAATACACCTACCATATGAACCTGGTATTTCAATGTATATCACTGGGCAAGGATTGACTTTCAGCGAACTTTATAACAGTAGCCACCCCATTTTCGATGTTAAATGAACTCTTTATCTGACCTTCCAATTAAGATTCCGCTTATTGTGGAAATAGCGAATGTTAAGGTTATGACCACCCACGGGATTGGTAACTGGTAATTGTCAAATGAGTTCATAACGATTATGTTTTCGATTAATGGAAAGCAAGCTATAATCATAGTTAATGCAAAATGCTTTTTTCTTTTCGACATTATGCTTCCTATGATGCCGAAAGCAAAGGAGATTATCCCGAATATTCCCATCATCATCCAGTTAAACCCATGTAAAGTGCATTCTATTCCAACTAACGCCCAGTATACACTTATAAAAGAGGTTGACGCTAAAAGAATGGCGGCCATAGCTGTGGGTTCAATCTTAAATAAAACTTTTGTTTTCACGGATAAAATTAAGCGGCGTGCGAATGCTGAGGTGGCGCCAGCAAAGCCAAGTATTACCGTTAACACCCAAAGAACTTTATTTGCGGTATGATCAAAAACGAAGGCTTTGTTTTGATGCCACTCTTCATGTGAAACTTCAACAAGGATATATGTTGTCGGGAGTATCGTAGAAGTTTTGACTGCATATACGCCTTGCGTTGATAACTCCTCTGCTTTAATCCCATTGATTTTTACGTCGGCGCCGTGAACTTGTTTGGGGATATATTTACGCTGTGAATTATTTTGTACAGTTAAGCCTTCTTCAGGAATCAAAAAGTAAGTAATACGCACCACCACGCAGATTGTGCCTAAACTGTTAGTTTCAACATTCATTAGTGATATGTCGAAACTATCCCAGTAAATTGTCAAGGACTCTGAGTGAAAGCCATATGCTCCCTTGATTAAGCTTTGGTTCCATTCAACTCCATCTTCCGTAATCAGTTTTGTTGGTGTAAATGTTAAAATGATAGGCTTTTGGGAAGAGTAGTTGAATGAAATAAATCCTGTGGCATTTGTTTTTAGTACGAGGATTTGCACAAGAATATCGTCAGCCGTTTTAACTTCTACAGGAACAGTTGCGTTTTCAATAGCATTCCCAGAATTGTCACCATAAGTCCATACCGCACGAAAGGAAATACAAAAATTCTGACCAATTGGCAAATGAATAACAGAAACTGGTACTGTTGGATTAACAGTAACCCAATAAAAATTTGTTTCTGCATTCACAATAACCTTAAAAGACGTGAGAAAAACACAAAGAAATAAAAAACTATCGAGAAGAAGGACTGAAAAAATACGTATTTTATGTCTACGCATTGTTATCCTGAGACGTGATAGTAAATGCTTACATATTAAATCAACATGAAATGTCTCATCTTTGACTTTCCACATAGTACCGCCCATCTTTAGTTCGCCTTATGCCTCGAATTTTAGCCAGATAGTGGTTAAGAATCCACTCGTCGATTCCAAGTTCTTCTGGCTTTTTGGCGTTTTCTTCGGATGTTGCGCCAAGCTGCTGCATCTTCCTCTTAGCCAGTTCGCAGCGAATGCCTATTCCCGCCCATACGCCCGCCATTGTAAACCCTAAATCAATTATATTTGTTAAGTCATGGAAAATATAAACCACGGGATATAAAGCGTTATCTCTACCGTTCCTATAGGATAATCTGTAATTACTGGCCATGTATAACTTGATTCCATGTGATATTCCATGCCTAAAGTAGCCTCTAATACAACTTTTGTTAATCCGCAACGATAACCAGCGTTCGGCCCGAATTTTATAAAAACAATATCACTTCTGCTATCGCTAACGCTACTATTGGTTTCTTTGGTAAAACAGATTGGTTCGTTTGCCGTGAGTTGTAAGTAGTTGTTTTCCTTAACTGTTTCAATGAATCTTGACACCCTCTGACCTTGCACATAACTAAAAACAGCAGCTACTCCTTTGATACCTAATCCGATAGCAGCGCCTATTACTGCTCCTGGTCCTTCTATGAATGCTGAGGCAGTCATTATTACGTCTGCCAGAAAATTTGACTCAATAGTGTAGTCTGGTGCTATTATGTTTTTAGACTGGCCTGTGCCAGCTTCCTCAATGCCTTTGATGGGTAAGTTTTGGAAACTGTAAACGTTTATTTTGTAATTTCTTAAATACGCTTCCCAGTAAAACCACCTATCTCCGGCTGGAGACCACCAGTAGCCAGTCTCTAAGTTACTAGAAAGTCCTGCTGCTGTGAAGTTCAACGGTATAGCTACATCTGGTGGTTGGCCTCCGCCCAACTCCCACGTTGCCCACCAATTTCCGATTTCAATGGTAAAAAGCGTATTGAACCAGGTACTGCCATCATTATAAGTAACATTAAGAGTTGTTAGAATTGTAAAGTTCCTCCCGCTGACCCCAGGATCGCTTGCCCACTGTGAGGTACCGTAAATTTTTGCGCTATTCAGTGTTATACCATTGCCTAAATTGTAAATTTTAGCAGAAGCCAAATATTTTGGTTTTCCTATTTTATCTCTTTGGTTTGTCCGTGAAATGTATTGGAAGTCTAATAGACCAGTTCCCTGAATGTTGCCGTATGTGAATGTTATTTTGTGGCAGCCTGTCTGCCATCCAAGCGGGTAAAGGAAGCCGTCCTGCCAGGCGTATATCGAGCCATAGCTACCCAAATTCCACATCCAATCCTGCCACAACAATCCAGCATCAAGATAAACATCGTCAATATAGTCGTCTACGTACAAATGCTGGTTTGCAGAACTGCCCAGAAAGAATGTATCGCCAGGAAAATACGTGTAAGTTTTAACAGTATATCTTACCTCCGTGTTGCTGTAGTTTGGCACGTATATTCGGAATCTGTCCATCCAAGCCTTTTCACCCGAAGCTGTTGCTATGTTAAATTGCAACTTTCCACCAGACCACTGCTCACCGAACTCTAACTCCAAGAGGTGATAGCCCATGCCTAAAATGCCAAGACTTATGCTTGCTGGCGGCTGGCATGCTGGATGTCCCCCGCCATACTTTTGCTGACAATCCAATTTTACGTTGCGTATATAATCGTCAACGGCTTCCGGATAAAGATAGAACTCTTTACCATCAAACTCTGAAGGCACATAAATCCTAACCAATAAATAATACCAAACCAGATTGTCACCATCCCATGGCACCTGAAACTCAAAGCTCGTTGAGTAAGCTACAGGGATGGACGAAGTATCATAAGTTCTCCCAAAAAGCCTTGCCACTGAAGCCACATCTTTCGTGTCAGCCTTACCATCGTCGTTAACATCTGCCCGAGGATTCCAACTTTTAGTGTAAAAATAGGAGCCAAAGGCTCTAGCAACCAAACCTACATCTCTAATGTCCACCTTCCCATCGTTATTCACATCTCCAGGCAAATCCGGCGGAAAAGAAGCATGATCAACAGTATAATCGGCTTCCACTGAAGGTAGAGAACCGAAAACCATAGAGGCTAAAAGGCACACTGCCAACAAAACCACAACAAACCTTCCCACAAACACTTCCCTCTAAACCAAAATACCACAAATACAAAATATAAAATTTTTAACCTAAGGAATAACTAAAAGTTCAGTTAAACATTACTAATAGAACACCCAAAACATTAATGTTTTTCCATAACAAGAAATAGTTGTAAGTTCTTTCTGGTCTAAAATTATGCTTTTGATAGAAGTGATGAGCAGCGTATTGAGCATTAAGTAGTTTGGATTACTTTCTTAACGTTCATATCAATAAATACGTTAAAGGCTGTTTGAAGCAAGGTTAAGCCTAATTCTTTTCGACGGTGACAGGGATCTACGGCAATTATGAAGTCTCCCAAAGAACCACAACTTCTTTTTCCTGCAATTATGGAGCCAACAGGGAAACCCATTTTTAGTCGCTACGATGGTTCGACAATTTGATGCTGCTGCTCAGATCTTGTAGCGCATAGGAGAAAAGTTTTCTCTGAATTCCTTATGAATTCTTGCAATGTGATTTTCATCTCTGCTTTCAAATGTTCAAGCCTAAATCCCTTTGGGACTGAAACTTCAACTTTTCCCTCAATTTTCTCTCGACTAAAACTATCCATTTATCTAATTTGCCTTAATATCCGCGCGACTAAATGTGCAGAAGGATTATATTGATTGACGCTCGTATAACTATGAGGTTTTCTTCCATCGATTCCATTAATTCTCTAAATCTGTTCACTTTTCAATGTCATCTTCACTTAGACAACCTAACTCTTGACACTCCATCACATAGTGCCCAGCTTCGTTTCCATTGTGGGGCTATCTGGTTCGGTAAGATAGCCCTTCTCAATCTCTTAGGACTAAATGATAAGCCAACCTTTGGCCGAATATTCTTTAGCAGAAAAGACGTGTCGGAGATAAACGATAAGGAACGAAGAGAAATACGGCTTTTTCACATAGGCTTTGTTTTCCAGAACTTTAATTTGTTATCAACCTTAACAAGTTTAGAAAATGTTGAACCGCCTTTAATGCTGGCCGGGAAATCTTTGGAAGAGCAGCGTGAAACGGTCCTTATCTTCTTGAACTTGTGGAGTTATTGTTCGGAAAGATCATCCTCAAACAAGTTGAGCATGGCGAAGTTCAAAGAATAGCCATAGCAAGGTCGTTAGCAATAAACAATCCTAAAATTGTTATTGCTGATAGTCACAGGAGAGCTTGACTCTGCCATTGGCAAAGAGATTAGAACTGCTTTACAGTTATTAAAGAGCGTAAAGTAATTGTCATTGTGGCTTGCATGATAAGAAGATAACAAGTGTGTTTTAAACGTGGTTTATAAAGTGCGAGATTGTGCGATAAGTGGGCTACTGTTAGTTAAGATGTGCGCGCAGGCTTTTGTTATTCATAACCCGCCTTCAATCTTATCTCCTTCAGAATGGATTTTACAAGTATTCTTGCGTCAGTGTCCATTACTGCAAGCAGGGCAAGGTAGAATATTCCGCCGATTACCGTTATGCCGAGGATCTGGTAAACCCTAGGTAGTTCGATGGTTTCGCGAAGTGCATATAGAACGCCAGCCATAACTGCAGAGGCGAACGCGTATTTTGCGATGTTTCTCCATGAGATTATTATCCTAGCTATTTTGTGAACCATTGTATATAATATGAGGAACATGGCGAAGCGTGCAGCAGAGTTTATTATGGCTACTGCCAAAGCTGAATGCACTGCATCAAGGGTATAAGATGTAAGCACGTGATATGTTAATGGTATGGTTATTGCTGAGTGAATGTATGGCAGCGAGAAGGCTATGAAAAGCCTGCTTCTTAAAAGCTCCCTGAACTGTATTTTTGCCTTTTCATCGAACCTTTCGAATCCATAAAGCACAAAACTGTAAAGGGTAGATATGGTTACAATGAAGGAGTCTAAGGCTAGGACTATTAGTATGGGCCATGCATCCCTATACTCCGCTTTAAGGATTGTAAGGTATATGTCTGGTATTGCAATGGCCCCTGCCGTCATCGGTATGGCGAACATTAAAATGTTTTTCATCGACATTGCTATGTCGCTGCTGCTTTTCTCGGCTAATAATTTAGGATAGAGGGCGAATGCCAGAAAGGACGAATACGTTATTATGTTTGCTATTTGGAAGGCTGCGCCATAATTGCTTCTGGCGGTTTCTCCGCCGTATGTGAAGAGCATTATGAAAATGAAGGCAGCTATTTGGTTTCCTATAGCATTGTAGATGTTTGCTATCGAGCCCTTCGCCCACTCCTTAACGTATGCCCAATTAACGTTCTGTTTAAGTTCTTCAACGTGAAGTTTCAAGTAATAAATTATTTGGGCTGCAATCGCTAGGGTTAAGCTTATTACTGCCCCTTCCAGGGGATTTAGTATTCTGCCAAAAATGAGCGCGCTGCCCAACAATACTTTGATGGCTTCTTCTATGATTAGCCCATAGCCCAGTGTCTGGGGCTTTTTCGCTCTGAGGTTGGCTTCAAAGGCGTTTAGTATGTGGAGTTCGATTATTTGCGCTGTTATGATCATGTATATGCTGATGTATTCTCGCACGTCTAATGCTGATGTTATGAGCGGTAGTAGAGACAGGTAGATCAGTGTTGCTGCTATGGATATTAAAAGGTTTGCTAGTACGCCTGTTTTTGCGGCGCCTCTCTCGTTTCTTGCCACGAAGCGCATTGCCCAGAATGGCATTATCCC
>Ga0315298_1000809_pt1 | contig 59886 bp, 66 predicted proteins | sample WHS_1_MG_FD_203077 | JGI IMG/M metagenome (GOLD analysis project Ga0315298, IMG submission 203077) | Extremophilic microbial mat communities from Washburn Hot Springs, YNP, Wyoming, USA - WHS_1_MG | ecosystem: Environmental > Aquatic > Thermal springs > Hot (42-90C) | place: USA: Wyoming... | reverse complement strand
CGCCTCTGAGAGGTACTACGGAGAAAAGGTTATTGCCCCTCAAAATCCCTTCGGATTTCCTAGAAAGGAGATAGAATGGTACCCGCGAATAGATTATGAGAAATGTGACCCCAAAAAATGCGATTATTTTTGCGTTGACTATTGCCACATGAGAGTCTACAAACGTGTTGGAGACAAGGTGGTTGTCGACGACCCCTACAACTGCAATGTACCAAGCCAATCATGTGCACCACGCTGTCCCACAGGTGCCATTATTTTTCCTTCAAAAGAAGAGTTGAAACATCAACTTAGAGAGTTGAGGAAAAAATATGGGTTCAGTGAAAGATGAGAAACGTGTCGCTATTCCGCGTGAAGAAATACCGTGGTTTCCTACAATAGACTATGAAAAGTGTACTGGATGCCTCACATGTGTAAAAATTGACAAAGATGCTGGCCATAATGTCTATGAGGTTGAGGGAGACCCACCTCGTCCAGTGGTGAAGAATCCCTATTCTTGTGTTGTTGGATGCCAAACATGTGCAAAAATGTGTCCAAACAGCGCCATAACATTTCCATCCGCAGAAGAACTGAGGAGAACTTTGAAAGAATTAAGAATCAAATACTCAAAATGAAATTACGTGTAGAAAATGGTGAAGGACAAGAAAACTGAAACAAATTCTTCATGCTCATGTTCTCAAGCGGCAATTGACCTTCTGAAATCTGTTCGCCGATAAAAGAGAGAATGTTAAAAGAAGTTAAATGCAAAGGATGTGGAAAGACTTTTCTAACAAATTTTGAAACCGAATACTGCTTTGACTGCAGAAGAAAAACTCAAGAAAAGTGAAACTGCCCATGGCAAAACCCGCAGCAGTTTGGTATCCAACAGTCTTCCCAGACAGGTGCAATGGTTGTGAAGGCTTAGAGAAACCCCAATGCATTGAATTTTGTCCACACGGCGTTTTTGAACTCAAAGAAGGCAAGGCAGTGGTGGTGAACCCGCATAAATGTGTTTACGGGTGCATAGCGTGCGAAAGAATATGCCCCAAAAAAGCCATAGCTTTTCCACAGCGAATAGCAACTATGCCAAAAATGCCTAAAGATAAAGGGTTACTGCATAAAGTTGTCTGCAAAAGGTGTGGCAAGACCTTCTGGACTAATAGGGAAGTTGACGTTTGCATGGACTGCGAAAGCAAAACATAAAACATATGCTAAACTATTGTAATGTGAACTGAAATGAAGAAAATCCTATTTGTCTGCGTTGAGAATGCAGGAAGAAGCCAAATGGCTGAAGCCTTCACAAAACATTATGGAAAAGGAAAAATCGAAGCCCAAAGCGCCGGCACAATGCCATCAAAAGAAGTAAACCCCATGGTCGTTCAAGTCATGCGGGAAAAGGGAATAGACATATCCACAAACAAACCAAAACTCATCAACAACCAAATGGTGCAGGAAGCAGACAAAATAATAGTCATGGGATGTGAAGCGGGAGGATTTTGTCCAGCGCCGTTGCTAAACAAGGTTATAGATTGGGGAATCGAAGACCCGAAAGGAAAGCCAATAGAAAAAGTTCGAGAAATCAGAGACGAAATTGAAAGAAAAGTTAAAAAGCTAATTGAAGAAATGGCTTAAATCATTCTGATTTTGCTTTTCTGTAAGTGCCAATAGGTTACATACAAAACCTTACAGCATCAAGCTAAGGAGTGTGCATCTCGGAGTGTTCAATGCAACCGCAGCATCTCCGCCACCTTGCAATAGCTGCCCTAATCTTTTTATTTACCTCTCTAGCATTTATTAGCTGCATTCCTCCCTCTTATGATAACCCCTCTTATAGCACAACAGTATCCCGTTTTACTTTTTTCGAAAATTTTGACAGTTGGATAGAGGATGGTTATAGGCAGTACGGCGAATTATGGCTGAATAAATCATTAACAACAGAAATTGTTGTTGGAAAAGGAGAAAATTTTGAAGATATTCAAGAGGCTTTAGATGCTGGCTATTCATGCATATACCTTAAAAAACAACGGTTCAACATCACAGAACCCATAAGGCCGCCGAAAGAAGACTTCTACATAATAGGAAATGGGGCAGAAATATTCGCTATGAAACAAATATCCGCAGTTTTTGACATACGTAACTTAAGGTATGCGCATTTGGACGGCTTATTCATAAATGGCAACGGTTTAGCTGAAAAGTGTATAGACGCAATGCGAACAACAAGTCAAGTGCCAGTCCACCAAATCCGCAACTGCAAAATCTGGGGCGCCACACTTGCTAATGTAGACCTAACTGGTTGCGAAGACAGCTTAATATTCAACTGCTGGATAGACGGAAGAAAAACCAACGACACTCCAGACGCCATAACAGAATATGGCGTTAAAATAGGCGATTTCAACGAAAACTACAGAACTGGCGGTCAAATAAACCTCATCCACTGCCTCATGGGCTTCCATAGAAAAGCAGATGTTTACGCCAAAAACATCGCCCAACTGAAACTTGCAAACTGCCTCTTATCAAGCAAAAACATGTGGAGCCCAGAATTAGAAGCCCACATCATTGTGGAAGGTGGAAGTGGAGAGAATGCTCTTTTGCCAACCTTAGAGTTGACAAATTGCTGGGTTGAAAACGGTCTAGGCGGAGATGTCCCAAACATTCTAATAAAAAATCGAATGATGTCAAAACTCACAATAATAGGTGGAATGTTCTACGCTGATAAAAGCCCAAACATATACAGCCAACTAAACCCAAGTGCAGAAACAATAGTTCTAATTGGCGCCTTATTCGAGCACAACGCACAATATGATGGCTACAACATAATGGCGCCTACCCAAAAACTGATTTCCATAGGAAACACCTACAACTGGCACGGCATAAACAAATCAAACGTGACTACATACCTAATCTTCGACAGAGACAATGCAATAATTGAACAAAACAATGAAACACCCTGAAATCTATAGAGGGAGTATCCTTTTTGCTTTTTATTAAGCCTAAAGCTCCACTTTAACCCTTCCTCTTAAAATTATCTTATCCCCCATAAACTCAGAAGAGTAAGCGTAAACCTCCACACCTTCTTTAGTGGCTTGCATTAAGGCCTCTCCAAATTCTTTATCCACATCATCAGCGGGCGAAAAAGCATGGACGTCTGTCCGCTGAATTATAAAGAGCATGCAAGCTCTATACCCTTCCTTCTTAGCTTTAAGCAACTCCATAACATGCCTAGTTCCCCTTTCAGTTTTCGCATCTGGAAACATGGCTATCCCATCTCTAACAAGGGTGCAAGACTTAACCTCCAAAAGGCATAATTCTTCATGATTGCCTAACAAAAAGTCAAAACGTGTATGCCCATAAAATGGTTCAAGCTTAATAATGGAGTATTCAGCAAATTCCTTTAAGGCTTTATTCTTCAAAGCTTCAAAAACCAGCCTGTTGGGAACGCGGGAGTCAATAGAAACCTTTCGACCTTCATGATAAACTCCTATCAAATCATAAGCGGTCTTCCTTCCCTTATGTGCAGTCTTTTTCAAAACAACCTTAGCACCAAAATATAGAAGCGCCTTCAACCTTCCAGGGTTTGGCAGAAAAACCTCGAAAATTCCGTTTTCAAGCTTAACTAAAGCTGAAAAACGTGTAAGCCTCTCCATAAAAAAGCCTTCAAGAATTTCTTCTTCAACTTTGATAAACGCTGTCATTACAAATAAATTGGCATGATTCCAATTATTCTTTTCCATGAATAAGGAAATTGCATAGCTTGAAGAAATCATATGTTTACTTTAGCATTTTCAAAGCTTCCCTAGCCTTTTCAATGGTGTAATTTATATCCTCAATTGTGTGGGCGGCTGAGATGTGACATCTTTTGTTGGGTTTGGGGAGGATGAATACTCCTCTTTTCATCATTTCCTTTTGGAACTTTATGAATAGTTGAGTGTTTGAGGATAGTGTATCTCTATAGTTGACGATTTCTTTGTTTGTGAATAATATTTGAAAAATTGACCCGAATCCAACCACTTGAGCTTTAAGTTCTAATTCTGTTATGGTTTCGTTAAGTTGGTTTCTGATTTCTTGTCCAAGATTGAAGAGATGTTTGTATACATCTTTTTTCTCTAACTCTTCGATTGTTGCTAGGGTTGCGGTCATACTTATTGGGTTTCCATTATATGTTCCTCCGTAGTCAACGTTGCCTATTGGTGTAAAATGTTCCATGATTTCTTTTTTTCCGCAAACTGCAGCTACGGGGAAGCCGTTTGCCATTGCTTTTGCGAATGTTGTTAGGTCTGGTGTTACGTTGAAGATTTTTTGGGCTCCGCCTAAACGGTGGCGGAAGCCTGTAACTACTTCGTCAAAAATTAGTGTAATATTATATTCTGTGGTGATTTTTCTCAAAAATTTTAAGAATCCCTTTTTTGGTGTGATGCATGTGGCGCTTCCGTGGAGGATTGGTTCTGTTATTAAGGCTGCAATTTCATTGTGGTGCTTTTTTATTGTTTTTTCCACTGCTTCTTGATCATTGAATGGAACAATAATTACGTGTTTTGCTGCATCAGCGGGGAGACCTGCCGTGTCTGGAACTGGTATTGGGTGTTTTCTGGGTCCAGCTTCCTTTAGAGATGGATTTGAGCTGAAAGATACTATGTCATGCCAGCCATGATATGCCCCTTCAAACTTTACAATTTTGCTTCTTCCAGTGTAAGCGCGTGCTAGGCGAATGGCGTGGTAGGTTGCTTCTGTGCCTGTGTTGCAGAATCTGACCATTTGGGCTGATGGTACATGAGCTACAATTTTTTTGGCAACTTTAACCTCTAATTCGCTGCAAAGGCCGTAGATTACACCTTTATCTAACTGATTTTTTATTGCGGCTGTTACACTTGGGTGGGCATGTCCTAAAATCACAGGTCCGAAGGCTAAATGATAATCGACGTATTGGTTGCCATCTGCATCATAAATTTTTGAACCATTTGCTTTTGATATGAAAAGAGGATAAGGGTCAAAGAACCTTAATGAGCTGTGGACTCCTCCGGGTGTGAGTTTTTTTGCTTCTTCAAAAAGTTTTTTTGATTTTTCCATTTCTTTCATGCTTTTCACTTCAAGATTTTTTAGTTAATCCGAGAAGTTTTCTGGCTTCGCTTGGGGTGGCTATTTCTATGCCAAGTTCTTTTGCTATTTTAACAACTTTGGTGACTAATTCAGCATTGCTTTTTGCTAAGACGCCTTTAGCGAGATAGATGTTATCTTCCATTCCCACTCGAACATCTCCGCCCAAAACCATCCCAAGAGTAAGGAGTTGAAGTTGAACTCTGCCTCCGACGGCTATGACGTTCCACCTGCAGTTTTGCGGTAAAGTCTTCACCATATGTATTAGGTTTTCCGGCGTCGCTGGGATGCCGCCTCTTACTCCAAGCACAAGTCCGAACCTTAATGGTTCTTTTAGCGATCCTTTCTCAAATAATTGAAGTGCAAGGTTTATGTGTCCTACATCGTAACATTCGATTTCTGGTTTTATGTTTCTTTCAAGCATTGTTTTGGCAATTTTTTCCACAGCGTCTGGAGGGTTAAGAAATACGCTGTTGCCAAAGGTCATCGTAGCCACGTTTAGTGATGCAAACTCTGGGTTTAAATTGAGGGCGCACATTCTTTGCTCCAGTGAAATGCCATAGGGACCGCCGCCGCCTGTGGTGAGTTGGATAATCATGTCACATTTTTCTCTAATCCTTTCTATAACCTCGCCGTAGAGTTTAACATCTGGGTATGGCTCCTTAGTTTTCGGGTCTCTAACATGTATGTGGGCTACGGCGGCCCCTGCCTCATAAGCTTTGACTGCTTCTTCGGCTATTTCCTCTGGGGTTATTGGAAGGTAAGGCGTTTCCTTCCACATTGGACCTGAGCCTGTTGGAGCAACAGTAATTATCATCATAGCAATTTTCACCTGTAGATTCTACATGTACCTATTACAAGTCATAAATTTTCTCTTCTTTATTCTTGTTTTCCCATTTCTAACGCTTATGATTTATCTGTTGATTAAAGACTGAATTTCGCTTTCTGATTAAAATGGCAAAGCTTAAAAAGAAACCCATACGTATCTAAAAAACGAAAGAAGGGAAGGCTTTGGCCGAAGTTAAGTTTGCTTTTCCAAGGAAGGCAACTGGACTGGTCAGGGAGTTAGGCTGGTGGTCTGCATTTTCTATATCGCTTAGCTACACCATTGGCAGCGGAATAAACTACTGGGTGGTGCAAGGTTCTTATTGGCATCCTGGATCATTAATCCCCGTTGCTTATATCATTGGAGCTTTGCCAGCCATATTTGTGGCTTATGTGATTACAGAAATGGGAATAATGATGCCGAGGTCTGGGGGAAGCTACATTTACGTTTCGCGAGTGTTGGATCCGCATATTGGTTTCCTCGGAGACTGGCTCTATTTTGTTGCTAACAACTTTGCCACTGGATTGTTGGCTGTTATTGGCGCTGGTTTCTGGGAGAAGGTGATCAATCTGTTGGGGGTGGCTATGGGGAATGAGGCTTGGGCTGCCTTTGCGTTGGATAATATGGGGTTGGCTTTAATTGCCTGTGTTATAATTACGCTTTATACATTGCTGTCTTTGTTGGGCATACGGGTTTTCAGATGGTATGTTGCAGGATTAGTTGCTATAGGCATAGTGGGAAGCTTCTTGGGAGTATTCGCAACGTTCTATGGAGTTGCTAATCCAAGTTACGTGAAGGAAGCTTGGAATTTAACGTATGGCAATGGGTCATGGGAGCAAGTACAGCAGGTGGCAACAACAAATGGATGGGCGACATATGTAGAAGAACATACCGCTTCGGCTGGCGGTGTTGGAGGGGCAACTATAGGTAATTTCGCAGATACGTTCTGGGCTTACTGGGGATCTACAGCAGCGTGTTATTTTGGTGGAGAAATGAAATCGCCAAAGAGAGGCTTCATACTTGGCGTCTTTATTGCTACACTATTCATAATGATTTGGTATGTCTTAACTGCCATTGGGTTATACACTGCTTACGGTGACTTTGTCAGTCAATACTGTTATGTCTACGGCGAAGGGTATGGCGATCAAGTAACAGCAATGAGGGTTATGGATCCAAGTTTACCCCTATTCACTGTGCCATTAGCTCATGGAATGGTTTGGCTTCAAGCCATATTCGCTTTTATTCCAGCCCTTTGGATTTCCAACTGTGCGGGTGCAACATTGCTTGTAGGTCCAAGACAACCCTTTGCATGGTCCTTTGACAAGTTCTTCCCAGACGCATTTAACCGTGTGAATGAGCGCTTCCATTCGCCGCATTGGTCAGTTATATTGACAGCATTAATCGCCTACACGTTTGTTCCGCTTAGTCTTCCTCCAAGGACATTTGTGGCTACTGTAGATGCAACTTTCATATTTATAATAAGCCAACTCTTCATTGCCTTAGCAGGAGTTGCAGTGCCATATAAGCGCCCGGACATTTGGGAGAGAGGTTTCAAGGCTACACTTGCCGGTATACCATTAATATCCATAGTTGGAGCCTGCGCTGTATTATTCTGGGTGTGGGGAATGGCGATAAGTGCGTCATGGCTAGAGTTCTGGGGTATGCTGTACTTGGCTTTCTGGGTTTTCGTGGGTTCACTCATATGGTTTGCCTATGCAGAACGTAACAGAAGAATGGGCATTGCTTTACAGGACATTTACGGCGAAATACCACCAGCATAAATTCTTTAAACACCCATTTTTTCTTTAAACTTCACATCTACTATTGCAATATAATATCCACGCATGATACCAGGTTTTTTGACTATTTTTATCCCTTTATAATCTGTTTTATGCAACTTAATTTTGTAATTTTCAGGTTTCAGCTTATACTTTTCAATGTTTGTTCTTAACTTATCAATGTGATATTGGACAGCCTCCTTTAATCTTCCCTTTGCGGTTTCCTCATCTTTGACGCCGCCTTCATCGGCAAGTTTTTTCATTTCATATTTGGTTAAGCTTAACATGAGCAATGATATGTCTGCTATGATAAAAAGCAAAATTACGCTTGGCCATGATAGAAGCCACCACAACCACTCCAAATTTTGAGGAAGAATTACGTTTCTTTGCCATGAAACAGCTAAGGCAACCACAATCATAAAGTAAGTCATGCTGACAAATTTTAGAACCTTGTTAACCCTTATCATAGTCCTAACTTTACTTGACCGCCCCATTTTCCTTAAAACTTTCTGGGTTTCTTTGCTGAAATATTTCCAATAGGCTTGATCAACCCCTGCAGTTTTGGTCTTCTTTAAAACATCTTTTGGGTCAGATATCACTGCACTTCTCAGTCCATCATAATAGCCAATTAAGTAGGCCAAATCGTTTGATGCCTTTTCAGCATTTTTCACGTCGTCGCTAGTTCTCTTCAAAATCTTACCCACTATACGCCTTATCTTAACTTCTAATGCAAATAATATGGTGGATAAGATTATAAGACTTAAGTTAGAATTTAAAGCCTAACTTCCTTATACCACTTCTTCTTTGTTCCAACCTCTGCCCTCTTCAGCCATTCCTTAGTTTTAGGCTCCTCGTCTATGTACTTTAATATTTGGTCAATTTTAGAAGTTACATCGGCAACATCCTCTTCAGAAAGTTGTTTATACATGGGACAAGCATCTCTAACCTTTTTTAGGTTGTTTGTGGCTGTGTACCAGAATCCCCAGTCGTTTGCAAATAGTTTAGCCATGTATTTTGCATTAATTGTTTCAGGCGCATCAGTGTCTCCGATTTTGTGGTCTCTTATTAGGACTATGACGTCTTTGGCGTCTTTCTCTGTGAATTCGACAATTTCCAATTTGGTTAGTAGCAAGTCAACTAATGATGCTGTTGGAAAGTCTATGTTAAATCGGTTTCGAAAATCTATTTTATGACATAAATCTAACTCGTCGTAAAATATGTCCAAATCCACTTTTCCTCTGTATACTTGACGATTTCTTGTTCCCACCCCGCTTGTAAAGAAAAAGATGTAGGAATCGAACTTCCAACCCCTCGTCTCAAAGAATTTTCTCACTTTTGCTCTCTCTTTATCTGGAGCTACGAAATCTATGTCTGGAAATTCTTGTCCTTCAATTCTTTTCAATTTTTTGTGAAGGTCAGTCGCCATCGGGGAAGAATGTATTCTGACGGCGGGACCGCCTATCAGCCTTAACGTGATGCTCTCTTTTTTGGATTCTTCTATAAGGTCTAAGGCAATTTTTACGATTTCTTCAGATGATACTTGCTTTTTTTCCTTCTCTTCCATTTTTATCCCTCTATCTTCCACCATTTCTCAACACCATTTTTGGTAAGGTCAATGATAAATCCCCTTAACACTCCTTCGCTGTATTCGGATCCAGGGTTGATTGCTAAGGTTTTGCCTACATAATCTGAAGCATAAGACTCATGGATATGACCGTGCAGGCTTAAAATGGGCTGATTTTCCTCAATAAATCGGCGTATTGATTTGCTGCCAACGTTATCATAAATAATTCTTCCCAAGAAGACAACTGGTTTTAAATTCTTATCCAGTTTTGGAGCCAAATCCAGTTTCGTGCCATATGGGGGACAATGAAAGTTTAGAATAACCCTTTTCCAGTCGCCTGAGAACATATCCTTTATCTTTTCTAATTTTTTCCACAACTCATCCTCTGCAGCTTCCCTCGGAGTGTCCCAAGGCGTTGGATTAACCCACTCAAAACTTAGCATTTTATAATCAAAGCAGAGGTCCACAACTTTTTCTAGAGGATAGATAACGCGGTCCTCATGAGCCTTTATTAATTCATCAATTTCAAAAGAGTCGTCGTTTCCAGGCATCATCACAACCGTAATATTTTTGGGTAATTTCTCATCAATCATGCCAAGCCATCTTTGAAGTCTTTCCTTCATGTAATCACGGAACAATTCGTCAACTTTTTTGGGGTTCTTCATAAGTGCATCATACTCATCTTGGTTACAAACGTGTGTGTAAAACCCGCTGAAGGTAATTTTATCTATCAATTTTTTAAGCTCATCTTCACCGCTGGCGTTAATCCACCGCCCATAAACCATAGTTTTATATTTGCCAGGGGCTTCTTCAATTATGGGAATTATAAGTTTCCCTGTCAAATCACCGCATAACAATAAGATGTCTGCCTTATGCACTTTGGGAATTGAAAGCCACTTTCGCCAGACAATTTCGCTTCCATGCACATCTACAGCATGAAATAGCCTAACTTTATCCGCCATTGGTGTTGCACTTCAGAATTACTACTACGCCTTAACATATTTATTTTTTATGAAAATTGGTAAATGTTCTCAATAAATTTATATATAATCCTAAATAGTTTGGAAAATGCTGGTGAATTAATGAAAGAAGAAGTTTTAAACAAACTAATGAACGCCGTCCTAAATTATGATCCAGAAGCAGCTGTGAAGGCTGCTGAAGAAGCCCTTCAAAAAGGCGTGGACCCTGTTGAAGCTATTGAAGGCGGTCTGGCTAAGGGAGTAAGAATTGTTGGAGAGCGTTTCGGTGCAGGGGAAGCTTTTTTGACGGAGCTTGTGATAGCAGCAGAAGCCATGAAGCAAGCTTTGAAGGTGTTAGAACCAGCAATACTAAAAAGCACTAGAGAGAAGAAAACTTTGGGCAAAGTTCTTATAGGCACTGTGGAAGGAGACATCCATGACATTGGAAAAAACATTGTTGGCACCCTCCTCATGGTGGCAGGTTTTGAAGTAATCGACATAGGCGTTGATGTACCAACCGAAAAATTCGTCGAGAAAATCAAGGAGGCTAAACCAGAAATAGTTGGCATGTCTGCCCTAATGACCACAACAATGGCTAAAATGGCAGATGTCATAGAAGCTCTTAAACGTGAAGGATTAAGAGAAAAAGTCAAAGTAATAATTGGTGGAGCACCAACATCGAAGAAGTGGGCTGAAGAAATAGGCGCTGACGCTCACGGAGGAGATGCTATAGAAGCTGTTGAAATTGCAAAGAAACTAGTGAAGGCTTCTTAACTCGAAAAGATTATAAACTTTAGGATTAGAGGATAGTTCAACATGGTTTTCTTTAGAGAAAATCAGAGGGTAAACTTCTCCATACTATCCAAAGAAGATTTAGAGAAAATCCACGAAACCACCCTCAAAGTTTTAGAGACAACAGGTTTCAGAATCAACAGCAAAAAATGCCTCAAAATTCTAGAAGAAGGAGGCTGCAAAGTTGACTACAAAAGCCAAACAGCGTTAATCCCTCCTCATCTTCTGAAAGAAGCCTTAAGAAAAAATCCGAAGAGCATCACCCTCTGCGCTCGAAATCCAAAATATGATGCACCGTTAGATCAAAGGCACGTTTATATAACAACTGATGGAAATGGGACTCAAACAATAGACATGGAAACTGGGGAAAGACGGGCATCAACAAAGGAGGATATAGCCAAATCAGCCATAATCTCAGACGCCATTGACGCTGTGGACATATATTGGCCCTTGGTAAGCGCACAGGATTATCCAGCGCATGTTCGGCACCTCCACGATCTTGAGGCATCTTTGTCTAACACGGAGAAGCATGTAACCTTCGAAACCACCATGTCGCCCAAAGAAGCCAGATACCAGATAGAAATGGCTTCAGCCATTGTTGGAGGTGAAAAGAAACTAAAGAAAAGACCCATAATCTCCTCCCTACACTGCACAAGCGCACCCTTCCAAATGGACGGAAGCAGCATGGAAGCCGCCTTAGAATTTTCAAAAGCAAGCGTCCCCGTGATGTTTTTTGGGATGCCTCAACCGGGAGCCACGGGACCTGTAACACTCGCTGGGTCTTTAGTTGTGAATAATGCGGAGGTTTTAAGTTGTCTCGTAATCACACAACTTGCCTATCCAGGTGCTCCAGTTGTTTATGGCGCGGGCATTGCAGCTTTCGATATGAAAACTTTGAAGCGTGCTGGTGGAGGCCCTGAGCATGGACTGACCGGTGCTGCTGCTGGTGAATTGGCAAGGTATTATGGTATGCCTTCTATTGTTGGAGGTTTTGTTTCAACGGCAAAAATGCCCGGAGCGCAGGGATGTTATGAAAAGTTTGCAAGCGGACTTCCCCAAGTTCTGTCAGGTTGCAGTATGATTGCTGGGATAGGATTACTTGATGACTGCACAACTCTTGCGTTTGAAGAAATTCTGATTGATGCGGAAATTGTGAAAATAGTTTACCGGATCGCCCAAGGAATAGAAGTTAACGACAACACATTAGCACTGGATATAATTCGCAAGGTGGGTCCAGGCGGTCATTTCCTAGCTGAGAGGCACACTCTTGAAAACCTGCGTAGGGAACATTTTATTCCTGAACTAACCGATAGGAGATCTTTTGAAACTTGGCTTAAAGAAGGCGCCAAAGATATAGTGAAAATAGCTAAGGAAAAGGTGAAAGTGATCCTTCAGAAACATCAAGTTTCACCCTTAGAAAAGGATGTTCAAAAAGAAATTAAAAACATAGTTGAAAAAGCGGAAAAAGATTTGGTTATGCGCTAAAAAGTTTATTAAAAACCTCTATCGTTTAAAAGTTAAAAAGGTGAAAAATTATGTCTAAATCTTCCTTTCCAAAATTTCAGCTCTTATCTGAGGATGAAATTGAATCCATCCACCTTGCTTCTCTTAGGGTTTTGGAAGAGGTTGGCGTTAAAATTTACAGTGATGCTGCATTAAAATTGCTTAGCGATGGTGGGGCTGAGGTAGATTTTAACAAAAAACTTGCCTATATTCCACAACATTTAGTCAAAGAAGCTCTGGCTAAGGCACCATCAACCATCAAGCTTTATGGTCGAAATAGAAAGCATGACAGAATCTTGGAGGGTGATACGGTTACGTTCAATCCGGGCTCCTCTGCATTATATATTTTGGATTATGAAGAAAACGAAATTAGAAAACCAGTTTCAAAGGATTTAGCCGAACTTGTCAGATTAACTGATGCCCTTGATCATATACATGCCCAAAGCACTGCCATGGTTGTTTCAGATGTTCCCCAAACAATTGTTGACCGTTACCGCCTTTACATAGTCCTAAAGAATTCTTCAAAACCAATAATAACAGGCGCCTTTAGCGTTGATGGACTTTATGATATGAAGCGGATGCTTGAGGTTGTAGTTGGTGGCGAAAAAGAGTTAACCCGAAAGCCCATGGCAATATTTGATGTATGCCCTTCCTCCCCATTAAAATGGAGTGAACTTGACGCTCAAAATCTTATTGACTGCGCCAAATTTCGCTTACCCGCCGAAATTATTCCAGCACTTCAATTAAGCGCCACTGGTCCCGCAACAATAGCTGGATCCCTCGTCCAACACAACGCTGAATTTTTGAGCGGCTTAGTAATGGTTCAATTAACAAATCCTGGTGCGCCTGCGATTTATGGAGGTTCGCCAACAGTCTTAGACCAGAGATACGCCACGGCTTGTCTTGGGGCGATAGAAGCCATGCTGCTTGGTTGCTCGTATACTCAAATTGCAAAAAGTTATGGACTGCCAACCCACATGTATACTGGGCTTAGTGATGCGAAAATTATTGATGCCCAGTGTGGTTTCGAATCCGGGATTGGCATAGTTTTAGGAGCGGTTGCAGGAATAAACGTGATATCGGGACCTGGAATGTTAGATTTTGAAAACTGTCAAAGCTTAGAAAAACTCGTTATCGACAATGAAATTTGCGGCATTGCATTAAGACTGGCGAAGGGTGTAAGGGTTGAAGATGAAACGCTTGCTTTTGACTTAATAAGAAAGGTGGGACCTGGCGGAGTATATTTAGCGGAGAAGCACACTTTGGAATGGATTAGAAAAGAACAATTTATACCATCTGAAGTTATTGACAGAAAGGAATGGAATGTTTGGAAAGATTCTGGAAAAAAGGACATCGTTAAACGGGCGCACGAAATCGTTGAGAGAAAATTAAAAGAACATGAACCAGAACCCCTACCGAAAGATGTTCAAGAAGATCTTGAACGGGTCATGGAGGACATCAAGAAGAAACACTAAAAGTCTAATAGGCGTAATTGTTTCTGGATAGGCAATAAAAATGGCTTTAAATGAAAATGTAAAAATTCTATTTGAACCTGAAGCAAGAAAAGTTCAAGTACCCAAGGGAACCACGGTTTTTCAAACAGTTAAAGATGCGGGCATTAGTCTCAGATCTGAATGCGGTGGAAAGGGTTTGTGTGGAAAATGCAGAATAATCATTAAAAAACCAGAAGACTTGAGTGAGCTAACGGAGCCTGAAAAGAAACATTTGTCTAAATCTGAAATCGAACATGGTTATCGGTTGGCTTGTCAAACTAAAGTGTTGAAGGATACGGTGATTATAATTCCTCCTGAAAGTAGTTTGGAATTTCGAAAGATTCAAACCGCTGGAATAGAAAGATTTTTGGAGCCAAAGCCAACCGTGAAAAAAATTTATGCTGTCCTTCCAAAGCCCACATTGCATGATATAAGACCAGATTATGAAAGGCTTATTGATGTATTGTCGCAGATAAGCAAGTTTGATAATGTTGAGATTGATTATGATGTTCTTAAGAGGCTTCCAAGTGTTCTCCGCCATTCAAATTTTAAGACAACCGTAACCATTTGGGGTGGACGCAAAATAATCTCTGTGGAAATAGGAGATACATCAAAGGAATTTTTCGGTTTGGCCATAGATATAGGAACCTCGAAGATTGTTGGTTACTTGGTGGATTTGGCGACTGGCGAAACTTTAGATGTAGAATCCTTAGAGAACCCTCAACTTGCCTACGGCGAAGATATAATAACAAGAATAACTTTTGCAACTGCTAATTCTGAAAATTTAAGAACGCTACAGAATCTCCTTGTGGATGCTGTAAACAAAATTATAAATGAAATGTGTGGAAGAAGGAAAATAGATTCAAACAAAATATACGAAGTCGTGGTTGTGGGCAACACTGCCATGCACCACTTGTTTCTTGGAATTCAGCCAAAACACATGGCGTTGTCGCCTTTTACCCCAGCCATAAAAAAGCAGATAAACGTTAAAGCCTGCGAATTAAGCATCAACATAAATCCTTCCGGAATCATAACAGTTTTACCAGTTATCGCTGGATTTGTTGGAGCTGATGCTGTTGCAGATGTTTTGGCGTCTGGAATATGCGATTCAGAGGATGTTTCTCTGTTAATTGACATAGGAACAAACACGGAAATTTTTCTTGGCGGTTCAAAAGACATGCTTTCATGCTCATGCGCTTCCGGTCCAGCATTTGAAGGCTTTCATATTAAGCATGGAATGAAGGCTGTAACTGGAGCAATAGAGAAAGTTCGAATGAACTCAAATTTTGAGGTTGAATACGAAACGGTAGGAAATGAAAAACCTGCTGGACTATGCGGATCAGCCATGATTGACATAGTTGCGGAAATGTTTAAGCATAAAATAATAGATTCCAGAGGAAAAATTAATCATGATATAAAAACTCGAAGGTTAAGAGAACGCAACGGTGAAGTGGAATTCGTTATCGCTTGGGGACATGAAACAAAAACAAGAGAGGAAATTACAGTAACACAGAAGGACATTCGTGAAATACAACTTGCAAAAGCAGCTATATACACTGGATGTTCCATTCTAATGAGGAGGAAAAAACTGAAAGAGAAGGAGATAAACAAAGTCTTTATTGCAGGAGCCTTTGGAAACTACATAGACCCTGAAAATGCAAAGATTATTGGCTTAATACCAGACGTTCCAATGGAGAAAGTTGAATTCATAGGCAATGCCGCCATAGTAGGCGCCAAAATGGCCCTAATCTCTGAAGATGCCAGAAAAAAAGCTGATAAGATATCAAAAAAAGTGCGCTACTTAGAGTTGGCTGCAGATCCCAATTTCAACGAGGAATTTTTGAAGGCAACGTTAATTCCACATCAAGATTTAAATAAATTCCCATCATTAATGAGATTTCTAAGGAGTGCTTAGGAATGTTCAAGTTTGAGAAAGAACAAAAAATTTTTGATATTGCAGGTGTAAAAGTTGGAGGACAACCCGGTCAGCTTCCTACAGCAATGATTGGAAGCATATTCTATCATAAACATAAAATAGTAAAGGATGAGAAGAAAGGCGAGTTTGATAAAGAAAAAGCTGAGGAACTGCTAAAGAAGGAACAGGAAATATCAGATAAAACTGGGAACCCAAGCATAGTTGATGTTTGCTGTTCATGGTCTGAGGCTTTCGGAAAATTCATAGACTTCGTGGCAGACGCAATAAAAGGACCCTTTGCCGTAGATGGAGCAACAGCTGAAGTGAGAATTGCTGGGGCAAAACATGCCATGGAAATAGGCGCATCTGAGAGGGTGATTTATAATTCTATAACGCCGCATGTTAAGGAGGAGGAAATCTTAGCGATTAAAGAGGCTAAAATTAAATCCGCAATACTTTTGACACTTAACACCAAAAACCCCACAATTTCTGGAAGATTGCAAGTCCTTGATGAGCTTTTAGCCATAGCCCAGAAAGCGGGCATAGAAAACATTCTAGTAGACACAACAGTTCTCGACTTGCCAGATCCGGGACCGGTTAGCAGAGCTATATACTTAGTTAAGGAAAAGTATGGGTTGCCCGCTGGGGCTGGAACGCATAATGCAGTTGAAAGGTGGAATGATAGACGTAAACTTGATAGAACAGAATACTTGCTTGCAAGCAGCGTAGCCAACATTTTTCCGATAACTGTTGGAGCCAACTTCGTCCTGTATGGACCTGTTGAGAACGCAACCCATGCATACTTTTACTGTGGGTTAGCTGATGCTTACGTTGCTTATTCTGCAATGCAAGAATTTAGAACGAGACCGCTAACGAAAGATCACCCGTTATTTAAAATGTTCAAATAACTCTCTGCTTAGCCCATCATTTTTACATAACGATAAGTTAAAAAATGAATGGTTTATTTTTTAAATTTTTGAGGAATATTCACGGAGTCAACGCTATGCTTCTTGAAAGCTGCTCTGCCACGTCTTTTAATCCAAGTTTTTCCAGCGTAGTTTGTGTTGGTATCCCTCTTTTGTCCCATCCGCGTTTGATATAGTACATGTCTAACAGTGCGTCGAATTTTGTTTTGTCAAGGGCTGTGCCCTTCTGTGGTCCTTTGGTTATTGGTTCTGTGAACCATCGTGCTGGCGGATAATCCATTAAGCGGCTCCATTCTTGGCCGTGTTCGCGCACCCAGAAGGCTCTTATTAGGGCGTATATTCTGTCAGCTAACATGTAAAGCATTTCGTCTAGTGAGATTTCTATTCCAGCGGCTGCTTTTAATAGTCTTGGATACCATTCAAGGTTGAAGCCCAATTCTATCCATGGAAGTCTGCATGCCACTAGAGATTCAAACATTCCTCCCCTTATGCGCTGAAATTCTATGACTTTGTCCACTTTGGCTTCCGTATATCCAGCTCTGTCGGTTTTTATTTCCCATGAGATAACCCATGCTTCCTTGTGGTGGGCGCCTATGGAGGATGTTGCGAAAGCTAGGGCCATTCCTGGAACAGTGTGGCAATCGTAGGCTGAAGCTTCAAGTCCTTTAACGTGTATTGCCCAGTTTTGGGAGTTTCCGCCAAGCTTTTGGCTTACTCTCATGACGCCTTCTGCCAGTAAGTCTCCAATTTCTCCTTTGCGGTATGCAATGTCTTGAATCAGCGTTTTTATCTTTTCGAAGTTTCCCCATTCTATTCCATCTTTGAGGAGTCCCTTCTCTGTGGCTTCCATGGCGAAGGCTATTGTGTTGCCTAGAGATATTGTGTCTATGCCAAGTTCATCTGCCATTCTATTTAGCACGGAAACTTTTCCCAGATGCCCCAGTCCAATGTTTGAGCCAAGCATGGCGACATTCTCGTAGTCAAGTTCGGATTCTCTTCCCTCGCTGTCAAGAACCACGTTTCCACACGCCATGTTGCAGTAGGGGCATCCTCTGCGGTTAATCTTCGCTGCTTCCATTGCATAACCATTAATAATGTTGCCAAATTCAAAAATTCCCTCCCTAAAGTTGTAGGTGGGTAAAACGCTATTTTCGTTAGCCCAGTCTATAGTTGCCATTGTACCCTGCCTAATCCAGAAGCCATAATAGTCCCTAGATTTAATGTCTGCATAAGCATCGCTTACAAGCTTCTTATAGCCTTCGGGGTCTGCTAAAGGTATTTCCCTAGTTCCCTTAAATACAACAGCCTTAAGTTTTTTAGAACCCATAACTGCACCCATTCCAGGTCTTCCGCCAGCCCTTCCCTCCTGTGAAATGACTGTGGCGTATCTAACCATATTCTCGCCGCCTGGACCAATCACAAGTATTCCCACGTCTTTTCCATGAATTTCTTTGAGTTCTTTTTCCGCCTCGAAGGTTGTTTTACCCCATATGCCGTCGGCGCTTAAAATGTAGCCTTTCTCCTCTTCCACGTAAAGATAAACTGGTTTTTGGGCTTTTCCCTCTATTACTAAGGCGTCAACTCCAGCTTTACGCATATGCACTGAAGCCATTGTGCCTATATTTCCGTCTCCGTAGCCTCCAGTTAGTGGACTTTTAGATGCTATAACAAGTTTGCCAAGACTTGGACCTGGAAGTCCTGTTAATGGTCCTGCAGCTATGACCAGTTTGTTTTCTGGACCTAACGGTTCGGTTCCAGGCTTTAATTCATCCCATAGAATTTTTATTGCAAAACCTCTTCCACCCATGTACTTTTTTGCGAAATCCAAATCGTAATTTTGTGCTGCTGCTTCCATCCTTGAAAGGTTAACTCGTAATATCTTGCCGTTCCAGCCATACATTTTAATCACACACATCCCTTTCGAAGGTTTCTGGATATAAAATTTTATATAAGAAATAAGTTTTAGGCTACTTCGGTGAGGTTATGAAAGTTGAAAGAACAATTACGGTTGTTGAAACCCACTCTTCAGGGGAAACAACCAAAGTTGTTATAAGCGGCTTTCCTCGGATTCCGGGCAAAACCATGTGGGAAAAAACGAAGTATTGCCAAGAACACTTTGATAGTTGGAGAAAAGCCCTAATGATGCAGCCTAGAGGTTTTTCAGGCATATTGGGGGCTATAATCACTGAACCAACCAATCCGAAGGCAGATTATGGAGTAGTATTCCCGTATACTGGTGGCTACTTCAACTCTTGCGGAGACAGCACATTCAGCGTGACCAAAGTTTTAATTGAACAAGGCATGGTTGAAGTTAAGGAACCAATAACCGAAGTAACTCTTGACACTGCTGCAGGACTCGTCAAAGTGGAAGCGAAGGTTAAAGATGGAGAGGTTCAAGAAATATCCTTTGAAGGCGTCCCATCCTTCTACCAAGAATCAAAGAAAATCAAAGTCCCAGAAATCGGCGAAGTTAATGTAGACATAGCTTTTGGAGGACTCTATTACGTATTTGTTAATCCAGATGAAATTGGTGTCCAAGTTAAACCCGAAAACGCAAGAGAATTAATTCGTGTTGGCATGAAGATCCTTGATGCCGCCAACAAGCAAGTCAAAGTTGTTCATCCTGAAAATCCGGAGCTGAATAAAATTGAACTGGTAACTTTTTCAGCCAATCCCATCAAATCTACGCATCACTGTAGACATGCAAATGTTTACGCTGAGACAATATGCGTTTCCCCAGCTGGAACTTCTGTTAGTGCCAAATTGGCTATGCTTTGGGCTAAGGGAGAATTCAAAGCTGGAAACCGCCTAATAGTTGAGAGTTTAGTAAATCCAGACTTAACAATGACTGGCGAAATCTTTAAAGAAACCAAAGTTGGCAAATACAAAGCAATATTACCAAAATTGTCTGCTAAAGCGTATATTATAGGTCTGCAACACTGCATTTTAGAAAAAGATGATCCGATAAAATACGGCTTCCTATTAAGCTAACTTTTCAAGGGCTACACGCATTCTGTCCATGGCTTCTCTTATTTTCTCTTTTGATGTTGAATATGAAATTCTTACGTATCCTTCGCCATATTCCCCAAAGGCTGTTCCAGGCACTGTTATTATTCTTGCTTTCTCGAGAAGGTTCATCGCCATTTCGGTTGACGACATGCCAGTTTTCTTTATGTTTGGAAACACGTAGAAGGCGCCTTCCGGCTTTAAGCATGTTACCGTAGGCATGCTGTTCAACTCTTCAGTTATAATTTCCCTTCTCTCCGCATACTCCTTAAGCATCATTTGGGTATAATCTTTTGAGCCGCGCAAAGCTGCGATTGCAGCCATCTGTGAAATGGAGCTTGGATGGACTAATATGTGTTCTTGAAGCTCAAGCATTCCTTCTATTATCTCTTTCTGGGCTACTGCAAATCCTATGCGCCACCCCGTCATTGCATATGTTTTCGAAAATGTGAATATGCTTACTGTTTTTTCTTTCATTTCTGGAAGAGATGCTATGCTTATGTGCTTCGCTCCGTCATAGAGAATAGCCTCATAAGCCTCGTCAGATATAACCAGCAACTCATGTTCTAATGCTATGTCTGCTATGTTTTTTAGTTCCTTCTCTTTTAACACGGATCCCGTTGGGTTGGATGGCGAATTAACCAAGATGACTTTTGTTTTCTTTGTTATCCTTTTAACTATATCATTGACATCCACGCGAAAATTGTCCTCTTCCTTAAGAGGGTAAGAAATTGGTTTACCGCCAGCCAAAACAACTTGTGCAGCATAATTTGGGAAGCCTGGGTTTGGAATCAGAACCTCGTCACCAGGATCTATTATAGTCAACATTGCTAATGATAGGCCTCCCATTCCCCCAGCTGTTGCCATAATCTCTTCGTCTGGGTCAGCGTCTATGCCGTTTTCTTTTCTCAGTTTTTCTGAAACTGTTTTTCTAAATTCTGAGAAACCAGCGTTTACGGTGTAATGGGTATAGCCAGCCTTCATAGCTCTGATAGCGGCTTCAATTATGTGGGGAGGGGTGTCAAAATCTGGTTCCCCTATGGATAAGTTTATTACGTCTGTGTATTTTTGGGCAAGGTCAAACATTTTTCTGATTCCAGATTTTGGAATTTTCTCTGAACGCTTTGAAAGTTTTAACAATCTAGCCATATTGACCCCTTCCACTCATTTTGAATTTTCCAGAAGCTTCTTAACTACTTCAACGGCTTCGGTGGCATCGGCTCCATAACCGTCAGCGCCTATCTCTTTGGCCCATTCTCTGCTTGTTGGAGCTCCGCCTACGATCACCTTAACTTTATCTCTTAAGCCTTCTTTCTTTAAAGTTTCAATGACTACTTTTTGCTCCGGCAAAGTTGTAGTTAGGAGTGCCGAAAGTCCGAGTATGTCTGGCTTTAACTCCTTAACCTTTTCTACAAATTTTCCTGCTGGTACGTCCTCTCCAATGTCGTAGACTTCGAATCCATTTGCACTTAGCATGGAAGCAACTATGGTTTTTCCTATGCTATGGATGTCCCCTGCCACTGTGCCTAAAAGCACTTTTCCAAGAGTCTTGCGCTCTTTCTTTTTCTTCTTCAGTTCAGGTTCCAAAATTTCTAAGGCTTTCTTCATTGTTTCGGCAGCCATTATTAGTTCTGGAAGGAATACTTCTCCGTTTGCGAATTTGTTTCCAACTTCTCTTATCCCTTGAGCTAAGCCTTCTTCTATAGCCTTAAGGGGGTCAATTCCCATTTTAATGACTTCTTTGGCGGTGGATGCTGCTTCTTCTATGTTGTAGTCTAAAACTGCAAGTTTTAGTTTTTCTACAATGTTTTCTGCACTCATGTTAAGCCCTTCCTTTTACTCCCTTGACGATTTTCATAATTTTATCTTTCGCATCTTTTGATAGTGGAAGAACTTCATGTTCTTTTAATATTTTCTCAGCTTCTTCTTTAGCTTTAACCCATAAATCTTTGGCGCCTGATTTAACCCAGATTTCAGGGAATGTTCTGTTAGTTATTTTCGGTATCCAAATTTCTTTCCTAAAGTGTTCAAGGGTGTGGCGCTCTCTTATGAAACTGTTTTTCGGCCCAACTTTTTTTATAATGTCCAATGCTAAGGTTTCATCTGTAATTTCGATTCCATTCGCAATTTTCTTTATCATGCTGACAATTTCGTTGTCTATGACAAGTCCTTCGAGGCTCATGGTGTTTTCTGACGCTATCAAACCCATACCACATATCAAGTTGAGACCTGCAAGGGCTGGAAGCACACCAGTCAAAGCTTTTTCGTAGCCCATCTGGGCATCTAAAGTTTTGGCATCAGACAAAACGCCACCACCAGCGCTTGGAATTCCATAGTAATGAGCTATATGGGCGACGCATGCGTGGAGCAAAGCAAATTCTGGTCCTCCAAGCACCGCTGAGGCTTCTCTTACATCCATAGCCCTAGCCCAACTTCCAATTATAAGCGGGGCATCTTTGTTAACCACATAACGGATTACCAGAGCGCTTACGAACTCAGCCATGTTTAAGGTTAAAGTTCCAGCCAAAGTCACTGGGCTTGTCGCCCCAGCCATAGGACCCGAATTGACGAAAACTGGAATACCAAGTTTACATGCCTCAATAAAAGCTTCAAGGGTAGCCCTATCAAATGTGAGTGGGCTCGTGATGGATATTAGGAGAAGCATTATTGGCTTTTTTCTAAGCTCCTCCACTCCTCCAACAATTGTTGAAGCCATTTCTATAGCGTCTAATGCGCCTTCTTTTCTCATAGCCTCGTTTATTATGGGCTTGCTTGTGTTTTCGAGGGCGGTTGCCCACATATACCTATCTACAATCTCGTGGGGCACATCCATTGGAGAACCCATGCACATGTAAAACTCAACATTTTCCAGCGCATCCGCAATTTTCGTTGCGTTTGCTAAGTCTTGCATAGTAACTCTACGGTAGGTTCTTGATGTTACATCGTAAAAGTTAGTTGCAAACCCTACAGTGCCAAAATGCGTTTCATCTCCGCCTAAAATTTTCCTTGTCTTTAAATCTCTGTTGTAAACGCTGAATCTGTGGGGTGTTTTCCGAATGGCTTCCTCAGCAAGATGTTGTGGAATTAGCACATGTTGACTCTTATAGTTAACCTCAGCGCCTGCCCCGTCAAGTTTTCGAAGAACTTCTTCGTATGGAATTATAACACCAACTTCTTGTAGCACATCCAAGCTTGCCAGATGTACGGCGTGCATTTCTCTTTTGGAAAGTAAATTAAGTGAAGGCATTAGGCTTTCACCATTTCCTTAATGTAAAGAAAAAATCATTAAACTTGTACCTAATAATGTTTATTCTTTTCTCCACAAAAAATTTCATCAATAAACATATAAGAAAACTTAAGAATGTGCATTAAACATTTAAAACTAAAAGTGGAGTATGTATATTCCACATTAAAAGGATAGGCGTAAAACCATGCTTGTTAAAGGTTTAAAATGTATAAACTGCGGGGAAATCTTCCCTTCTGATCCAAAATTTTTTGTTTGTCCAAAATGTAGTTCGGAAAAAATAGGTGGAATAACAATTTTCAAAGGCATAACAGAAGTCGCATATAACTATGAAGAAATCGGAAAACTAGTGAATAAAAAATCATTTTCTAACAGACCTTTTAACGCTTTAAGATACAAGGAATTGCTTGGATTTCAAAAAGAAGAGCAATTATTAACATTGGGTGAGGGTGGAACCACCCTGCTAAAAAGTGAAAGACTAGCTGAAAAGCTTAAAATTAAAAATTTACTATTAAAAAATGAGGCTCAAAACCCAACAGGCTCTTTTAAGGATCGCGAAAGCGTTTTAGCCGTAAATAAAGCTCTGCAATTTAGAAAAAAGAGTGTCTCATGTGTGTCGTCTGGAAACGCTGCTGCTTCGCTGGCGGCTTATGCAGCCCGAGCGGGCTTAGGCTGTTTCGTTTTTATGCCTGCAACTGCTTCTAGAGGGAAGGTTTCCCAGTGTTCAGTTCATGGTGCCAAAACTTTTCTGGTAGATGGAATTTATGAGGAGATCTTTGAAGTTTACTTGGAGGCAGTTAAAGATCTGGACATTTTCGAGTCTTGTCCAGGTCATAACAGGTTTAGGGTGGAGGGCGACAAAACAATTGCTTATGAAATATGCGAACAATTAGGGTGGAGGGCGCCTGAATGGGTTATAGATAACGTTGGTAATGGCACTCATTTATATGGAATGTGGAAAGGCTTCAAAGAGTTAAATGATTTAGGCTTCATAGATGATTTGCCAAAAATTGTTGCCACAGGACCAGTTGGCGGCGCACCCATAGTTGACGGTTTTAAAAATGGGAAAGTTGCACCTTTGGAAAGTTGTGAGGATTCAATAGCTGAGGGTTTGGTTGGAAGATGGAGTTATGATGCTCCCTTAGCCCTTAAGGCATTAAGAGAATCAAAGGGAAATGCGGAGTACGTTTCAGATAAGGAAATTTTGAAAGCCATGAGTTTATTGGCACGCTTTGAAGGAATATTTGCAGAACCCTCAGGTTCGGCATGTGTTGCAGCTCTTCCAAAACTTTTGGAAGCCGGCATAATTGATAGGAAAGATGAAGTTGTATGCCTAATAACTGGGAATGGGCTTAAAGATCCTAGAAGTGGGAGAAGAATATCTGAAAATCCAGTTAATGTGCCGCTTAGTGTGGATGAAATGAAAAAGTTTTTGGAATAGCCATGTTAAGAAGGAAGAAGTGTGAGTTTATTTTTTGGAGCTGAAACCAAAAGCAAAGACGAAGCAAACGCATGTGTCCTTGGTTTATGTTGGGATAAAAACTCATCATTTAGAAAAGGTTCAGTCAAAGCTCCAAACATCATCAGAGAATATACAAGTTCAAAAATTTATAACCCATATACGGAGACCAATGTTAACATTAAAGAGTGTTGGAAAATTTACGATTTAGGCGATTTAACTCCCATTTCATTTTTAAACATGCCTCAAACAGTTAAAGAAGCAGTAGCGAAAACGCAAATTCTAAATTATACATTTTTCTCGGAGGAGACCACAGCATAACATACGCCACAGTAAAGGCTCTAAAGGAAATTTTAAGCGGCTCTTGGGGTTTAATTTACTTTGACGCCCATCCCGACTTATATGAGAGTTATGAAGGAAATCCATACTCCCACGCGTGTACTGTGAGAAGAATGGTTGAGGAAGGCATTGTTAACCCTCAACGCATAGTTCAAGTAGGCATAAGGGCATCCACGGCTGAACAGACAACTTACGCCAAAAACCACGGCATAAGCATTGTAAGCACATCCGAAGTTTACAAAAACGCGAAGAAAGCAGTATTCATTATAAGTGAAGCTTTGAATAACGTCAATAACGTGTATGTATCCTTTGACGTTGATGTTTTAGATCCAGCCTTCGCCCCAGGAGTTGGCAATCCAGAAGGTGAGGGAATCATGTTACGAAACCTTATAGAGATAATGCATAACTTGAAAGGGTTAAACATAAGGGCTTTTGATGTTGTTGAGGTAAATCCAGACTATGACTGTATGGGCGTAACTTTCTGCAGCGTATCAAAATTTATCAGAGAATTTTTGGGGATTGCAGCCAACAAACCATGACTTGTTTCTAGCGGTTCAATGTTATAAGCTCAGTTGTTTTCTTATTTCATGCAATTCTTCTTCGCTTATTTTTCTTGGGTAATTGTAAATGGGTCCGCTTGGCTTCTCATTGTAGTATGGACGGTTACAGTTTGGGCATCCTGATGTAAGGAAAGGCGCACCCGTTTGAATAACGGACATCAAATTTTGCTTTTCAACACTGAAATCAATTATGCAGCCTTCCCTATCAAAGCGTATGTCCTCGCATCTAACGATTCCATTAACTATTAAGTGTCTGGCAATTTGGATTCGCCTATAACTTTGAATTGGCGGTTGGGGAACGCTTTCCAAGGCTGTTCCAGCAATTGGCGTGAAAGCAAAAAGTGCTGGAAGAACACCCATGTCTACACATTTTTGGATGATTTCAACCATTTGCCTTTCAGTTTCCCCCAAACCCACAATTAAGTGTGTGCTGACTTTACCTTTTCCGAAAATGTGAACTGCTTCGTTTAAGAGTTTAAATTGAGTTTTCCAGTTGTATGGTCCTCCCGCAGCAGACCCTTTAATCTTTTCAAAAAGCTCTTCTGAGGCAACGTCTAATGGTATGCCTATTCTTTCTGCTCCAGTTTCAGCTAACTCTCTTATTCTTATGCTGTTTTGGGGTTGGCATGATACTGATATGGGAACATCGGCTTTTTGCTTTATTTCCTTCATAAGCGCTAATAGATGCGTGAAAACCTCTGGATAATTTAATGCTTGAAAACAAACACGCTTTATTTTTCCATCATTAACAGCCTTCTCTATTCCGTCAAAAACTTTTTCTGTGGAGAAAACTGGCCAAGAAACTCTTGAAAGCATGTCACCCCTAGCGCTGCTTTCTCTTGCTTGGGGACAAAAGCCACAGTTTGCTGTGCATTTGCCCTTTCTATACGTCATAAGATAAGCAGTTGTTGGCGCTGCTTCAAGCCTTCCACTTAAAAGTCCGATGACAAAGGCTGAGCCTAATGAAACCCGAATTTTCTCTGGGATGGTAGACTTTTTCATGGCATTCTTCATTAGTGAATTCTCTGTTAAGGCTAAAAACTATTTGGAACTTCACCTTAGCAATCGAAATTCTTAAATGCAGTTTTGCAAACCCATAATGGATGAATCTTATGAAAGCTTTCATTTCAGTTGATATGGAAGGAATGCCCTACGTGGTCATTCCAGGGCACTTAAGCCTAAAAGGAACATTGTATTCTGAAGCTAGGAAAATTGCCACAAAAGTCACTTTAACTGTGGCTGAGGAGCTGAACAAGAATGGGTTTGAGGAAATCGTTGTTGCTGACAGTCATGGTCCCATGGTTAACCTTTTGGTTGAGGATTTGCCAGAATATGTTGAGATTGTCAGAGGTTTTCCAAGACCGTTAAGCATGGTTACTGGCGTAGAAGGATGCGACATTGCCCTATTTCTTGGGTATCACGCCAAATTTGGCACTTCCAAATCCACGTTTGACCACACTTACAGTGGCGGAAGCATTAACAAGGTTAAAGTTAACGGCGTTGAGGCTAGCGAATTTCTTCTGAATGCTTATGCAGCTGGAGATTTTAAAGTGCCAGTTGCCTTAGTCGCTGGGGAAGCTCAGCTATTAAAAGATGATGTTAAAAAATATGCGCCATGGGCTGAAACCGTAGCCCTAAAACATTCTTTTGGAAGACTTTCAGCCAGAAGCTTTAGCATGGTGAAGATTGAGAGGGAATTGAGAGAAGCCACTAAAAGGGCGGCAGCCAACTTTAAACAAAAGGCTGTTAAATCTCTTGTAGCGGAAAAACCGGTGAGAATTGAAATAGCCTTTCTGACAAGCCATTTTGCGGATGCGGCTGAACTGCTGCCAACAGTTAAGAGGGTTGATGGATTAAATGTGGAGTATACTGCAAGCAGCATGGTTGAAGCCTATAAAATATTCGAGTTATTGGTTCTTGCAGCAAGCGGCATATCAGCCCTACTTCAAAACACTCAGTAGCTCAATTTCGGTTGGCTAAAGATTTTGAATTCATAAATATTTTATCTAAATTAAATGAAATGAAATTTTCAGTGTTGCAGATGCGAAAGTCTAAACTTGAATCCTACGAGGAAATTTTAGGAGCATTAATTAAGAAACCTTTAGCCATAGATGCCATAGCCTATGAAACCAACACGGAATGCAGTGTTCTTGGGCGAAGACTTGAATTCCTAATCAAAAATGGTCTTGTTGAAGAGCGGGATTCTGGCAGAAAAACGCTATATGCAATAACCGAGCGTGGCATAGCCGTTTTTAAAACCCTCAACTTTCAAAAGTATCTTGAAAAGGTCGTTAGCACCATTAGAATTATGGACGAAGCCGTGCACATTATTCCAGCAATTTCGGAAGGGCAGCGGAGAAAAGCTGGGGAAAACGAAAACTATTAAAACAATGGCGAATGCTTTCCTAAGAGAATGTCATGGCGCAAATTTCACCAGAAACTGTCTGGCAGATGAACGAAAAAGAACTTGCAAGCCTATTGGATGCTAACTTATTATCCTCGAAGATAAGGAAAATTCATTTTTACGCTCCAAGCTTCATGTATTACAAAACAAGCCATTCCTCTTCTTCGCCCACGAATTTTCCAACAATATCTGTAACTGGCAAGGGCTGTGCGCTTAAGTGTAAGCATTGTGGTGGAAAAGTTTTAGAAACCATGTATTCCGCTGTAACGCCTGAAGAACTTTTTTTGCTCTGTTCAAAGCTTAAACGTGAAGGCGCATCTGGCTGTCTTATAAGTGGCGGATGCCTGCCTAACGGTTCTGTTCCTCTTGAAAATTTCGTTAACGCCATTGGGAAGGTTAAGAGGGATTTGGGCTTAACAATTTTTGTTCACACTGGCATAATTGATTTTTCTATGGCTAAGAGGCTTAAGGAGGCGGGGGTTGACGCTGCATTAATAGACATTATCGGCTCGGACGAGACGATAAAAGAAATTTACAATTTAAACATAACAACTATGGACTATGAAAATTCTTTGAAAGCCCTAAGCGAGGCTGGCATTGTTTTTGTGCCTCATGTGATTGTTGGGCTTCATTATGGAAGGCTGAAAGGCGAATTGCATGCTTTAGAGGTTATATCCAAATATAAGCCTTCAGCCGTAGTTATTATTGCGTTTATGCCCATTCGTGGAACTGAGATGGAGAAGGTTGAACTGCCAAAACCAATGAACATAGCAAGGGTCATAGCAACTGCAAGGCTCATTTTCCCAAAAACGCCCATAGTTCTTGGATGCATGCGCCCAAAAGGTAGGCACCGCACGGAAACTGATGTTTTGGCATTGAAAGCTGGAGTAAATGCCATAGCATTTCCAACAGAGGAAGCAATAAAATTTGCTGAAAGTCAAGGAAACAAAATTTTCTTTTCTTCATTCTGTTGTTCACAAATTTACATAGATTTTTACTCAGATTCTCCTTAAAAATGAGCTTTTCAAAGTGCTCATAATTTCATTTTTTAGTTTTACATAATTGGCGCTTAGTCTTTTTGCATCTTTTTTCGCCATGCCTTGAAGAATTAGTTGTTTTTCGAAGGCTTTTCTTGCCTTCCGTACATTCCAACCAAAAGTGAGCCAAAAAACAAAAAGGATGAGTGAGAGGCGAGTTAGATGAAGGGCTATGGTGAATACGCTGCCAATCTTCATGCACTTAGCGCCTTTTTAGTCTTCGTCTTCTTCTTCCTCTTCTTCTTCGCGTTTCTCAGCCAGTTTCTCTTTGATTTTTCTCGAAATCTCTTCGCCTATGTCCTCACCTTTTCCTGTGGTCACAACAACCTTTTCTTTGCCAGCACGTTTAAGGATGTCTCCGAGGCTTGTGAATACTGATATGTAGTTTTCTGTCATTTTGACGGCTGTTTCTTCTGGCATTCCTGCCTCTTTTAACTCTTTGTAGAAGGCTGCTGCTGCCTTTCCCATGTCTCTTCCTGCTTCTTCGGAGAATACGCTTGCGATTATTGATTTTATTAGGCTTGGGACTTCTTTTGAAACTACGCTGAGAACTTCTTTAAGTTCTTCAACATCTTCTTCTTTTTCTTCTTTTTTCTTTTCCTTTTCTTGACTCATTTTATTCCTCCTGAAAGAACTAAAGGTCTGAGTAGGATAGTTATTTATTGTGGGAAAAAGTGGTCAAATAAGTGTTCACTCGACCAACTCGTAAATGTGCTCATATCCTTTAACTTTTCGGACAATTTCTTCCTTTTCTAAACGTTTAATTCTTTCTCGGATAATTCTTCTTGAGGCTTTTCCCCGCATTATTCGAACTTGGCGTGTTATTGCTGAGATGTTTAATTTTTCATGGAGGGCTAAGGCTTGCACTATGCAGCGTGAAATGTCATCTTTGGCAATCCATTCTTTCTTTAAGTGTTTTTCAGCGGTTTTTAAGCGTGCGGCAACTTTTAATGGTTCGCCATATAAGCCCATGCCGAAACGGGTCAGGCGCAGGTAAGGGACTAGCGCTGCATATTCTGGGTTATTCATTATTAGGGCTTCGAGAGCTTCAAGCCTCTTTATTATTAAGTCAAGTTTTTTGCTTAGCTCTTCAATGGTGGAGCTGTTGCCTTCTTTTTCCATTGTTCTTCGTTTTCCTATAATTGCATTGCGATAAAAGAGTTTGTGGTTTTCGAAGCCATTCGAAGTTAGTATAATTAAGTCTTCACACTGTTTGTTCAATGTTTTGGAATGAACTGGCGGAGCCTCTCTAATGAGTGTATTTTTTCTTTGTCGCCTATTTTTGCTTGTTCTATTGCTTGCTTTAATAGCCTTATTGATTCGTCCATGGCTTTTCGGTCAACGGGATGGGGGACTCCGTCTTTTCCACCGTAGGCGAAGGAGTATTTTACTGGGTCTTTCCAGCATGGTTTTTCGCCGTAGATGAGTTCTGCTATTAGAGCTAAGCCTCTTACAGTGGCTGGTCCTACTCCTTTGAATCCTAAAAGTTCTTCATAATTGCGTGGTTGGAACTCGTAGACTTGTTGGAGGGCTTTCCAGTTTATGTTTGCTGGCATGGACAAAACGTCAATGGGATATTCTTTCCATGCTGTTTCTGCTGTTTTGGGCATCCATTCTTGTAGGGATTTTTGGTGGGCTGGTCTTACGGACATGATTAAGCGCATAATTTTGTTTGGTTTTTCTTTGGCTATGTCTACTGAGGCTTTTCTGCAGCCTTCGCTTTCCTTTGCTGTCATGTCAAGGGCTATGTCTCGTTTTATGTCGCCTACTATGGCGTTGTGGGGTTCTACGACGAAGTTTTGGATTTTTTCTGAAAGCCAATGGTAGCGTCTTGCTGTTCTATCTTTTGGGCACATGCCTTGCTGTATAACTGCCCACTCTCCTTTTTCGGTTAGGAAGAAGGCGTGATGGTAAAGTTGGTATCCTGCTTGGATGGCTGTGTTATCCACTTTTGCGCTCATTTTGCTTGCGTAGCGCAATTTTTCTGTTTTGTTTGTGGGAAACCCGAATTTTTCGCTTACACGCTCAATTTCTAAGGGCGCTTGCCTTGAAATTCTTCCTTTTCCGCCGCAGACTGCTATGCCATGCTCTTCTGGGATTATGGCTTGTTTTAAGACGCCTGTTACGACTGTTGTTACGCCTGAAGAGTGCCAATCATAACCTAAAACGCAGCCTAAAGCTTGAAACCAGAAGGGGTCTGAGAGACGCTTTAGGAATTCGCCAGAACCATACTCGTCAACAATTATGGTTACTATTTCTTTGGCTAATTTTTGCATACGCACAACTAACCATTTTGGGGCTTTGCCATAATGAAGCGGAAGCCTTGCAATGCCAGTTCTCTGCATAAACTTTTACTGTCCAATTAAAGTGTATGTCATTGTGCCTATTTTTATCTTGTTCTTAGCCATGTGGTTTACTTGGCTTTTATTTCTCGCAAATAGCCATCAAATCGTATCCAATTTTTCTTACGGATTTAACTTTTAAAATGTTAATTTTGGTGAATCCAACTTTCTCCAACATTTCCCTTAATTTTTTGTTAGAATAAAAATGAAACACTTCATATTTTCCGCTGCTTTCACTAAACCCTAACTTGTAGAACAAGAAACCATAAACGCTCGCGACAATTAACTGTAACTTCCCCCCCCATCTTCAATACTCTATACATTTCTTTCAACGCCTTAAAATCATCTTTTACGTGTTGAATGCATCTTCTCGAGTAAATAGAATCAGCGCAATAGTCTTTGAATGGAAGGTTTGCAGCGTCAGCAATGATGTCTGTGACCTTGGTTCTGATTATGTCTACGCCCAAAAAGTTTTCTTTCTTATTTGCGCCACAACCAACATCCAATTTCACCATCAGAAACCCTCTGCAAAACGATTTTGCATCAGATTGTCTTTTTTATTATGTGTCCTTCTCTGTCTATTTCTCCCCTTCTAATTCTTGTCGTCGAGATTGGCGTATGATTTTCTGATGGAACCATGTCAATAACAACAATTTCCAAAGGCTTCAACCCCCTCCTTGCACGTTCTTGGTTAATTCTATTAGCCATTGGTTCTGTTTCTCGGCTGACAACCAAAGCCTCAACACAACCCTCAGACAAAGTCACGCCGAAAGGGTCGTTTAGGGGCATAATCTCAGCCCTTTCTAAAAAACCCATTTCGCGTAGAAACTCTTTAAGCTCTTTTAATCTTTCATTGTATGGGGCTGTTATATGCGGTTTTGTTAAGTTTTCCACAAGCCTATCAGAGCACAAGCCAATTAAAACTTTTTCGCCAACCTCAAAAGCCTTCATCAATAATGCTCTGTGTCCCCTATGAAACTCGTCAAAAGTTCCGCCGACAGCCACGGTTTTAAATTTCCTCTCCATCCTTCATCATCCCATAAGCCTAGCGCCTTGAACATCAACCGAAGCCACGAGAATCTTGTTTTCGGGTAAAACCTGCTTAAAAGCTTGAGCCACATTTTCAGCATTTTCCAATGTTGTCAAAGCGTGAACTGCCTCCCCAACCATGTTTTGCGCTGCACCTATGGCGCCTGCCTTTTCAGCAAGCTTCACCAATGTGCGAACCCGCTCCGTTGCAAAACCAGTTTTTTGGGCAAACTTCCAACAACAAGCCAAAAAATTTTCAAGAGAAGGCTCAGAAAGAATTTTCTCCAACGTTTTCCTTCCCCACTTATTAACAGCTAAACGTTTTTCCTGCGAAGATAAAACTTCCCTTGTTAATATTGGACCAAAAACTCCCGCAACAACCGCGTAGTCTGTTGTTATTGGTATGCGGTCTATTATGGCTATTCCAGGGGCGCCAGGCTCTAGTGTTATTATGCATCCGCCAAGCATTAAGGGTCCAACAGTGCCCAAACCAGTTTTGCACTTAACCTCTGCAACATGCGCAATTCTGCCAAGCTGATTATAAGTCAAGTTTAAACCTAAAGCCTTTGAAAGTGCCAAAGCAGCAGTTAAGGCTCCAGCCGCACTCGAACCAAAACCAGCACCAATTGGCACATCAACCTTATGTTTAATCACCACCTCATATGATGTGTCAACTTTTTTTAACAGCATTTCCGCCACAGCCTTAGTGGTTTCAGCTTCGGGCGCACTTTTTCCATTTATAAAAACGTTAATGCTATTCACGCTGTCTTCTTCTACAGAAACTTCTGTTGTTACTCCCTTTTGAACCCCGAAGCCTCCACCTCTGGCTCCAACCCTCTCCAACTCCAAAATTGGGCTCCCATCGGGTGATGTATCACATATTTCAAAGAAACTTGAAATCCCAGCTGGACTGAAAGCCTTTGAAGATTTTTTTGTCAACTATTTTTCCCTAGTTTGAGTTTTCTGTGAAGCTCTTAGTGATGGATAAGCCTTATAGCAGGCTTTTATAATTGGCGGGCCTAAAAGGAGAATAAATGGGATTTCTGTAGCGAAGGTCCATACGAATATTATGGGTATAAACGAAGAGGGTATAGGCGCTTTGAAATAACCTTGTGGAGAAAAGAATAGTTGACTGTAAGCCCAAACTACAACGGCTATTATTGCGCTTCCAATCCCCAATCCTGTGACTGAACCAACCCCGTAATTTTTCCATTCTGGCCACAACTTAGCAATCACTACGGTAATGAGCAAACTAGCAACAACCGTCAGAATAAACAAAATGATAATTTCTAAAGAAGAAAAGGTGCCAGCGAAGTAAGCAACTGATTCTGATGGTAACAGAACTGTTGGCAACAATAGACCAGCGGCAATTATTACGCTTCCCATAACTGCACTTGAGCTTATCTTTTTCCAATTAAGTGTAGAACGGGAAATGTGGCCTAAAATGAAGAATCCAGCAAAATTGGCTGTAACGCCCGCTGACAAACTGAGTAATGCGTCTCCATGGAACAGCATGTCTCTGATGAAAATGCCGATTGCAGCGCCTATGCCTCCAGTTAAGGGTCCAAATAAAACAGCAAAAACTGCAGGTATAACAGCTGCTGGCCAAAATGCAACTCCGCCAACTGTTATACCTAAATCTGTTAAGCGTCCAACCACGGCATATAAGGCTGCGCAGACTCCAATCATTGCAACATCTGAGGCTTTCATTTTCATCCTTTCACCCTTCTGAAGCTGTGTCAAAGAACCCTTTTCTAAATAAGAGTTTTCTATGGATTGTTTAAACAAGTTTAAACTTTAGCCATCAGCCAATTGTTTTACAAGTCTACAGTTATGTGTAGCTTTGTTCTACGCACAAACTATCATATTTAAACAAAAGCTGATTCTGCTCCACGGAGAGAAAAAAATGAACTTGTTAAAGAATAAGAAAGCATTAAGCACAGTGGTAACAACGCTAATCATCCTAGTGGTTTCAGTGCTTTTGGCAACGGTCGTGACCTTCTATGCCATAAACGTAACAACCACACGCGTACAAGAAGAATCACTGTTTCTAACAAAGCAACATGTTTGGTATAACACGACTGGGAGCTGGGCTGAAGCAGCCATAGTAATAGTTAACACTGGTGGAAAAGATGTGGTTATAGACAAAATAACAATAAGAGGACAGGAATGTCCATGGACAAACGTTTACTACTGGAGAACGAATAGCGTAACAATTTCAAGCGATTTAACGGCAACTTCTGATTATCTAAACGCCACTACCATGAACTCCACTACAATCACAGTGCAAGATTCAGGTAGAACATTTACTCAAGCGTCTGACGACATAACATTGAAGTCCGGATGGACAGTTGTTGTTTATATCACAGACCCTGACAGTATTGCATTGAATGATGTTGGTATAACTGTTGGCATAACAGTGTTCACTTCAAACGCCCAATACTACAAAGAAACCAACGTCCAAGCCGCACAGTAGCAGGAAGGTGAACAAGAATGAATTTTCTAAAGAATAGAAAAGCCCTCAGCACAGTTGTAACGACTTTGATAATTCTGGTGGTTTCAGTATTACTAGCAACCGTTGTGACTTTCTATGCAATAAATGTCACTACAACAAGAGTGCAAGAAGAATCGCTATTTCTGACCAAGCAACATGTTTGGTATAATACTACTGGCCGTTGGGCTGAAGCAGCAATAGTAATAGTCAATACTGGCGGAAAAGATATTGTCTTAGACAAAATCACTGTTAGAGGACAGGAATGTCCATGGACAAACGTTTACTACTGGAAGACGAACACTGACACCATTTCAGCTGACTTAAACGTCACGACAGTAGAGCTTGATGGTGCATATTTTGACATGAGTTCAACATTCAAATATGGCGATAGCAATTTCACTCGAGCGTCCAACGATTTAACTTTGATATCTGGATATACGATGGTTGTCTACATCAAGAATCCTGACAGTATTGCATTGAATGATGTTGGTATAACTGTTGGCATAACAGTGTTCACTTCAAACGCCCAATACTACAAAGAAACCAATGTTGAGGCTGCTCAATAGGCAGCTTAAACCCTCTTTTTCTTCTTTTGTTCCCTTGTTTTTATGTGTTCTAATTTTGTATCGATTTTTGAATTATTGATTTTGTATACTTATGTGTAGTTTTGTTCTACGCACACCATCTTATCTTACTATAAAATGGAAAGCTTTTGTTTGGAAATGCAAGAGAGGAGACTGCTAAACAATTGCGCCCTAAAAGATTAACAAGATTATTATGGTCTAAAAGGGCATTAGCCATACCTGTAACATACCTAATACTCTTCGTCTCGCTTATGGCAATAATTTCAGTAACATACAGCGTAGCCGTAGTAAAAATCAGCGCTAGAGGCGCAATCCTAAAAGCTTCTGTGGCTAAACAGAACATGCAAACTTTAGATGATGCAGTTCGCTCTGTAGCTTGGAGTTTCGGCGCTTCCCAAGTTGTTTACATGGATGATTGCGGAGGCGTTTTCAAAACAGAACCCACAGCCAAAACCCTAATCATAAACCTCACTGACGAGCAAACCTTTTCTGACATAGTGTTCAACAGTTCCGTTGGAAAAGTTCTGTACGAACTTGAACCCGCAGAATTTTATTACGACAGCCCATTCTTAAGGGGCGATGAGCGACCAATAATAAACACGAGTTCATCAACAATTTCTCAGCTTTATGTTACATTAGGCGAAGAAGCCCAAACATTGGTTCTATGCTATCGTCCCTTGGCAACAGCAGCGGTCATCGGCTCGGTTGACGCAAAACCATTAAACCTCATTCGCATAAGCATTTTAAACCTTAATTCCTCGCAAACTTTGACTTTGAGAGAAAAGTTTTCCTTGAAAGTGGCTTCTTTAAACGTTACGACAGCCACAAGCCAATACGCTTTTGATTATGCGATTTCCTCTCTTGCATTAAAAGTCACATTTGACGGAAATTCTGGCACGGTTTGGCTTCCAATTTCAAGCAGTTCCGAAGGCGCTTTGGTGAACCTTGAGGTAACAGTATGCAACTTAAAAATTAGCAGGACAGAGGTGTAAATTTGCCTTCCATAACGCCAAGCTACCTCTACACCTTCATCGCCTTAATAGCCGTCAGCAGCCTACTCATCTTCTCTTTTATGGCTTATGCCAACGCCATACGTTTTTCATCAGAAGTGAGACAACTAAAAAATCTGATGGACTATGTGGCTGCAGAAACCACAAAGCTAGTAACGCTCACCATTACCACAAACGCCACAACTCAGAGCTATCTTCAAATGCCCACAACCATAGGCGACAAACAGTATTGGCTTCAGTTCCGTAACGATTCTGAAAAGGCATGGTTAGAGGGAAGCTTCGGAAATCTGCCCATAGAAGGTGCAGAACTGCACATTTATCTTCCTAAAGGAGTTTGGGCTACGGGCTATTATTTTGGAGGATACGGAGCCGCAAAATTGGAATGCCATTCTGAGGCTGGCGTTTTGAGGATTCAACTCAAAAGCTCAGGGGAAGGTGACTGAAAGTGAAGTTTGAATTCAAATTACGTAAGGATAAGGCGCAAAAAAGCGAAGAAGTTCAAGAAATGCTGAAGGGCGAAGGAGAACTTGTTGAGTTTTTGGATGTTAAAAAATGGAGCGTCCCAGAGGGCTTTGTGGAAGTTGAATATTATCCGCTTAAACCACCATTCTCATACGCTGCCATAGTCCAAAACGAGGAAACCCTTGAATACCTTTACGTTTTAGATGAACTCCCCTTAAATAGGGATGAAAGAGAAGGCTACTTTAGGTTAAGGAATATTCTTGAATATGAACTTCAAGCCCCAGAAGGCGAAGAAACCCTAACAGAATCCTTCAGAAGACAAATGCCAATAATCCTTGCAAACCACCAAAAACTTTTCAAGGGCATCTCTCCAGTTGGAATGCGCAAAGTTCTATATTATTTGGAAAGAGACATTGTTGGTTATGGAAAAATAGACCCCTTAATGTATGATGATTATGTTGAAGACATCGGATGCAGCGGAATCAACAAGCCAATTTTTCTTTGGCATAGAAAATATGAGAACATAAAAACCAACATAATCTTCAGAGACGAACAAGAACTAGACGACTTCATAATGCGAGTAGTTCATAAAGCTGGAAAACACGTTAGCATAGCCTTCCCAATAGTTGATGTTACCCTGCCAGAAAAGCACAGATTAGCCGTTTCTTTTGGAAAGGAAACAACTCCATATGGAACATCTTTCACTGTTAGAAAGTTCCGCAAAGACCCCTTCACAATAATAGACTTAATTGAAAATGAAACAATAGACGAAAGCATAGCCGCCTACCTTTGGCTTTTAATGGAGAATAAAATGTCGCTTATGATTATCGGAGCCACAGGCGCTGGAAAAACAACAGCCCTAAACGCAATCGCATGCCTAATACAACCAAATTACAAAGTAATTTCAGTTGAAGAAGTTGCTGAAATAAACCTTCCACACGAAAATTGGACATCAACCATAGCCCGTTCAGGCTTCGGAGTTGAAAGCGAAGGCGAAATCACGCTTTACGACCTAATCAAATCAGCCGTAAGACATCGCCCAGACCTAATAATCGTAGGCGAAGTAAGAGGCGAAGAAGCCTATGTACTATTTCAAGCTCTTGCCACTGGACATGGCGGTTTATGCACTTTACATGCTGAGGATGTTGACACAGCCATTAAGAGGCTTACTCAGCCTCCAATGAATATTCCGTCATCAATAATTCCGCTTATGAACTGTGTAATAAATGTGAAGCATGTTAGAACGCCAGTTTTTCTCGAATCCGGAAAGCGGCTCTCAAGTAGGAAGTTCATAAGCATTTCTGAAATAAAAGATGCAAACACGTTTCAAGAAGTTTTCAGTTGGAACCCTTCCACTGACACGTTTCAAGAAAAACTTTCTGAAAGCTACCTTCTTAAAAAAATGGCTACAAGTCTTGACATTCCAATAGACAGACTTTTGGATGAACTTGAATACCGTAAAAGAGTGCTAATTCACATGGTTGAACATGGCATTCGCGATTACAGAAGTGTAAACAAAGTTCTAAGCAAATACTACAATAATCCCCAACTTTTCCAAAGGGAATTTTTGGAAAAACCTAAGTGGTGAAAAAATTGCAAATGCCAGTTAAGATGCCGAAAATTTTCGGGTGGATGCTGAGCCTTTACAAGAAGGAAGAAACTGGCGAAATAGACCGTGAATTACCCTTCGCCGCCCTCCTTTTCACGTTGTTGGCTGCAAGCGGAGTAACAATTTATGAAAGTTGGAAAAAACTGTGCAGCATAGACTTGTTGCCAATTTTTCAGAAAGAGGCAAAAGAAATTGTTAGGCAAGTGGAGGTTTTAGGTTATGACCCCTTAACTGTTATGTATAAAAGAGCTGCAAAAACCAAGTCAAAGAATTACAGAGAATTCCTTCTCGGATACGTTTCCTCTGTCAGAAGCGGAGGAAGCATAGTAAGCTATCTCAAGAGTAAATTGCGTTCAATTTTTGAAGTTCAAAGTGCAGCGGCAATCCGCTCAATTGAGAGACTTGGCACTTTAGTGGAAGCCTACGCAGTGATGTTAATCGTAACATTATGTTCTTACATACTCTTCATAATTTTTGCAACCACATCAATTTTTGAACCGATGAAAATTAGTGGAACGCCTGGCATTTCTACCGCAACGGTTTGCATACTCATATTCTTCGTAACTCCGCTCATTTCCATGGTTTTCATGATTATTGCCCATGCTGAGAGACGAAGCAATTTGATAGGACCCATTAAACCCTATTATGCTACAATATTGCCCTTAATCGCTACCTCAAGTTTCATAGCAGCATTGTATTTTCTGCCCCAACTCCAATATCTCACAACTCCACTTACGTTTCCCCTCGTTGTCACAGCCTGTCTTCTAGCTATTTCAATTCCGCCATCTATCGTTTACATGAAGATTGCTAAAATAAACAATGATGCAGAAAACTTCATGCCAAGCTTCCTAAGAGATGTGACGGAAGCCAGAAAGATTGGACTTTCGCCAGAAAAAAGCATAATCCACGCCACAAAACGCAGTGGTTATGGAAAATTTTCAGAAACATTAAACCTTATAAGAAGTCAAATGGAGTGGGGAGTTTCTCTAAAGAAAATTTTCGTTAATGTTAAACAGAAAATTCAAACATGGCCTGTGCTTGTCAACTTCCTAATTCTTGTCGAAACAATAAAGATTGGTGGCGGTTCAGCTGCAGCGCTCGAAATTTTGACGGACTACGGCGAGAAGCACAAGGATGTTGAAGCTAACAAGAAGTCACTTTTGAAGCCCTATGTAATCTTGGCTTTCGTTTGGAGCGTTCTCATAGCCCTAACAACAACCATGGTTGCCATGACAGTTTACGCATTAACGCAGATATCTCTTCCAGGAGCAGCAGCCATGCCATTGGAAGTTATGCAGAACCAAATAAACCTCTTCTCAACGGGCATAATACTGCAATGCTGGCTTTCAGGATTCTTTGTGGGTAAGGTGAACGAAGGAACTTTTGCTGCCGGCTTCAAGTATTCAGCAATGCTTGTGCTTACGGCTTATGTTTCGCTTGTTATCTCGCAGAATTTTCTGGGTGGAATGTACAACATCGTTACATAAGCACCATAGAGGTTGACGCCCAAAATGCCCACAATATCCATTGACACTTTCTTTGCATGTTCCTTAATGGTTCTTCTTGTGCTTTCAGCCATGGCTGCCTCTTCACTGCTTTTGTCCCCCCACATAAATGGAGTTAGCAACGAAAATATTTCTGAAAGGTATGCGGAAATCTCAAAATATTTGCTTCTAAACATTGGAGAACCACAAGATTGGGGACAAAACAGCCAAACAATTCCAGAAATATTCGGCTTAGCCAAAGCTGGCTCAGAAAATCCATACGAGTTGGATATAGATAAAGTGTCAAGGTTGAACAGCGAAAATCTCTATGCATTAAGCTATGCCACCATATTTTCAGCCCTAAAAATGCCAGACGTGTCCTTTAGAATTGAGTTGAAACCAATCTTTGAGGTTGCAATAAATCTCACAGCAACATATCCTTCAGCAAATGAGATAACTTATCAATTTGAAATCTCAACAGGAAAGCAGGGAATCCCAGTTCAAGTAGAATTGAAAAGCTATGTTATTGCAAGAAGCTATTTTGAAGCAAAAAATGCCTTTGTTTCTAGTGGCGACACATACATTAACGTAACGCTTTCAAACGCTGTTGAGGGACACGTCCTTCTCATTGTTATTGCAAGAAGCGTCTCTAACACTAAAATTGTGTCTTTTGGCACTTACGTTTTTGCGCATAATTCAGGCGAACCAAATCCCAATGTCCCTTTTTTGAGGTTTAGTCCACTAAATTATACTTTAAACGCTTCTTGCATATATCCCGAAATAACATTGTTGGACGCTTACGCTTTAGCCTTCAATTACTATTCAACCTTAACGCAGACGGCAAACAGCAACCAATCTGTTGAATATGGCATACCACATTTTGTTGATTCAGGTCCAACATTGATGGTTATAACTGGTTTAAATTCCGCAAGTTTCTTCGCCGAATGGGTTGCCTATCCACAGATTCCGCTTGAAATAGGCGCAGACTTTGCGGATTCCAATTCTCTTTCGAATGTTTTTGCTTATAGGTATGTTGTAACGGTAAATTCAGCCCTTTACGAATGTAGAGTTTGGCTTGGGGGTTCATAAAAATGGGAGGGCGTGATAAAGGGCAAATTAGAATTGTTGAAGCCTTCTTATCGGTGCTTATAATTTTCTCAGCTTTCACCATTTCCGCAAATCTAACAGTAACACAAAACAGAACAAAAAATGATAATTTAGCATCTGTTGGATTACAAGCGCTTATAATGTTGGATTCTGATGGAAGCCTCGCCAAATACATCGGTGATGAAAACTGGAATGGCTTAAGGGATGTCCTTAACCTTATTTTGCCAACAGGCGTATGCTTTAACATGACAGTTTACGATGAGCAGATGCAGCAAATAAACGCGGATATTATTTCTAATGGAGGATTCGGCGGCCAACAGATCGCCTTTGTAGAGTATGTCTGTGCAAGCCGAGGCGTAACTTTTCATTGTTACATAATTCATTTGCTTTTGGCGGTGGTTGCATGAAAAATTGTGGAGAGAAGCTTAAGAGGAACAGTTCTGGGCAACTTCTCATAGTTGCAGCATTAGCCATAGCCATCCTCATATCCTCAACAACAATATATGTTTACGAAGTCAGCAGGGAAAAAACGGCAACACAAGACCAGTTGATAGCCGAATTAGTACCAGCCATAAAACAAAGCTCAAGAAACGCTGTCATAAGCTCGCTGGCAAACGCCTCAAAAGGCGGAGAAAAATCGGTTTTGGATGCAAACTTGAACAGCCTCTCTAAAGCTTATAGAAGCCTAAATCAGTATGGAATATGCAACTTATCTTTTACTGTTCTAAATGACTCAAATTATGCAGATGGCATATGGTTTTCGTGGAGTGATACCAGCGGATTTGGGGTTTCAAGTGCTTACGCAAACTTCTCACTGGCTGTTTATGGATTAACTGCAAACATCACAGCAAATTACGCCGTTAACATAACAACCGCCGTCAAATTAGAGGGTTATTATACAATTTATGGTTCGGAGAAATCTGTTAGTTTAATATGTCAAGTTTTCAATGAGGGAAAACCAGCCCTAGCCAAAAACATAACGCTATACTATGAAGATCTTGGAGTTTGGTTGCCCGTTAATTCATCAAACAACTTTTCCATAACAGATTATGGCAACGGCACATACGCCATATCTTTCACGGTTATCGCAATTTCTGACCCAGTGCTCGTTTCAGCTCATGTTACAGACTTACGCGAAATATCTGTTCAAGCAAACGCAACATGTTATAAGGCGTAAATTCTGCCAGATTTTCGAGCCGTTTAAATATGCAGTTTCCACCTTTATTTTGGACATGTGGGGTTCCAGAATGGCTGCTGAAAAGCATGAGTGGCGCAATCTTTTTACTCTTTTAAAGTTGGCTGAGATGGGGGCGCACCGTAGAACTGCGAAAATTTCCTCTGAATATTTGGCTAGAAAGCTAAGTGCTTCTCAGCAAACTGCTTCCCGCTACCTAATTGAGTTGGACAATAAGGGTTGGATTAAGAGAACCATAACTCCAGATGGCTGTTTAATAAAAATCACGGATGTGGGACTTAAAGAGCTGAAAAAGCTTTATTCAAACCTGCGCTTTCTAATGGAAGCTGAATATCCCCCTTCAATAACTTTGGAAGGCGTTGTCGTCACTGGTTTAGGTGAGGGCGCCTACTACATATCCCGAGAGTCATATAGGAAACAGTTTATAGAGAAATTGGGTTTTGACCCATATCCTGGCACGCTTAATCTTAAGCTTACAACTGATTATGACGTTAAGACGCGGTCGGAGCTTGAGGCTTACCCAGCCATTGAAATTGAAGGTTTTAAAAATGAAAATCGCACCTTTGGACCTGTGAAGGCTTATCCAGTCATAATAGAGAATAAAGTGAAGGGCGCTTTGGTTTTGGCTTTAAGAAGCCATTATGATGTTTCTGTGATTGAGGTTATTGCTCCAATTTTTCTGCGGAAACAACTTAAGCTCAAGGATGGGCATAAGGTGAAGGTGGAAGTTTTAACACTTCCATAACTTGAACTTCTTGTCGCAAAAGAATAATGATATTCATATCTTTCTTTGGTTTTGCGTGTTGCCGCCAACCCGTAACCCATCAATAATCCAACAGCTAAGCCGCCAAAATGAGCCAGAAAATTCACGTTAGGACTTGCACTAAGCATGAGCAGAAAGAAAGCATAAACCAAAGCGCTCATAATCGACTGACCAATTGCACGTCTAAAATAAATTGTGCATGCTCCAAACAATCCGAAAATGGCTCCTGAAGCCCCAGCGGAAAGCATGTATGGACCAAAAAGCAGCGTTAAAAGGTTTCCAGCCAATCCACTTAAGAAGTAAATTAGGAAATATTCGCCAGTTGAGAAAATTTCTTCTGCCCTTAACCCAAAAATCAGGAGGAAGAACATGTTACCCAAAATGTGCATTATGCTTACATGGACAAACATGGATGAGAAAAGTTGCCAGTAGGCTCCTTTTAAAACGAACTCGTTGTATTGTCCATAAATGCTGAGAACAGAATCATCTATCATGAAAAAGTTGTTGCTAAGGATAGCAGTATAGGCGTAAACAACAATGTTTAATGTGATAATTATGTAGGTTGGCGTGAAACTTTTAGAAACCTTAAACATGTCCTTCATCTTTTAAAATCTTCAATAATTTTCTGTTTAATCTTTGAGGAGCTGTCCAATTCGTCTTCTCCAAACTTGCCAATCTTCACAATCTTAATCCTTAACCCCTTCGCTTTAACATAGTTTTTCACAGCTTGCTCCATATTATTCTGGTCATATCCTACGACAATGACGTCTGGCTTTATCTTTTCCACAACCTTCCCAATGTCAAATTCCTCAAAGCCCAAAATTGCCTCATCCACAACCTTTAGAGATTCCACAAGAGCCCGCCTTTGGTGTTCTGGCATTATGGGTTTCTTTCCTTTCCGCTTTTCAACAGTGCTGTCTCTTGCTATTATAACTATGAGTTCAGAGTTTTTTCCTCCAGCCTTTTTCGCTTCTTCAAGGTATCTTACATGTCCAAGATGCAGTAGGTCAAATACGCCCGACGCAAGAACTATTTTCCTTTTTTCGCTTTTTCCTTCATTGACCATTCAAATTTCACGGCTCCCAACATTTTTAAAGCGTCAAGTAAGCCTTCGCAGTAGGCAACAGAAGCCAAGCTTACCTCAAATCTCTTTCTATCCATATAATATTTTGCATCTTCTAAATAGGCTTTGGCGAAATCCACAATCCCCTTAACATTGTTAACGTCAAGGTAGACTGGAGTTTCAGAAATTTGCATTTCATTAAAAACCTGCTCAGCAGAAGCTATATACTTTGAAACAAGCGCCTCCAAACTCACATAATCATCTCCCTAACTTTTTCAGGAGCCCCAGCCAAGGTTATGAGGGCTTCAGCTTCCATAAAATGAAGCGCTGCTGGAAAAACAATGCTGTATGGCGGTTCTCCAAAATCATATTTTAACAACTCTTTTATGAAGTCGGCTTTCACTGTGGGGTTGCTGCTTCCAGCCCTTGCCACTCCAACCGCAAGCGTTTCCATTGTGGCAACATTCCTTTTCCTTTTCTCTTCAATTTTCAAAAGCACTTCTAAACCTTCACGAATTCTCATATAACGTTTATCTTCAGCCTTTATGTCCAATAGGCAAAGCGTGTGAAGCCCACTTTCCTTATTTTTGGCAATAACCTCATATGGTGTTTCTGAAGGATTTTCATTTTGGAACGGTATAGTAACACTTTTTCCAAACTTGTAATTATGCAAGCCACACAAGCCCATAACGGCGGAAATTATTGAGGCTCCATGAACCACGCGTGTTTTTACTCCAAGCCTTTCAGCATAAACTCTTAAGGCTACATGTGTTGTTGCAATCAGCGGGTCGCCTGGAACAAGAAGAACAGCCTTACCCCTTTTAGCCGCCTCTATGACGATTTTTCCATTTTCCTCTTCAAGTTCTCTCCGTGAAATTTTCTGAACCCTTTTTCCAGAAAGCTCCTCGAACCGTTTTATCGAAAAATTTGGCATAAAACTCGTATAAAGCTCTATGAAAACTTTGTCTGCAGTTTTAACCTCCTCCAAACCACGCAAACTTATTCCCAACTCGTCATGCAAACCGAGTCCAACAAAGACGATTTCGCCCAACAGATTCAACCTCAACAACCAAATATGAAAGGCAACTCTTAAAAACTATTGACACTTCAACCTGCAATCGCTAAACAATCTTCATTCAGAAAGCTAAATTTATTAAAGCGCTATTAAACTGCATAAATAGAAAAGCCCTAACAAAGCCCTAACAAACGGGCCCGTAGCTCAGTAAGGTTAGAGCGGCGGACCAAACCGCTGCACGGGGTTGGGTTGAGGCTCTTAACCCGTAGGTCCCGGGTTCAATTCCCGGCGGGCCCGCCAAAAGCTATGTGAAGTAGTTTATTTGTCTGTCATATGTCGTTTGCTGAAATATGGTTGATATAATCTGCCAAAGGCGTATGTTTTCGGAGAAGGCTTTGAAAAACAAAAATAAATTTGTGGAAAATGATGAAAAGTCTCCTCAAGGTTTGGAGCGTTACACAATTTTCCATGCATTATTTGAAGCGTTAAAAGAAAAAGACAACAAGAAGCGTAAGAAAAAATAATGTTATTGGCTATTTGGCTTTTTGGTGTGCCTCTATTAGGTGGTTGAATGTGAAGTGTTTTAATGTAACGCTTCCTGATAGGCTTACGAGGAATATTTTAAAATCTTCTAAGTATTTACCCCAGTCTCTTCTGAAAATGTGATAGAATTTTACGAAATCTCCATAATCCTTATGTACTGAAATCATCAGCGCATCTGAATTCATTCCTTGACCAGTACACACAAACACCACGTTTGGTTGCTCCTCTGCCCATTCTTTTCCCTTGTCCCAGAGGGGATGAACAAGTTCCTTTGTGCGGCAAAATGTGAAGACTATAAGATCGAATCCTAAATAGGCAAGATTTGGAATTATTGTGTATTGGTGTATGGCTTGTTTTTCTAAAACTTTTCTTAAACGGGTTATTGTTGGCTGGGAAATGTCTAAAATTTTTGCCAAATCTCTGTCGCTTCGCTTTGAATTTTTAATAAGTTCGAAAAGGAGTTCAAGCAGTTTTTCTTGTTTCATAAACCCAATTAGGGCGGTAATCCCTTATGAAACTTTCTTAAATTGCAGATTTTACAGCGTTTACCGTCCTCCTCAAAAGGAGTTGAGCAGCCTCTTGTGTCGGCCACCCACCTAAACCACAATCTGGTCCTGTAAAGGTCATTCTTTCGCCATACTTTTCTTTGGTTTTTAGAAACCTTTTTTTAATAGTTTCTTCGCTTTCAACCAATTGTTCAGCATTTGGTTTTTTTACACCCTTCTCATATAGTTCTGCTGTAATCGAGTCTATGTCGGTTCTTGATATGCCGACCCTTATCTGTTTGTCCGCCTCTTCCAACATTTTTTTGGAAACGGTCTCGATGTTTTTTGGGGAAGCAGCATACTCAAAGGATAATACATCAAGATTTTTAACCGTTAACAAATCTGCAACTCTGGATGAAGAGTGTAGGTGAATCTGCTTTATAACGCCTGAAAAATCAAACGCCTTTTCCAAAACCTCTAAAATTGTGTCTTTGTCTCCTGTTACTTCTTGGAATCCGAAGCTTGGCTCATCCAGCGAAACAACTTCTGTTTTAACGTATTTTGAGCTTAAAATGGAGTTTTTTGCAAAGCGCCTTACGGTTTCTGAAAACATTAGGAGAATATCTCTATATGGAATTTTTCCAATCATTTTTAGGTAAAGCTCCATCGGTCCAGTAATGCAGACACGAAGCGAAATTTTTTTGCCAATTTCTTTGCTGAACCTTTCTGCTTCTTCCTTAATTATGTGCACTTCTGGTATTATTGCCCCTTTTTCCTCGACCACGTATGTGCCTTTATTAGTGGCTTCTTGGATTGTTTCTGTAAATTGTTTGTGCATGTCATAATGTTGCGGATAATTGACAATGTCTAAGCCCGTTTCCAACTTTTTCCTGAAAGATTCTGTTATGACATTGTAGAAATTTTTTAGCAAGAATTCGTCTTTCTTTATGTCTTTTCCGTTGATTATGGCTTCTCTTGCAAGAACATATGCCCTATCAAACAATTTCCTATCTGTGAATGGGGGTATGGGAAAGCTTCCAACATCGTCAATCAGCGTATTCATATAAACAATTTTGTTTTATGAATCATTTAAGAATAGTTGTTCTTTTCCGCAAAAAATATAAGTCACCGCTCACCCGTCAACATTAATTGGTGTATAATGATGAATATTTGGAAACTTCGCCTATCATTGGTTGGTTCCTTAGCCATAATAATAAGTCTGTCCACGCTTTTCTTAACATTAGTTTTAAGCTTACTTGGCGTTATGGATTTGGTAACTCTTGGCGTTTTAGTTGTTGCCTTCAACATTATTCAATGGTTAATATCACCATACATTATTGACGCCCTTTACCGTGTGAGAGCCATTCCAGAAAGCGAAAATCCAAAACTCCACGAAGTTGTTGAAAACCTAAGCAGAAAAAGCGGAATAAAGAAGCCGAGGCTTATGCTTGCCCAAATTCCAATACCAAACGCCTTCGCCTATGGCTCACCCATAGCTGGAAACCGCGTAGCCGTCACCACTGGACTTTTGAAAACGTTGGATTTTGAAGAAGTGGAAGCTGTTATTGGTCATGAGCTTGGGCATTTGAAACACAGAGACGTGCAGGTGATGATGTTTGTCTCGCTTTTGCCAGCCCTATTCTACTATCTAGGGTATTCGCTTATGCTTTCATCCATGTACAGCAGAAGAAGAGATGACGCTGGTGGAGGCACCGCAGTAATAGGTATGGTTCTATTGGCTTTCTCACTTTTCCTAAACTATGTCTGTGTCACAATGCTAAGCCGTACACGCGAATATTATGCAGATAGGCACAGTGCATCAATAGTTGAAGATGGCTCCAGAAAACTTTCAGAAGGTTTGGCAAAAATTGTTCACATGACAAAGAACATGAAATACGTGAAGAAGCAGACCCAAAACCTATACGCTTTCAAGGCTTTATTTATTGCAGATCCAGACCATGCAGAAGCAGATTCTATGGCAATTTCAACCGTAACTGCGGCAAGCGACCAAAAACTGGTTCAAGAGCTTCTATCAAAGCAAATAACTCTAGCAGATAGGATTGCAGAGATTTTCTCAACTCATCCAAACATAATTAAGCGCCTTAGGGCTTTGCAAGAGTTAAGCTAAAACCTTTGTTTTTGGGAAAACATTAAAGGCATCCAACATATTATGCTTTAAAGTTTATGGATGCGGTAAATATGGAGTTTCAAAAGGTTTCGTCAGAAATTGAAAATCAAAAAAGCGAAATGGTCAAAGCTCTCATGGAGCTTATCAGCGTTCCAGCTATTGCTCCAGAAAATGGCGGGGAAGGAGAGTCAAAGAAAAGTGAAAAACTGCTTCAAATTTTGGCGACTATAGGCTTTGATAAAATAGAACGTGTGGACGCTGAAGACAAGCGGGTTCCAACGGGTAAAAGACCAAACATTATAGCTTCAATTAAAGGTGAAAGCAGCGCTGAAAAGCTTTGGATAATAACCCATCTTGACGTTGTCCCTTCTGGAGAAGAATCTCTTTGGACGGTTACAAAACCTTTCAAACCGACAATTAAAAATGAGCGAATTTATGGGCGTGGAAGCGAAGATAATGGGCACTCTATGATTGCCTCAATTTTCGCCGTGAAAGCCTTAAAGCGTTTAGGCATAAAACCAAAAAGAACAGTTGCCTTAGCCTTTGTAGCAGATGAGGAACAAGGAAGCAAATATGGAATCCAACACTTAATAAATCAGGGGCTTTTCAGAAAAGACGATTTAATAATTGTGCCTGACAGCGGAAACGAAAATGGAAGTTTCATAGAAATAGCCGAAAAAAGCGCCTTATGGTTTAGAATTCGAACAATTGGAAAACAAACCCACGCCAGCAGACCCCACATGGGCTTAAACGCCCACCGAATAGGAATGGAATACGCCCTAGCCTTAGACAAAATGCTCCATGAGAAATATGCGCTTAAAGACCCATACTTCGACCCGCCTGAAAGCACCTTCGAACCAACAAAGAAGGATAGGAATGTGGATGCAGTAAACATTGTTCCAGGAGAAGACATAGCATACTTTGACTGCAGAGTACTGCCAAACTACAACATAGAAGAAGTATTGGGCAACATCCAAGCGCTGGCAGAAGAATTTGAAAAGAAAACAGGAGCCAAAATAAAAATTGAAATAATCCAGAAAAGCGCCGCACCAAAACCAACAGACCCAAACTCAAAAATTGTAACCATGCTAAAAAAGGCAATAAAAACCATTAGAGGAATAGAACCAAAAGTTGGAGGAATAGGCGGAGGAACATGCGCAGCCTTCTTCAGAAGAATAGACATTCCAGCCGTAGTATGGAGCACAATAGACGAAACAGCCCACCAACCAAACGAATACACAAAAATACAAAACTTGGTTGAAGATGCAAAAGTTTACGCCTTTTTAATGCAGCAATCTTAGTTTGGTTAGCGAAACAATTTTATAGTTGGATGGATAATCCAACCATACAATGAAATCAAGAAAATTAGCCATAATAATAATTCTCGTCGCCCTTTCCATAAGCACAAATTACGCTATGATATCCCTTTACAATGTAAAATTCATGGATTTCATAGTATTTGTTGGAGGCTTTTGCTTCGGGCCCATCACGGGAGCGTTAATTGGAATTTTTTCATGGTTAATTTATGGTTCTCTGAACCCTCTCGGTTTTTCCTTTCCAATATGGATTTCAACCATGTTCTCGGAGGCAATATACGGCATTGGCGGAGCCTTTGTTAGGAAAGGCCTAAAATTAAGTGAGTCTGATGAGCTAAAAAATGGAGCTGGTTTGTACATTTTTTTCGGAGTTGCCGGAGTATCTTTAACTTTTATCTATGATATTATCACAAACATTGTTTTCGGCTGGGTAGCCGGCTGGAATCCCATTTTTGCAGTAATTGTGGGTTTTGTCCCCTTCGGAGTTGTCCACGTTATAAGCAATGCCTTCTTCTTCGGGGTAGGATGCATCCCAGTAATTAGTGCCATAGTAAAAATTGTTGGAGGTGAAAATAATTGGCGTTTCTAAAAAATAAATGGGTCATCATCTCAATGCTACTTGCTTTGTGGGCTTTAACTGCTTCTTTCATGGCTGGGTACTACTGGCTTCAATACACAGACTTAAACAACAGAATAGGCGGCGTACTCATATACGTCAACATAGGCATAGATTACGGAAACACAACAAGAATTTGGCATAACAACACAAAGACATTAACTGGAATGACACTTTTTGACGTGACAAAACAGGTTGCCAATATAACTTATCAAGTTGGCATGTACGGAACAGAAATAACATCAATAAATGGTGTTAGCAAAGGAGATTCTTATGGATGGACTTATTGGGTATGGAATAGTACAGGCAACTCTTGGGAGATTGTTTGGAAAAGCGTAGATAGTTATCTCATCGCTAACGGCGAAACTTTCATGTGGTATTATCAAAACGCCTTTAAACCTCCGCCATAAAATTCATTGCATAAAATGATATTCATAGCAAAATCATTTTAAACAAAAGCCACACTTATACATGATAAATCCGCATGAGGCTGTAAACATTGACAAAAGTTTCCAACTTAATTCTAAAAGTCCGCAAAGAGGGAAGGCACTTCTTGCTTGAGCCTGAAGCTAAAACTGTTTGTATTGAGTATGGGATTCCAGTTACAAAATTTGAGGTGGCGAAAAGTGAGGCTGAAGCTGTTAAGTTTGCTGAGGCTATTGGTTTTCCTGTGGTTTTGAAGGTTGTTTCTCCAGACATTATTCATAAGTCTGATGTGGGCGGTGTCATTGTTGGTTTGAAAAGCGCAGGAGAAGTTAGGGATGCATACAAACGGATTTTAGAAAATGTGAAGAAACATAGGGCGAATGCGAAGATTGTTGGCATCCTCGTTCAAGAGATGGCTCCAGCCTCAACAGAAGTTATTGTAGGCGCCATTAAAGACCCGCAGTTTGGTCCAGCCTTAATGTTTGGGCTTGGAGGAATTTTTGTTGAGGTCTTGAAAGATGTAACTTTTAGGGTTGCGCCAATAAATGAGGATGAAGCCCGCGAAATGATTACTGAGGTTAGAGCTTATCCCCTTTTGAAAGGTTATAGGAATATGCCTCCAGCAGACATAGAAGCCATAATAAAAATCCTGCTTAACACTTCGAGGCTTGTTATGGAGCATGAGGAGATTAAAGAGGTTGACTTAAACCCCATAATGGTTTACGAGAAGGGAGCAAAAACAGTAGATGCAAGAATCATCCTTGAATAAATACAAAGACTTGCCTAAACATGAAATCTTTTCAAAAACATGCATTCCGCCAGAAACCCCATTTTTCCTACGATTAGACGGATGGAAATTTAAGAGGCTTTCCGAAGCCATAAAAGCTGAGAAACCCTTTGACAAGCCATTTGCAAAATGCCTTGTTTCTTCTGGAAAAACTCTTTTCAGAGAAGGATTCAATCCAGATTTAGTTTATGTTGCCAGCGATGAGATAAACATTTTATTTCTTGATACTGCGCCTTTCCGCAGAAGAATTGAAAAATTGGATTCTGTTCCAGCCAGCCTAATCTCAAGCGCCTTCACATCATGCCTTAAAAAGTCTTTTAAAAGAGGAAAGCTTGCTGTCGCCTTTGATTCCCGCATTGTTGTGGCTTCAAGCGACGAGAAAATAATCGAATATTTAGCTTGGAGGCAATTGAACGCTTGGAGAAACCACAACAACGCTTACGCTTATTGGATTCTCCGAAAAATTGGGTGTGCACCATCTGAAATTTCTAAAAAGCTTAAGGGACTAAAAACCCAAGAGCTTCACCAACTAATGTTTAAGCATGGCATAAACCTAGCCAGAACACCTCAGTGGCAGAGGAGGGGAATCCTGTTATACAAGCAGCCTTTTATGAGAAAAAGTGGTGACCAAATTGTGAAAAGGTGGAGGATAAAGGAAGAGTGGGATTTGCCGCTTTTCACCTCAAGGGATGGAATAAAACTAATCAAGGAGATTCTTGAATTGGCAAGGCAGAAGAGGAAAAAGTAATTGTCGGAACAAGAGAAAATTCAAAGTTTAAATCAGAAGCTTTCAGCGTTAGAAGAACAAAAAAGCCAGTTTATGGCAAAAGCTGAGGAATTGGCGGAAAAAAGAAACAAGTTAAATGAGCAGTTTAAGAACTTGCGAACTGAAATAGTTGAGCTAAAAAATGAAAGGGACAAACTAAACGAAAAGGTCAAGGCGCTGAAAAAGCAAAGAGAAGAAACCAAAGCGGAAATCAGAGAAAAAATCACTGAGATAAAGAAGACAAACCAAGAAATTAAAGCCTTAAACAACAAAAAGCCTCCAAAAAGCCTTCAAACATTACAAAAAGAATTTGACAGTATAGAGTGGAAGATTCAAACAACGCCATTAAACCTAAACGAAGAGCGAAGCCTCATTGAACAGGTTAAAAAATTGGAGATTCAAATAAGCATTCATAAAAAACTTGAACAGCTAAACCAAAAAGTTGTTGAAATGAAAGCCGAACTTAAGGCTCTTCAAGCAAAGAGTAAAATTTTCCATGAGAAACTAACTGAAACAGCGGAGGAAAGCCAGAAAATTCACGAGAAGATGCTGGAAAGAATTGGTGAGTCGAAGAAGGTTAAAATGGAGGCTGACGAATTTCATAAACTCTTTTTGCAAGAAAAAGAAAAAGCGAAGCCGATCCAAGATGGAATTTCAAAAATTGTTAATGAGATAAAAATGTTAAGAGAGGAAATTCGAAGGAAAGAGGCGGAAGAAAAGAAGAAAACAGAGGAAAATCTGCGCGAAAAAATTGAAAAAGAGGCGAGGGAAAAGCTGAAGCGTGGGGAAAAACTGACATGGGAGGAGTTTCAACTTCTTGCAGAGAAGAACATGGGAGCATAAGATTAAAGTGAGCCTACATAAATAATAGTGGGGAACAGAGGGCTGTATGGATAAAGAGGAAACAGCAGAGAAACAGGAAAAGCGAATCCTCATTTTATGCGTGGACAGAGATGGCGATTTAGGCACAAAAGCTGGAGTCAAAACCCCAGTTGTTGGTAGAGAACAGAACCTTAACGCTGCAGTAGCCCTAGCCCTAAGAGACCCAGAAGAATCAGACGCAAATGCAATGTTTGAGGCAGTCCGCGTTTATGACCGCTTAAAAAGCGAAGGAAAACCAGAAGAGGTTTTTGAAATAGCAACAATATCTGGCTCTGAACTTGGCGGTGTTGGGGCGGATAGAAAAATAGTGGCTGAACTCAGCGAACTATTGGGTTCTTTTTCAGCTAATGAGGTTATTCTGGTTACTGATGGCTATTCTGATGAGGCTGTTTTGCCCCTTGTAGAGTCAAGGGTTCCAGTTTCCTCTGTTAGAAGGATAGTTGTAAAACACAGCGAATCCATAGAGGAGACAGCTGCCATTTTTACGAGATATTTGAAAATGATAATGGAAAATCCACGCTATTCACGCATAGCCTTAGGCTTGCCTGGACTCCTTCTACTAATCTTGGGGTTTCTCTCAATCTTCAATTTGCTATATTATTATTGGGTAGCCTTCATTTTTGTCTTAAGCGTTTTTCTACTCGTTAAGGGCTTTGGAGTTGACAAAACCGCTAAGAACTTTTATCACTGGATGAAAGAATATTCTCCACCGCCTCTTCAAGTGCAAGTTTCAAATTATTCAACAATTGCCGGAGCCTTATGCATACTTGTGGGCGTATACTTAGGATGGATAAGCGTTTCGGTAAGCATTCCGGCGCAGGCAGATTTGACGGCTTGGCTTAGCATTTTACCGCAAATTCTAGGCTATTTTATTAGAGGTTCTATGGACCTCATAGTTTTGGGCATCTGCGTGGCTTTGTTGGGTAGGGCCATAAGATGGTATATGGAACGTGACGCTAGATTGCTGCGGAATGCGGCTTTGATAGTTACTATTGCATGGTCAAGATGGATTCTTGAAGGAACATCCGCTGTATTAATTAAACCTGAAATGGGATATGAGAGGCTCATTTTCTCCATAATTGTGGGCATTCTAATAGGAATAGCCTCTGTTTTAGTTATATTCGTTGTCCATAGGTCTGCAAGAGGATTCTTTAAAGAAACGAAAGAGCAGGCTGAAGAGTTTGGAGAAGGCTAAAATCGCAGTTATTGGCGGAACAGGCTTCGAAAAACTGTTTAAGGATGCAGAGCAAATACGTTTAGGAACACCCTATGGCGTTGCCCCGCCAATATTCGTTGGGAAAATAGGCGACAAAGAAGTGGTTTTTCTTCCAAGGCATGGTCCAGATCATTCTTTGCCTCCGCATAAAATAAATTATAGGGCGAATGTTTACGCATTGTATGAGTTGAATGTGCAGAGAATTATAGCGGTAAATGCTGTTGGCGCCATAAACCGTGATTTCAAGCCAGGCGACATTGTTGTACCTCACGACTTTATTGACTTTACAAAGCTTCGTATAACAACATTTTACGATGAAACCCCAGTGACGCATATTGATGTTTCTCAACCCTACTGCCCAGAAATACGCAAATTCTTAATTGAAAATGCAAGAATGTTTGGGCATCGTGTCTGGGATAAGGCTGTTTTGGCTTGCACTGAAGGTCCACGTTTTGAAACCCCAGCGGAAATTGAAATGTTTAGGCGTTTGGGCTGTGATGTTGTTGGAATGACTGGGGTTCCAGAGGCTGTTCTTGCTAGGGAATTGGAAATGTGTTATGCGGCTGTTTGTTTTGTTTCAAATATGGCTGCTGGCATACAAGAGCGGCTAACTCCCCTTGAAGTTTCAAATGTTTCTAAGGAAATTACACCTATAATGGAGCAAGTTTTAATTGAAACCGTTAGGGCTTTACCACTTCAACGTGATGGCAACTGTCCATGTGCTAATGCGCTTAAAAATGCGAGGCTTAAGGGATGATTAAAACTTTCCTCTCAATGATTGGTGCTTACAAGGCGTATGAGAAGTGGCTCTGGCACCAGGTCAAGAACGGCGGCAAACCAGAACACATAGCTATAATTTTGGATGGAAACAGGCGATGGGCTTCTGAGAAGGCTCTTCAACCATGGTTTGGCCACGAAAAAGGCGCGGAGAAGGTTGAACAACTTCTTGACTGGTGCTTGAAACTGAACGTTAAGTCAATAACTCTATACGCTTTTTCCACAGAAAACTTCAACCGTTCAAAAGCTGAGGTTGAAGAAATTATGAGAATCGCAGAAGACGAATTTCGCAGAATCTTAACTGACGAGCGCATACACAAAAACAAGGTGAGAGTAAAAGTCATCGGCAGATTAAGCTTATTGCCCGAAAGCTTACAGCAACTCGTAAAGGATGTGGAAGAGGCAACAAGAGATTATGACGAGCATTTTCTGAACATTGCCTTTGCTTATGGGGGGAGGGCTGAAATTGTTGACGCTGCAAGAAAAATTGCGGAAAGCGTGCAAATAGGAAAGCTGGATATCCAAAGCATTGATGAGGACTTGTTTGAAAAATACCTTTACACTTCACACATGCCAAAACAGGACCCAGACCTTATCATTAGAACTTCCGGCGAAGAAAGGTTGAGCGGTTTCTTATTGTGGCAATCCGCCTACAGCGAACTCTGCTTCTTAGATGTTTATTGGCCTGATTTCCGCTTGATAGACCTTTTGCGGGCTGTTAGAACTTTTCAAAAGCGTAAGCGTCGTTTTGGCGCATAAAGCTGTTTTAGGCTCTTTTTTTGGCGCTAACTATTGATAGGACATCTCTATCTTTAAGGATGTAGTCTTCTCCAACCCGTTTTTTTTCTCTGGCTTCTACAGCGTAAATGAAGCTTTCTCCGAGTTCTGTGTGGATTAGGTAGGCGAGTTGGCGGGCTGTTGTTCCGTAGGGCACGAGATATGCGTCTGGCAGAACCCTTCCGTTATGGTCTGATAAATGTTCTAAGTCTTCTACTGGATAGACGGTTATCATGTTTAAGAGTTTTGAGTAGGCCATGTTTATGGCTTCTTGGACGCCTGTAGACCCGTATTTTAGGAGGATTTTTTCTCTTATGGTTTCTAATGCTTTGATTTGGCTTTCTGTTAGTTTTTCTGGATGTTTTATTTTGAAGTTGCAGTCTCCAGGCGTATAGTCTATTAATTGTTTTTCTGCTGCTCTTCTTAGGGCTAGTTCTGCTTCTGCACAGCATGGAACAACAATATAATTTAGTTTTTTGAGCCTTTCAAAATTTTCTTCAGCTTTTGGAATGTCTATTTTGTTTGCCGCTATCAACATTGGTTTGGCAATCTGCCTCAGCGTATCCACAAATTTTAGAAAATCCTCCTCGCTCCATTGGGTTGGTTTTTCAGCGTTTAACCCAGCCTTTCTTATGGCTTCGAAAATTTGGCTTCTTTTTATGGCTAAGCCGCTTAGTCTTTCTTCAAGCATCGAATAGAGGTCTTTTGTTTCTGATTCTGCTGTTCTGGCAATTTTTGGCCAATCCCGCTTTAGAATGTTGGCCATCCACATTGTTATTTCCCGCTCCAAAAACTGCACATCCTCTAACGGGTCATGCTCTCCGGGCTTGCAGAGTCTCCCCTCAGAGTCTGTTCCTCCAGAAGCGTCAACAATGTGGATTAGGGCGTCCGCCTTCCTAATTTCGTCTAAAAATTGGTTTCCTAATCCTCTCCCCTGCCATGCCCCTGGCACAAGCCCAGCACAATCAATAAACTCCACTGGAATAAGCCTAACCCCGTCTAAGCATAGAGAATTAACTGGATTATCCTTAACGTTAAATTCTTCGTGGACGCATGGAGTCCGCACATAACCGACGCCTCTGTTGGGCTTTATTGTTGTGAAAGGATAATTGGCTATTTCCGCTGGCGCTAAAGTTGCAGCGCTAAAAAACGTGGATTTGCCAGTGTTAGGCTTCCCAACTATACCCAACAACCGCGAATAAGACTTTTGCATTTTTGGGTTCCTTAGTAATATTCTATTGCCACTTATTGTATATGGTTTATGCTACTCTCAAAATCCTTTTCTCCCGCATAAGCTGCAAAACTTTAAATGGCGAACATGATTAAAATGTTAAGAGGCGGTTGATGTTCTACCTCAAACTGACCCATTGAAGGAAGCATACGGACCTTTCAAAGATGAAATGACATTTGAAGACTTTAAAACCAAAGTTGATGCTTTAGACATAAAGAAATGGCATTTTGTGAGAGCAAGTTTTCTATATCAACAAGCCTTGAAATGTCAAGAGTGTAACCCTAATGTTGCTATGTTGCTTCTTTGTTCTTGTGCTGAGACAATGCAATTACTTGAAGGAGGAAAACCTAGAAAGAATTTCATGAAATTCTACGAAGATTATTGCCCTAACAATTTAAGGAAACCTCCTATCCAATATTATTCTAACCTCAAACCACCATTGAATCTCATTGACGCTTCTTTCAATGAGGCTCTTGATTATATTTATGCAAAATTTAGATGCCTATATGTTCATGAAGGAGTAGGACATTTAGAGTTGCCTCCAAAGGATTTCCATCTGGTTGGTGACCAACTCCTAGATAAGTTCAAAGATAAAATTTATGTTATTGACAAACTCGCTATTCTTCTTTGGTTTGTATCGATTACAAAAGAATGCCTTTCCAAAATCCTTAACTCTTTTTAATTTGAGTTTAGGGACATCGTTTTTATGCTTAAGTTGTTTGAGAGAGCGTTTAAGAAATATATAGGTCACGTTTTATAGGAAGTTGGAATATTATTGGGAGGAAAGTGGTTGATGCAGCAGTTGCCAAGGGAAATGCTTGTTGGCATGTATAGGAAAATGTTGGAAATTAGGTTTTTTGAGGAGAAAGTTTTCGATTTGTACGGTCAAAATCTTGTTCCTGGAACAATTCATCTTTATGCTGGGGAGGAGGCTATTGCTGTTGGCGTCTGCACTGCCCTTCAAAGGGATGATTATATTACGAGTACGCATAGGGGTCATGGTCATTGCATCGCTAAAGGCGCTGATTTGAAGCGGACGATGGCTGAGATTTTGGGTAAGGAGACTGGTTATTGTAAGGGTAAGGGAGGTTCAATGCATATTGCGGATTTCAGCATAGGAATGCTTGGCGCAACAGCAGTTGTTGGCGCTGGAATTCCAATAGCTGTTGGTGCTGGCTTATCCATAAAACTTAGAAAGACAAGGCAGGTTGTGGCGTGCTTTTTCGGCGAAGGAGCCTCAAACCAAGGAACATTCCATGAAGGAATAAACATGGCTTCTGTTTGGAGGCTTCCAGTAATCTTTGTATGCGAAAATAATCTTTACGCCATGGGAACCCGCCAATCAAGGATCATGAACATTGAAAACATTGCAGACAGAGCCGTAGCCTACGGAATCCCAGGCATTGCGGTAGACGGAAACGATGTCCTAGCAGTTTATGAGGCCACTGTGAAGGCTGTGGAAAGGGCAAGAAAAGGCGAAGGACCAACCCTTATTGAATGCAAAACTTATAGGCATAAGGGACATTCACGCGTAGACCCAGCACGATATAGACCAAAAGAGGAAGTGGAAGAGTGGCTGGCTAAGGACCCGATTAAACGTTTTAGAGAGAAACTTCTTCAAACAAAAACCTTAACAGAAGCCGAAATCCAAAGGATTGAAAATGAAGTTGCGGCTGAAATTGAAGAAGCCGTAAAATTTGCCATGGAAAGCCCCTATCCAGAGCCAGAAGAAGCCTTAGAGGATGTTTATGCATAAAGGAGAGAATAAAATGCGGAAAATAACTTATAGAGAAGCCCTCCGCGAAGCCTTACGCGAAGAAATGCGCCGAGATTCAACAGTTTTCCTTTTAGGTGAGGATATTGGCAAGTATTGGGGTGGAGCCTTCAAAGTTACTGAGGGCTTAGCTGAAGAGTTTGGCGAAGAAAGGGTTAGGGACACACCCATATCAGAGTCAACCATAATCGGCGCAGGCGTCGGCGCAGCCATAACTGGAATGCGTCCAGTTGCGGAAATAATGTTTGGAGATTTGACGGCTTTAGCCATGGACCAAATTGCAAATCAAGCTGCGAAAATTCGCTATATGTTCGGCGGACAAGCAAAATGTCCCCTTGTAATTCGAACACCATTCGGAGCTGGAGTAAACATCGCTTCGCATCATTCGCAAAGCTTAGAAGCGTGGTTTATGCATGTGCCCGGCTTGTATGTGGCTGTGCCTTCAACGCCATACGATGCCAAGGGACTTTTGAAATCAGCCATTAGGGGCAACAATCCAGTCATGTTCTGTGAACACAAACTTTTGTATCCAATTGAAGGTGAAGTTCCAGAAGAGGAATACACTGTTCCTTTCGGATTAGCTGATGTAAAAAGGGAAGGCGAAGACGTAACCATAGTAGCCACATTATACATGGTTCACAAAGCCCTAAGCGCTGCAGAAATCCTTCAAAAGGAAGGCATAAGCGTTGAGGTTGTGGACCCGAGAACATTAACGCCCTTAGATAAGCAAACAATAATCGATTCTGTCAAAAAAACTGGTAGGATAGTCATTGTAAGTGAAGACTGCAAAACCGCAGGAGTAAGCGCGGAAATAGCCGCCATAATCGCCGAAGAAGCCATAGACTATTTGGACGCTCCAATAAAGCGTTTAGCTGAACCAGACACGCCCATACCCTTCAGCCCACCAATGGAACAATATGTGATTCCAGACGAAAAAGCCATAATCAAAACCGTAAAAGAAGTGTTTTAATCGCTTTTGTGCTTTATCAGAAGCTGATAGGTGACAATGTCTAATTTCTTGCCCCAAGGAGTTTCTATTGTGGCTTCTTTTAGTTGTTGGAAACCATTCTTCTCGTAAAATCGCCTAGCGTGAATTTCTTCTTTTCCCGTGTTCACGATTACATTGTTGATTT